>VOFH01002337.1_pt1 | contig 11945 bp, 17 predicted proteins | sample 5384091 | NCBI WGS metagenome assembly VOFH01 (sample SAMN12384727, study PRJNA508395) | human gut metagenome | isolation source: healthy gut G | host: Homo sapiens
GTCCGTTTGTTCCAGCAAAATTTGCATTAAATACAACAATCTTCTTTTTTGATTGATCGATTTTGGCATAACACACTCTCCCCGCCATCAGTCTCTTGATTGATCAAAAGCATCCGCTTCGTGCAATGCAAGCCGCCAGAAGCCTCTGCCTTCAATCCTGTAATCTTCTTGTTTTTCATAATAGCGGTACGGATCGGGGCCCCTGAAGGAAATTCGGCCCATTCCTTTAAATAATGAGAAGTCATTCTTCAAGAGCTTTGTTCATTCATCCCGTTCCTTTTTCTGTCGAAATTCTTCTTCAAAGGGAAACTCGTCCCTCCGCCGATTTTAGAGGTAATGCCATGGCATCATTAGGGGAAAATTTGATCCTGCTTTTACAAAATCAAAAAAATTCGGCAGTCGGGCTTCTTCCAAAAATGTTGGTTGGTCTTTTTCGCGTTCATAAAGAATAGGAGACGTTATTTTTCAAACTCCTCCAGATCGATCTCACCAACTTCTTTTTCGAACTTCTTTACATGCTGCCGCAGCGCCCAGATAATTTCATGCGTGCGGTCCTTCCATAGTACGCGCCGATATAATCCAGCTTCCTTGCCAGCAGTTCATCCAGCCGCAAGGTAAAATTTCTTGTTTTTGGCTTCATCGCCATCCCTCCCCCTTAAAATAATTGTTGATTTTTAGTATAAGGTTTGGTATTATGAATATACTTTGTAGATATTTATCAAATACCTATTAGATATCTATAAAAACAAATCTTTCACCCACTATCCAGCCTTCGGAGGGGATATTTATGCGGATAGGCATAAATCAGCGCATAGCCAAAGGAACAGATATGCATGCGGGCGCAAACGTTTCGCCCTCGGGATGTATCACTTTGCGTGAAATGGCTCTTCATGATAGCCTTTTGGCCTTTTATTTTGATATACTTTTATGTAAAATGGTGCTTATCCAATGATAAAAAGAATAAAACAAGCCTTTTTGGAAAAGAACATGGGTTATTGTTACCGTACTTATTCTTGTATTTTGGATGTTTGCGGATTAGCCTGGGCTTCTTTGGGCTCCCCAACTGATAATGGGACTATATCAGATTCCATTTCTGATCAACAAAGTCTCGAATCAAACAATTTTGCGGAAATAAAATCTTCTGATCCAAAGGATTTTATTTCCGCAAAATCCCCGATAGAAAGACCGTCATCTTCTGCGGAATCCGATTCAAAACAGGAAGAAATATCGAACGCTTTTTGTTCCTGAACCTTTCTCATTCTGCAACTGGCGAACCCAATGTTTCGCCGTCCAGCCAGCTTTCCGAGGAACAAGGAGAATCAATGGATCAGGGACTTTTGAGCAGGAAGCGGCTCAGCAGGAGCCACAGGAAGAATTCTCAACCCCAGCAGAAAATATAAAATGATTATGTGGGGAATTTAAATAGTAAGAAATTTCATGATAGCTGGTGTGATTCTGTTTTGAGAATGTCGGAAGGAAACAAATACTACTTCTCCGGAACCAGAGATGAAATGATTCAAAAAGGCTATAAGCCCTGCCAAAACTGCAATCCGTGAAAAATAAAAATCCCCACCGGTACAGCCGGCAGAGATTTTTCATGCGGCCTGTCCGCGTCAGATAGGCAAAGGGTCCTTTACTTTCTGGACTCCTGCGGATCGGACGCTATGCAGCCGCCGCTGGACATAGGATAACAAAATATCCAAAAAATTCCGACCCGGTAGGCGGCACCGTCATTTCATAACCGGCAATCTCAAATAACTGCTGCCGGCGCATCCTCCACACGGAAAAATGGCGGTGCGCAAATTTCTCTACCGCGTTCCACTCTACGTGAAAATACTCTGCTACCGGTATATAAATCTCTTTACTACCGCGCACAGCCGGTCTTCGTCCTCCAGCAACAGCTGGATCGCGTATGCAATCTCTCTGTGCCCTTTGTAATTTTTTCCAATCGCCAATTCCCGTAATATGCTGTTAATCCTTTCCATATCCGTCTCCTTCCTGCTGCTGAAAGCATTTTATGACGAAAATCGTCATAAAACAGCTTTTATGTGTTTATTTATATTTTTCTGACGTTTTTCAAAGGAAAAGCCGCCGGAAAATATCGGATCGGGGTATTTTGAAATGAACCAAAACACTTCAAAAGTTTTCGGATACGTCCGAGTATCAACGGAAAACCAACTGGAAAAATTACAGCATTGAAGAACAGACTGTCCGGATTCGTTCCCTATTGCCAGGCCAAAGGATGGCACTTGCTCAAAATTTATACCGACGGAGGCTATTCCGGCGGCAATACCAACCGCCCTGCCCTGCAGCAAATGCTTTTGATATCAAACAGGGAAAGGCAGACGCTGTTGTCGTCTATAAGCTGGACCGGTTGAGCCGGTCCCAGAAAGATACCCTGAACTTGATCGAAGATTACATGCTGGCTGCCGGTGTGGATTTTATTTCCATCAATGAAAACTTCGATACGTCCAGCCCCTTCGGCCGCGCCATGATTGGGATTCTCTCGGTTTTTGCGCAGCTGGAGAAGGATCAGATCGCTGAACGTTTCACCATGGGGCGCATCGGGCGCAGTAAAGCGGGCTATTATCACGGCGGCCCTACCGCTCCGCGGGTTACCTGTATATCGGCGGCGAGCTAATCGTCGACGAGTTCAAGGCCTCGCAGGTAAAAAGAAATCTTCCGGCTGTTTCTGGACGGGAAATCCATTAACGGAATTGCGCGGCAGATGGAGCAGAAATACGGCGGACGTGGAATGCCGCCGGCGTCCGTGTTATTTTGCTCAACAGCGTATATGTGGGGAAGGTCAAATTTGCAGGGACAGAGTACGACGGCCGGCATCGGCCGCTCATTACAGAAGATTTTCAGGCGGCGCAAAGCTGCTTTTTTCGCCGGAGCGGGACGCCAGGAAAAATTCTGCGCAGAAGAACCCTTTCCGGGCAGATACCCTGTTGTCCGGATTGATCCTCTGCGGCCGGTGCTGGCGCCGGTATGCCGGAAATCACGGATACTATAAGTGCTATTCCTGCTCTAAAGGGAATCTTCGGTATGTCAAAGATCCCAGCTGCAAAAATGATAACTGGGCCATTTCCGAATTGACGCGCTCACCATTTCCTCTATTCGGGAAATGTTGGATAACAATGAGCTGTTAAACGCCGCAATAGAAAACGCCTGTCCCGCTTCCGAACGGAAATCCAACGAAGCGGAAATTGCCGATCGGATAAGAGAAATCAATACGCAGATAGAACGCCTGCTGGACTTATACCAAATTGGATCCCTCCCACCGAGACACTGTCCGGTCGCATCCAGGCTCTTGACCAGGAAAAGCGGGCGTTATCCGCATTGCTGGAAAAAGGAAAGATTCTTTCGATGTGCGAAAACAAAGCATTTTTTGGAGAACATCCAGAACTTCCGCGACCATTTTGACGATTCTGATTTGGATACCCAAAGGCTTTGATTCGCAGTATTATCGAATCTATCCTGGTTGACGGTCGAAACATCTCCGTGCAATGGAGAATTTAAAGCAAAATAATTAAGCCCATGCACATCGTCAGACTTTGTTTTCCACACGCGCTGCATTTTTTGAAATAGCGATCCAGGTTAAATGCTACCCGGGGCAGATAGCCCAAATCTTCCAATAGAGTAAACAAAGGGAAGAAGATGGCCATGGGCGCAGCATAACCGATACCCACGCCAAGGTGCGATACGCGCGCCGTGAACCAGCATATCGCACAGAAATTGCGGCGCCCAATCCAGCAAAAAAAGTCTGCCAGCCTCTTCGATCCAAAATAAGCCGGCGCTCAGCCATTGGGAAGGAAGATTCGCACCGGCAATCGTCAGCCAGAAAATACACGCCAGCAGCGCAATCATAATGGGAAACCCTGTAGCCTTGCTGGTCAGATTCTGTCTATTTTTCGGTCTCTGCTGCTGTAACTGCGGTCGGCTGATTCCACCATGGGCACAAATCCTTTCCGCCTGGCGAACCAGGCTCGACACAATTTCATCCCGCAGTGTCTGCTCGGTAAATCCTGCGTCTTCCAACCGCTTTCTCGCTTTGCGCAACGGCTCCTGTACTGCCGGATCTTCCAACACAGGTCCCCCTAAGTACTGCTGCACCGACTGGATCAGGCCATCATCCCTTCCATAGGCGGAGCGCCAGCCAGTGCGGATTGATCCGCTGCCGCAGCATTCCCGCAAAGGAAGTTCCAACCTGATATTGCCTGTTCCACCGCCGGTGCATACAATATCTGAACCGGATCGGCCGGCGGCCCCGATCTTTGCGTGGCCCTTATCTACCGCGTCCATCAGCGCATCCAGGCCCTTTCCACTGCGGGCGGCGGCTGCCGTCACCAGGGACGCCCAGCTGCCGGGACAATTCGTCGATATCCACATGGATCTTCTTTTTTCGGGCTTCATCCATTAGGTTGACGCAAACCACCGTATGCGGCGTAATTTCAATGGTCTGCAAAAACCAGGTTCAGATTTCGCTCCAGGCAGGTAGCATCGCACACGACTACCACCGCATCCGGTCGCCGAAGCAGATAAAATCCCGTGCGACTTCTTCTTCCGCCGAATGAGCCATCAAGGAGTAGCTGCCAGGGATATCCACCATCACAAAACCCCTGCCGCCATGCTCGCACCTGCCCTGTGCGTTGGCTACCGTCTTCCCTGGCCAGTTCCCGGTATGCTGATTCATCCTGGTCAGTCCGTTAAACACCGTGCTTTTCCCCACATTCGGATTCCCCGCCAACGCAATTACCCGGTCCTGCGGGGTTTCCCGGTGGATCACCAGTCCTTCGTCTACTGTCTTTTCTTCCTGTCGAACCGCTGGTCAATCCCAACGTCGCTCACCTCTTTCTGAAAATAGCTTTTTCTTTTTCGCCCATGCCTAAGAGGGGGCAAAATTCCCCGGACGCATGATCCTGCATCCGGGGAAGGTTATCTGCAAAACACCAAAACGCCCGCCGAATCCTCCGCGCGCAGCGCAATCACTGCCCCGCGGATTAAGTAAGCCACCGGATCCCCGGCGGGACTTTTCTGCACGCATTCTACCTTTGTTCCCTCAATCAGTCCAATATCCTGCAGGCGGCGGCGCATGCTGCCTTGTATCGTCAGTTTTCCTACCCTGGCGGTTTGCCCGCACTGCAAATTCGTCAAAGGCTGTATGTCATTCATAAAGATAATCTCCTTACAATAAACTGGAATTAGGAATCGGAAACTTTGTTTCCTAATGCCAAGATATGTATTGGCATCGAAGGTTGTGCAAAGGAGGGAAAAGAAGTGGAACCATCCGCGTTTTACACGATGAAAGGCTACGAGCTGGCGGCAGACGCCCAAATTACCACCGCCATGGAGGATTACCTGGAAATGATCTGCCGTTTGGATGCGGAAAAAGCCGGCCCCATCCGGATTCGGGCTCTGTCTCAACAACTGCACGTCAAGCCCCTCATCCGCCTCAAAAATGGTCTCCAACCTGCGGGAAAAAGGGTTGGTCACAGCAGAAAAATACGGTGAAATTCACCTGACCGACAGCGGCCGGGCTTTTTGGGCAGTACCTGTTGTACCGGCACGATCTGCTGCATCAGTTTTTATGCTTCCTCAATCATTCCCAGAATGAGTTAGAGCAGGTGGAAAAAATCGAACACTTTGTGGATGAAAAACCGTCCGCAGCATCCAGGCGTTTTAGGCGGACTGACGCGGGAAAGCCGGGCATAAAAAACCCGGAGCAGAACCTGCTCCGGGAAAGACCCGTTTGTAAAAAGTTTATTGTGTCAGGCTGGCAAGATCCAGCAGGCCGCTGGATAAATCCAGCGAACGCGCTTTCCAACACCATCAAATCGTCCATGGTGGTTAAATAGCAGCGAAACAGGTCGCCGCCATCCCACGTTTCATAGCAGATATTGTCTCCGGATCGGAAACACGAGTAGATTTTCTCTCCATTATTCATGGACAGTCCAGAATTTTCAGCTCTCCCTTTTCAAAATCAAAGAGATAAAACTGCTGGGAGTAAGCAAAAAAAGCACTGATGCTATTTCTTCTTCCTGAGAATTGCCGGACGGGTAAAAGGTGGGAAGCGTAGTGGATTTTAGAACCAATCGGGCAGTCCCATCCTCCATTTTATAAATCGCCGCTTCCTCCCCTGCAGGCGAAATAGACATAGTCTCCCCAAACACGGAATTGCGTGATGATATTTGCCAGAAAAATACTCTTTTTGGCGTCATCGCACGGAAAACTTCCTACGAGCTCCCCGTCAGAATGATATTTCTCAATCGTCCAGGAGGTCCATTCCAAATCCATAATCGTATTATTTTCGTCATAAATGGGCGTATATTTTTGAACCAACAGATAAAGGTCCCCCGCCGGAAACAGCAAAGTTGGGGATGGTTGTAAAGCCGCCCTCTGATTTTACATCTTTGGCAAGAAAGCGCGACTTTTGATTTGTTTTCACATCGTATAATTCAATATAGCTGATTTCTTTCCCGTTTTTCATAAGTTGTTTTCCTTTGCGCAATTTGCCCCATGTATTGTTTCAGGATTACCGATTTCGTGGATAAATACTGGCTGTCGCAAGACGTTAACGAGTTTTCTTCCAAGGTAAACTGCATTACGTTCGACTCGCTGTCTTCATAGGTATCCCCGCGGCCGATGGAAAAATAATATTTGCCGTTTAACGCCACAAAACGCATCGGCCTCACATAACTCATATAATTATCGATAGAACCGATCTTTCCTGTTTGGCCGGTTTTGGTATCATAAGAATACACGTCAAAATGGGTGCCCTCAACGACATAATAGATGATAGAATCCCCGTCGAAAGCCCCTACATAATAATTTTCCGGATTTCCGGCAGCACCCTTTCCGGGTCAAACCTAATTTCCTGCTGGTTTAATGGCGCCTGGCTTTCCATTGTATCGCTGGTTTCGTCACGAAAAGCACTCTCTTCTTGGCTGAAATCCTCCGGTATGTTTTGATCTGAACACGAAGGAAGCAAAACAAAGCGTAAGACAGAAGATAAGCATTCTTTTCATTTTTCTTCTCCTTAAAGGGAAATAGGGCTGAAAATATTCCAGCCCTATCCCGCTTCACAAATCAATATAAATATCCGCCGGTGTTGGGCGTTGACATTGCGTCATGAAGCACGTCAACATTTACAGTATAATACGTTGGGACTTCATCGCTCTGGCCGCTATAAGGGTCTGCAGCTTTTTCCTTTTTCGGCAGCTTTCCCTATCATCCATCTCCATACTTGTAAGTTTTATCAATCCCCCCTGGGCAGAATCTGCCCAGGGGGATTGGATTTGCAGCGCCGGCCATTCGCTGGCGGCCTAAAAGAAGCCTTCGATTTCGTGGGGAAAGGCTATTTTGCCTTTTCCTCTTTTTGGGGGCCGCTCATCAAATACAGCGCTGTCCGCATGGTATGGATCGGTTCTTCCTTCTACGCCACCCGCACCGCGATATAGGGCTTGGCCCCGGCGCCAATAGACACCCGGCTGCGCAGCGCTGCCGACACCCGGCCGGCCCGCTCGAGGTCAAATACTGACGGGTAAAAACGATCATATCGTTTTTTCTGAGAAATCTCGTAAATGCCCAGCGACGCCGCGATATTGCGCAAAAGCGCCACTTCAATCAGCCCCTGCACTGCCTGCGGCGGGTCTCCAAACCGGTCGATCAGTTCGTCGGTCACATCCATAGCGTCCGCCTCGTTCTGGATCGAGGCGATTTTCTTGTAAATATCAATCCGCTGGGACAGGTTGTCGATATATCCTTCCGGGATATGGGCACCGATGCGGATATCCACCAGGCACTCCCGCTGGGGAACGGTACTTTCTCCCCTCTGTTCGCTCACCGCCTCGGACAAAAGCTTTAAGTACATCTCATATCCTACCGCCTCCATATGTCCATGCTGGCTGGTTCCCAGCACATTGCCCGCGCCGCGGATCTCCAGATCCCGCATGGCAATCCGAAAGCCCGAACCGAACGAAGTAAATTCCCGGATGGCCGAAAGCCGCTTAGCCGCTATATCGGTCAGCTCCCGCCCAGGGAAAAAGTAAAATAGGCATAGGCCCGCCGGCTGGAACGTCCTACCCGCCCACGGATCTGATACAGCTGGGAAAGGCCCATTTTATCCGCCGACTCGATGATCAGCGTGTTGCAGTTGGGTACATCCACGCCCGTTTCGATAATGGTGGTACAGACTAAAATATCAATTTCGTGATCCAAAAGCTGCCGCCAGACCTCCGAAAGCTGCTCTTCCTTCATCTTGCCATGAGCGGTGGTAATTCTGGCGTCCGGTATCAGCTGGCTTAGCCTGTGGGCACAGGAATCGATGGACTCTACCCGGTTATGCAGGTAGAATACCTGCCGCCGCGGCGCAGTTCTCGACGAATGGCCTCCGTGAGGATCCCCAGTCGTGTTCCACTACATAGGTCTGCACTGGATAACGATCCATGGGCGCTTCTTCAATGGTGGACATATCCCGGATGCCGGACATCGCCATATTCAGCGTCCGGGGAATCGGCGTTGCCGAAAGCGTCAGCACGTCCACCGATTCCCGCATTTCCTTAAATTTTTCCTTGTGAGCCACACCAAAGCGCTGCTCCTCGTCAATGATGCACAGCCCCAGATCTTTAAACTGTACATCTTTTGCAGCAACCGGTGGGTGCCGATGATGATATCTACCTCGCCCCGCCGCAGCTTGCGCAGAATCTGCTCCTGCTGTTTGGGGCTGCGGAAGCGGGACAACAGCTCCACCGTTACCGGAAAGCCCTGCATCCGCTCCAGAAAGGTCTGGTAATGCTGCCAGGCCAGAATGGTGGTAGGGACCAAAACCGCACACTGTTTCGAGTCCATCACGCATTTGAACGCCGCACGGATGGCCACTTCCGTTTTGCCAAATCCTACATCACCGCACAAAAGCCGGTCCATGGGCCGGGGAGATTCCATATCCTCCTTGATTTCGGCGATACAGCGGAGCTGGTCGTCGGTCTCTTCGTAGGGGAAGCGTTCCTCAAACTCCTTCTGCCACTCGGTATCCTCCGAAAAGGCAAAGCCTTTGGCCTGCATGCGGGCAGCGTAAAGTTTGATCAGTTCTTCGGCCATTTCGGCGACCGCTTTTTTTACCCGCTGCCGGGTTTTCTGCCACTCTACCGAGTTGAGCTTATTCAGTTTGACCGTTTTATCCTCTTTGGGGCCGATGTATTTGCTTACCAGATCCAGTTGGGTCACAGGGACAAACAACGTGTCGGTTCCCGCATAACGGATTTTGATGTAATCCTTGGTCACGCCGTGGATTTCCCGTTTGACTACCCCTTCGAACACGCCGATCCCGTGAGCCGCGTGAACCACATAGTCTCCGAAGGCCAAATCGGACAAAGAGCGGATCTGCTCACCCGGCTTTTTGGATTTTTTCCGCCTGACCGCCTTCGCAGCGGCCTTACCATGGGTGATCAGGGCAAATTTCAGTTCTGGCAGCTCCATGCCGCCGGACAGGGACCCCGTCAATACACAGACCTTGCCCGGATCCAGCTCCCGGCCGCCGGCCGATACCGGAATGCCGCGCAATCAGGTCGTCTCGCAACGCCGCTGCGGCCTTATCGGTACCGGCCAGCACCGCCACCCGGTATTCCCGGCGCAAAAGCTGTCCAAATCCTCCTCCAAAAGCTTTAAATCCCCGCCCAGGGCGACAGGGCGACCGCGTTCAAACTCACAAGCTCGCTCAGCCGGACCTCCGGTAAAGAGCGGGCAAAATTTTCTAAAATTGCGCAGGGCGCCCCTCCATCGCTGCCAGTACCTGGGGGAATTCCATGGCAAAAGTATCGCATCCTTTAAACAAAACGCCTTCCTGCAAAAAGCTGCGATACGTCCTCATAATGCTGCCACATGGAAGTTTTGGACGCTTCTTTCACGGAAACCATTTCGCAGAAAATAAGTCCTGCCTCCGGTAGGTAGTCCAATAAGGTAGCAGGCTGCGGGTAAATCAGCGGAAGGAATTTATCAATGCTGTTTAGGGGGAAAGCCCCGCCCCAGCTTTTCCATGTCGGTCAGCAGGATCTCCTTGGCCTTGACCCCCTGCTTTCCCCGCAAAGAATCATATGCTTTGCCCAGCCGTTTGACCAGCCAGGCATTGTCCGGATACAGCACCTCCGGGCAGGGGTAATCAGCGCCTCTTTGACCGTGTCGATACGCCGCTGAGAATCCAGATCAAAGGTGCTGATGGTATCAATCTCATCGCCCCAGAATTCCATCCGATAAGGAGCCGGCGCATGAGGCGGATAAAGTCCAGGATACCGCCCCCGCAGCGAAAACTGGCAGACGCCATCCACCTGATCCTCCGCTCATAGCCCGCGTGCAGCAGGCGGGCGGTCAGATCCTTTGTGAATACTCTTCGCCGGGGCAGATGGCTACCGTGTTTTTCACGAAGGGTTTTTGGCGGCAGGGTATACTGCAAAAGCGCCTCTATGCTGCAAATGACCATCTGGATTTTCCTTTGGGCAAGGCCGCTTAACACCTTCAGGCGGGCAAACTCGTATTCCCGGCTGACTCCTTCCACTTCCCGAAAGGTAAATTCCCGGGCAGGATAGACAAAGGCCCGCTCCTCCCCCGTAAAGGCGTTGACATCCTCGCACAGCCGAATGGCCATCGCTTCATCCGGCGTGATCACCAAAACGGCCCCGTTTCGGACAGGGCCGCTGCCACCGCTGCCTTATGGATATGGCCCAGCCCCGTCATTTGGGCAGGCCATCCCCTTTTTGCCATAGCAGCCCAGCAGCGTTCGGTACTGAGGCGCAGATGAAATCACATCCAGCAGCATATTACCCCTCCTCCCCTCTGGCAAATGGTTACTTTCCATTATATCCATTCATCGCTTCATCCATGCGGCCGGACACGATCAGTTTCGCTATATCCGCCGCTTGCTCCAATACGCTGTCCAGAGCCTTTCGCTCCTCGGCAGAAAAGCGGCTGAGCACCCATTTGGCCAGGTCATAATCGGGATGGGCTTAGCTCCCACTCCGATCTTGACCCTCGGGAACTGGTCAGAACCGGTGAGATAGATAATATTTTTTAATCCATTGTGGCCGCCGTCAGTGCCCTTTCGCCGGATGCGCACATGCCCCGGCTCCAGTGATATGTCATCTACAAAGACCAGCACCTTCTCCATGGGGAGCTTATAAAAAGCAGCCGCTTCCTGCACTGCCTGGCCGGACAGGTTCATAAAGGTGGAAGGCTTCATCAACAGCACCCGGTGCCCGGCCAGAACGCCATCGCCGCACAGGGATTTGAACCTCAGCCGGTCGATCTTTACCCCAGTTCCCCGGCAATGCAATCCACCGCCATGAAGCCCGCATTGTGCCGGGTATTTTCATATTCCTTACCAGATTCCCAGTCCGACGATCAAAAATTCCACCGGACCGGCGGGGACAGCTGCCCTTTGGAAAACAGATTACGCATAATTCCTCCTTTGTCAAAACCGGACAGGCTGACCGGAAAATCCGCCCGGTTTTTGAAGGCAGACAAGCAAGGCGGGATATTTCACTATCCCGCCTTGCAGATTGAAAAAGCCCGGAAACAGGCCGCTTGATTGCAATAAAACGATTTCCGATCCGGTTAAACGAATAACGGGGAAACCGGTTTATCCGCATAGATGCGCTCAATGGCCTCGGCAAATACCGGCCCTACTGGCACCATCGTGATTTTGGGGATCTTTTTCTCTTCCGGCAGTGCAATGGTGTCCAAAAGCACCAGCTCTTTGATCACGCTCTGCTCAATGCGTTCGGATGGCCGGTCCGATAAGGCACGTGCCGGGCGTGTTATTGACTTCTGTGGTTCGCCAATTCCTATGATGGCTTTTCGCGCCATTGCACAGGGTGCCGGCTGTATCCAATTGTGATCGTCTACGACAGATGGCGCGTTTTTGACATCGCCGATGAGATATTCATCACCTCAGA
>VOFH01002142.1_pt1 | contig 11940 bp, 15 predicted proteins | sample 5384091 | NCBI WGS metagenome assembly VOFH01 (sample SAMN12384727, study PRJNA508395) | human gut metagenome | isolation source: healthy gut G | host: Homo sapiens
AATCGGCCGAGGATAGTATTCCTCTCTCTTCTTCTGTAAGGAAGCAAATTCGCCACCCGAAAGTCTCTTTTCCATCGGAAGTTTAAAAAATCCCGAATAGCTGCTGTTTCTCATCTTGTCGTCTCCTCCTCGTATAAGTTCTATCTCATAATACTTGTAAATGAATCAAGCTTTCTTCCTAATATCTTTTCTGTCATCCTCTCGATCTTGTAGCACTTCTTCTCGTCTATGCCGGTCTCTATGCCCATCCGATTGACCATAGTCACGAAATCACAAGTTTCCACAAGCCCCGTACGCCCTTCTTCATAGTAATATTCTCCCGTTCCTCTTACAGGGACATTGTCCACGATGTTGGCCACCTGACCGCCTATGCCTCCTATAGCCGTATCGAATACTGTCACTCCTGCTTCCATAGCCGCATAATATGAAGCAAGTCCCATTCCCCTTATATCGTGCGCATGAAATGAATGTGCCCCTGTTTCAGGATATTTCTTTAGTATGTTGCTGAAATATTCATATACTGCGTCCGGCGCTGCTATTCCGTCGGGGTCTGAATGTTCGATCTCGTCGAAGCCTATGTCAAAAGCCCTGTCCACGAATTCGTAAGCCCTCTGAATAGGTACTTCTCCTGTATAGGGCATCCGAATATAGTACCTATGTTGGCAAATACTTTTTTACTCCTGCGCTGTGAAGAAATTTCACGCTCTTTTCTGCTTCTTCAAATAATTCTTCATGGGTTCTGTTCATATTTTTCTCGCATATGCTTCGCTGGTAGCCAGCTGTCCGCACAGCACCCTGTCTATCTTTACGCCCGCATCCATGGCTCTGGCCACTCTCTCGCATGCTTTTTTGATTGAGGGCTAAAACCGTATATTCTACTTCGTCGTTCTTTGGCAGTCCCTTGAGCAGCTCAAGTATATCCTTGAACTGAGGAACGTATTTTTATGTGGCTGAAGGTCCCCGACTTCGATCTTTTTAAATCCTGCCTCGATGAGTCTTTCGGCTATCTACAGCTTGGCCTCTGTGGGGACAAACATCTCTTCGTGCTGAAATCCGTCTCGAAGTGTCACATCCCAAATTTCCACTTTCTTCGGTAGATTCGTGTTCACTTGTATACCTCTCTTATCTGCTTTGTTCAGCTTCATTTTTGATTAGATTTTACAATCGCAATATTTGTGCCATAATGCAGCTTATTGTTGTATGATTCGGTCAAATCGTTGAAATTCCAACAGAAGAAAAGAAAAGAAAAGAAAAGAAAGAAAAAGAAAGAAAAAGGTGTCAACCTGAGGTTGACACCTTTTTCTTTTCTTATTTTGCCAAAAACGACACGTTTTTTAATTTTTACGGTAGCACATACGGCACTATTTTACTTTTATGCCATAATTGGCAACCTTTCTGTAAAAGGTTCTCTTGCTCATTCCCAGAACTTCCATGGCCTTCGTCCTGTTGCCCTGACAATCTCTGATCGCCGCTTCGATCATATTCTTTTCGAAATTCTCTACTTCCTCCTTCAGCGTAGCGCCTGCCGGGAAAGTACAGCTGACAGACTCAGTTCCGTTGCTCCCTGATTTTCTTCGTATTTTCCTCTTATGCTCTCAGGTATATCCTGATCGTAATGGTATCCGTCTCGCACAGAACCACAGCGCTCTCGATAGTATTCTGCAGTTTCTCCGTTGCCCGGCCATCCATAGGACAGAAACATCTGATATACTCCTCTGTCTATCTTCAGTTTACGCTTATATTTTCGCAGTATTTCTGCAGAAAATAATCTGTCAGCAGAAGCACGTCGTTTCCTCTCTCTCTGAGAGGCGGTATGCTGATGGATACGACGTTGAGCCTGTAATATAGATCCTCACGGAACTCTCCCCTCTGAACCATCTCCTCAAGTCTGCGGTTGGTGGCCGCAATAACTCTAACATCTATGGGGATATTTCTCTGGCGTCCCACCTTGTCTATCTCGCCTTCCTGAAGGACTCTCAAAAGCTTGGCCTGCATCTGATAGGGCATATCTCCGATCTCGTCGAGAAACAGAGTTCCTCCGTCAGCCAGCTGAAATTTGCCCAGTCTTCCCCTTTAGAAGCACCCGTAAAGGCTCCTTCCTCATATCCGAACAGTTCGCTTTCTATCAGGAGTCCGGGATAGCCGAACAGTTTATGGTGATGAAGGGCCTGTCCTTTCTGGCGCAGTGGCTCTTTATGAGGTTTACGATGACTTCTTTTCCCGTGCCGTTCTCTCCCGAAGCAGTACCATGGTATCGGTATTGGCTACTTTCAGAGCTTTATTTACACAATCCAGGTAAATCTTGCTTTCTCCTATTATCTTATTTTCTTCCAAAATTTTTCGGGCCTGTATCTGCTGATTGTATTCTTCGGCCACCGCAGTCATCTTTTTATTTCTTTGTTGAGCCTGTTCTCCTTGGTAACGTCGGTAAAGACCGAATAGGCCCCTACCATTTCACCGCCGCTCATCAGAGGATGCGTGCTTATGTCTACATATGTATTTATACTTTTTATTAGTCTGTTCTTTATGTTCTGCGTCTTCTTCGTGTCTTGGCACATCCAAAAGCGCCGCTTCCGGCTCTATTATGCTCAGATAACGTCCAAGTATCTTGCTTATGTTTATCCCCAGAATATTGCCATACGCGGGGTTTACATAGAAGATACGGCTGTCCCTGTCTATGACCACCAATCCGGCGTCCATGGTGTCCAGTATCTGGATAAATGAATTTTCCTTCTGTTTGCTTATCAGATATACGAGCCGTTCAGTCTTTACTGCCCCCACCAGGCGGCCTTCTTTATCCACTACGTTCACATATTCGTGATGCGCCGAATTGAATATGGCCATGTCGATATCTTTAAGATATAGGGATTCTTCAAGCTGGAGCTTCGATTCTTTATTCTTTTATGTTGGGATTCATCAGGTCTCTTATCGTAAGCATTTGTATATCACCTCTCAGCGTTTCTGCCCTCATTGTATCACATGTAGGCAGACGGTTCCACCATTTATGCCGGGCCTCCTTTCAAAATTTAACTTCTGTTTATACTTTTACAATACTCGTATGGTATAATAAACCCATCGATTATGATTGCGGCGTTGCCAAGAGGGAGGGTTTATTGAATCACCTTCGCTACGTCCGTTGCGGTGCAGAGCACCGTGATTATAGTATAATGAACCCATCGATCACATCGGAGGCCGCGCTTCATGCAGGCTGCCGAGGCTGCGGCCCCCATGCGGCCGGCGCCGGCGGCGTTTGTTACGGCGAAAACAGCGCATGCTGTATTCTACAGAAAAAGCGTAAATTTTACAACAGAATTTGTTAAAATGGTTGTAGAATCGCAATAATAAATCAAAATTTACAGCATACCCGCCTTCGCACCGTCATTCAGGCTGTTTTTCTTCCTAAAATGCTGTAGAATCAGTACAAAGAGCTAAGAAATACAGCATGCGGTCGGCTGCGGCCGTATCCGCTGCGGCGAAAAACAGCGCATGCTGTATTTTACAGAGAAAAGCACGAATTCTACAACATAATTTGTTAAAATGGTTGTAGAATCGCAAAATAAATCGGAATTTACAGCATACCCGCCTTCGCACCGTCATTCAGGCTGTTTTTCTTCCTAAAATGCTGTAGAATCAGTACAAAGAGCTAAGAAATACAGCATGCGGTCGGCTGCGGCCGTATCCGCTGCGGCGAAAAAAACAGCGCATGCTGTATTTTACAGAGAAAAGCACGGAATTCTACAACATAATTTGTTAAAATGGTTGTAGAATCGCAAAAATAAATCGGAATTTACAGCATACCCGCCTTTTCACCGTCATTTAAGCTGTTTTTCTTCCTAAAAATGCTGTAGAATCAGTACAAAAGAGCTAAGAAATACAGCATGCGGTCGGCCGAGGCAGCAGAGCCAGCAATCTGTGGTGAGCACCGAGGGTTATCGCCGAGAGGAAGTGTTTATCGAACCACCTTGGCGAGTTTGATTGCGATATAATTAACCCATCGACCATGACCACGGCGTTACCAAAAAGAAAGGTTTTATCGAACCACCACCGCTGCGGCGCCGCGATTATGGTATAATAGTATAATAATCTGGCGGCGTTAGCGGAATCAAAGACTCTGACGCCTGAGAGAACTGTATTCGGGGGAGACTTGCCATGACTATAAAAGACGACTTTTCTGGTCCAATATTTTGATGATATTACTGCCGGCGGCAGCCACGTCGTGATAGGACTCATCTGCATAGGCTTCATCTGGCTGGCTCTGACGGGGGCTGGAACTTGGGCCTTGACGACCGCGAAGATTTCGAACATGCCAGTATGACCATAAGCGAGCTCATAGAAATAAAGATAGAAGGCGATGAGGACTTATCCTCAGTGGAAAACTCCTTGACAGCAGCGGGATCACAGCCATAATCAAAAAAGACGGAAGCACCGTATTTCAGCACGGGCCGGACAAAGAATGTGATCCTGCTCTCATATCCGCGGCGGAAGGCCTCTCTTCAGGTTCGCTGCTCAGTTCAGACGGCCGCAGTCTGTATACCTCTCAATATGAGGCAGACGGAGCAGACTATGATATATACTTACTGGGAGGAGATCAGAGACTCCAGTCTTTTTTCACAGCTCAAGATGGTCCTTGGGGCAGCTTGCATCCTCATCGCTCTCACCATCTTTCTTTCTATACTCATCACCAATAGATTCCTTACAAAGTTTGTATTCCGCAGGATCCGTGAACCGCTGGATATTCTTGTAAACGGCGTTCATCAGCTCAGAGACGGCAACCCCTAGATTACCGCATCGAATATGAGGGTAACGACGAATTTGCTCCCCGTATGTTCAGATTTCAACGAGATGGCCCTCAGGCTCAAGCAGTCTGCCGACACTATAAGGCAGCAGGAAATCAGCAGAAAGGAAATGATCGCCGGCATATCTCACGACATACGTTCTCCTCTGACTTCCATTCAGGCGTACGTGGAGGGTCTCATAGATGGAGTAGCCAAAACGCCTCAGGCCAGGATGAAATATCTGAGTACTATAAAATCCAAAGCTCAGGATCTGGACCGCATTTTATCGCAGTTATTTCTTTTTCTAAGATGGATCTGGGAGATTATCCCTGATGAACCCTGCCGTCTTGAACTGGACAAAATCTCTCTCAGGAGCTTTTGTCCTTTAAAGAAGAACTGGGCGGACAAGGAGTAAAAATCATAGAGGATATACAGCCAGCAGTCGTATATGCAGATCCGCTGCAGATTCGCCGCATCATCTCTAACATCCTTGAAAACAGCTTAAAATATAAGGATCAGGAAACGATAACAGTAAAAGTCTCTTTGAAGGCCGCCCCTTCCGGCTGCAGCATGATATTTGCCGACGATGGCCCTGGAGTACCAAAAAGAAGCTCTTCCCCATCTGTTTGAAGTTTTCTACAGGAGCGATCCTTCGAGACAGTCTCCTCATAAAGGCAGCGGTCTTGGGCTTGCCATAGTTGAAAGCACAGTCCGCAGGATGGGAGGCAATGTAACGGCTTCTTTATGCAGGCCTAAGGGACTGGAAATACGTATAGATTCTGCCATGTAAAGGAGAAGATTATGTCAAAGATACTGATCATTGAAGATGACGAAGCTATCGCTTCTATAGAACGAGACTACCTGGAAATAGACAATTTTGAAGTCGAGATCGCCTCAAACGGCATAGACGGACTGAAGCGCGGCGAAAGCGGAGAGTTCGATCTGATATTGCTGGACCTGATGCTTCCCGGCATAGACGGCTTTTTTTCCATATGCCGTCAGCTGCGCAAAAAAAATCCAGATCCCCATACTCATGGTCACCGCGCGCAGGGAAGATATAGATAAGATACGGGGCTGGGTCTTGGAGCAGACGATTACATCGAGAAACCTTTCTCTCCCAGCGTACTGGTAGCCCGAGTTAAGGCTAATCTTTCTCAGTTTGAACGAGCAGCGGGGCATAAAAAGCCGCTGAATGAAATAAGGATAGGAAATATAAGCGTCAATACCTCCACTCGGCGCGTCTTTTCAGGGGACAGAGGTTTTTTTAAAGAACAGAGAATATGAACTGCTGCTCTTTATGATGACCAACGCAGATATAGTCTTCGACCGTGAATCTCTCTACGAAAAAGTATGGGGACTGGAGGCCATGGGAGATAATGCCACAGTTGCCGTCCATATAAACCGTCTTCGCGAAAAGCTCGAGGATGACCCTCAGAATCCCCGCCATATAGAGACTGTCTGGGGAGCCGGCTACCGTTTCAGGGGACACTGATACGCCCCCTCTTTAGTCCTGCGGTCTACGGCACTTTTTCCCCGTATAGCGTCCGGTATTTTTTGCTCGATAAGTGACAGCCTCCATAGCGGTTTAATTTATTTTAGTTTAGATTTATATTAACCGGAGTTTAAACATATATTTTATACTTGCTATACTAAGAAAAAAGGGGGTATCAAAATGAATACGATAAAACAGAAAATCTTGAAAACAGACTTTTAAAAAATTTTTTCAGGACGTTCATCCCGTTGACGCTTACCTTATCTTTATGGCGCAGCAGCCGCGGGACTCAGTTTAAGACCTCAGATCTCGGAGGCCCCTCTTATGACCCATGCTGGACGGCCAGATTCACCATCCAGGATTAGAGGGTGAGTGGAAAGACATATTTTTGCTTCTGATCCCGGAATGGGCGTAAAGATACTTCTTCTCACGATAGCTGTCTGTTTTCTGCTGCTCATGGCCGTATACTGGTTTTCTACCGCCGCAGCCCTCTATAAATCCGCCGTTTCCGCGGGAATGAACGGTCTGCTATGGGGCGTAGCCGCCCTTGCCTTAAATCTTGCCGCAGTCATCATATTCATCATTATTCGAAACTTCATAAGGCAAAGATGTCCGTCCTGCGGCAAATGGCAGCCTTTAGATTTTGAATACTGTTCAGAATGTGGAGAACATCTGGTTAAAAAAATGCAGACAATGTGACTGCGCATGCAGGTTTGGCGATAAATTTTGTAAGAATTGCGGAAGTCTTTTAAATGACAAATAAAAGCAAATATGAATTATTGATAAATAATACGCTCCTGATAAGTATCGGAACTTTCGGATCAAAGATTCTGACGTTTCTCATGACCCGTTTTTATACCGAGGCTTTGACGCCGTCGGACTACGGCGAAGCTGACCTGATAATACAGACTGCTAATCTGCTTATCCCTTTAGTTTCTGCCGGAATTGCCGACGGCGTATTTCGCTTTGTCCTGGAGACAGATGATGAGCATACGGCAAAACGAAAGAGTATCTTTTCTGCAGGGTTTTATACCATCAGCGCAGGAACGGCTATACTTGCTGCGCTCTCGTCGTTTATATCTATTCCGGGCTTTCTGAGCGAATACAAATGGCTGTTGATCTGGTTTATCTCGGCCTCATGTTATCACTCTCTGTGCGCTCAGTTCATACGCGGCGAAGGCAAGACTCGTCTGTTCGCATATCAGGGGTGCTCAACACAGTATTGGTCATAGTTTTCAGCATACTCTTTCTCTCAGTCTTTGAGGCGGGAACCAGCGGATATATTATTTCCATAGCCTTAGCCGATTCTATCTGCGCTCTGTATCTTGCGGCGGGGGCAAAAACTATGGCGCCTCATGGACATTCACCTTAAGCCCGGCATGTGGCGCAAAATGATGAGATACAGCCTTCCTCTCGTTCCCGCCGCTCTGTTCTGGTGGGTAACTTCTGTTTCCGACAGATACATGATCACCTGGTTTTTAGGGTCTGGGCGCCAACGGCATATATACTGTAGCGAGTAAAATACCTGCTATAATAACACTCATATCAGGGATGTTTCTCGAAGCATGGCAATTTTCTGCTGTCCGCGAATCCCGAGGTAGCAGAAGATCTTATATAAGCTTTTACACCAATATCTGGAGTATGTTTCTGACGGTCATGTTCATAGGAGGCAGCATCATAATCGCCTTTTCTCCAGCGGCAATACGACTGCTGGCAGCTTCGGAATATTATTCGGCGGCAGAGTATCTACCTATACTGACAGCGGCGGCTATCTTATCATCGCTGGTCTCTTTTATGGGCAGCGTTTATATTGTAACAAAGAGAAGCTCTCTGTCATTTTTAACGACTGCCGCAGGCGCGGTATTCAATATTATACTCAATTTTTGCTGATACCGACTCACCTTGGCATATATGGGGCCGCTATAGCTACTCTTTTTGCAGCTATCTCCTTTCATTTTGATCAGAATAATCAGTATCAGAAACATCCTCCCCTTCAGAATATATGGCGGCAGGCTTTTCATGAGCATTTTGATAATAGCTGTTCAGATAATATCGTCATCATGGGACGGCCATCTAAATACCGGTATACAGCTTTCGTGTTTTTTATCTCTGGCAGTTATCAATATTCATCCTCTGATCGCTTATGTAAAAGTCATCTCGTTCATAATCAAAAGGCTTCCTCATGAGTATTTTCATAAGCCTTTCTTATCTCATCAGGCATCTCTTCAGGCGACATGGATTTTACCTGATCTTCGCTGCCGTCGGCGATGGCCTGATCATAATACCAACATTTGAACTTTATCATATCGAGAACGCGGTTCATACGCTTTATCTGATCCTCAACATCTTTTTTTTTCTGTTTTATAAACAGATCTCTTCGTTTAGAGTAGGTTCTTTCCCCTTCAGTACACCATTCCATAAACTGCTTTATGTCTTTGATCTCCATACCGGATCTCTTGAGACATTCTATGACTCTATGGCCTCTATTTCTTTTCATCAAACTTGCGTATTCCTGAAATGCGCTTGATATCGGAAACAGACCTTCCTTATCATAGTAACGTAAAGTAGATACAGGGGAGCTCAAACATCTCTGACACTTGTCCTATAGTATACATTTCGTTTCCTCCCAGATAAAATTTTCAAACACTTGACCTAAAGTTAACTTTAGGTTTTTAAAATTATCTTATCAGATGTAAGATCTTGTCAAATACACTTTATGGAGGTTATAAAATGGAAAATTTAAAAGTAGTTGAAAGCTGGGATAAAACATTTCCTAAAAGCGATAAGGTGGATCATAAAAAAGTGACTTTTGTCAACAGGTATGGAATCACTCTTGCCGCCGATATGTATAAGCCAAAGGAGTCAAAAGAAAAGTTTGCCGCCGTCGCAGTCTGCGGACCTTTCGGCGCAGTAAAAGAACAGTCCTCAGGGCTTTATGCCCAGACAATGGCCGAACAAGGCTTTTTGTCTATCGCATTTGATCCATCTTTTTACTGGTGAAAGCGGAGGCTTCCCCGCTATGTCGCTTCTCCTGACATCAATACGGAGGGGGACTTTCAGGCCGCAGTAGATTTTCTTTCTGTTCAGAATGATGTGGGATCCCTGATAAAATAAGGAATAATCGGCATCTGCGGATGGGGAGGCATGGCGCTTTAACGCTGCTACGGTAGATACCGGGTAAAAGCCACCGTGACGTCCACGATGTACGATATGGCCAGAGTCAATGCTAAGGGCTATTTTGACGCAGAAGACAGTCAGAATTTCGCCGCGAAAAGAAAGGCTCTGAATACTCAGAGAATTGCGGACTACAAAGAGCGGACTGTATAAAAAGAGCTGGCGGGTAGTAGATCCCTTCCTGAGGACGCGTTTTTTGTAAAAGATTATCACAATTATTATAAGACAAAGCGAGGTTACCATGAAACGTTCTCTGAATTCAACCGACGGCTGGAACATAACTTCCCTCTCTGTCCTTCCTCAACACGCCTATCCTTCAGTATTGCCAGGAGATAGAGAGCGCGGTCCTTCTGATACATGGGGAAAAAAAAAGCCCATTCCTGCTATTTCAGCAAGATGTTTTTAAAGACTTAAAGGGGAGATAACAAAGGAGCTTATGATAATTCCGGGGAGCTGTACACCGACTTATATGATGGGACTGATATAATTCCCTTTTGATAAAGATCGCTGAATTTTTTCAGAAAGAATTTGCAATGAAGATACAAGTACATTACTTTTATCTTAGCTCTCTGCTATTAACGTCATACGGCTCTTCACCGAAGCTTGGCCACAGAACAAAAATTCAAATGTCGGTGGCGATGCCTCTCGACGTATAAAGAAAGAGCCGACAAACTATGATTGCTCACAAGTTTGTCGGCTCTGCGTTACGAGTCTCATTTTCGCAAATAAAGCATAAAAGCCATTTGGTTTCGGCATTATCAAACTTCTTCAAAACATTATCGGTAACATCACCATAAGTTCGCAAAAGTTTTCCGACGATATGAACCGATATCGTCAGTATCAAAGAACCTGTTTTTTCAAATGTCAACCCCAAATATTATTCCTCCCAATAGCGTAAACAATGCCGTCAATATACTGCCAGTCATCAAATGGGTTATCCCAAATAGTACCGAACTAATTAAAATAGCAGGATGACATTCATTTAGTGCGAAGTCTTGTTTGGATAAAACCTCGGAAAACAAACTCTTCCGTAACAGGAGCAATTAAGTAAACCGCTATACAATATAAGAAAGGGATTTTGCTTGCATGGGAGAATGTTCCATTAACTCCATACTTTCAGGCATATTGTTTGGTAATGAATATAGAATGAAATTGCCCAAAATAGAGTATGAAATAATTGCTATGAACGATACGAAGCAGTTCTTAATCGGTATTTTCGAACGGTTATTAAATTTTGGCAATAAACTTTTCTTTTGGGAATACAGAAATGCTGATAATGCAAATACGACATCTCCTATAACCGGAAAAGATCAAAAAAAGTAGAAGATATTTCACCCTGAAGCATAAATCCAATAGAAGAAAAAAAATAATTTGTGTGGTAATGAAAAATAAAAAGGTAAAAAGACTGATAAAAGGCGTTCGTTTTTTCATAATAAAGCTACCCCGTTACTCGTCAATGACGATGGCTGAATAAAGCGCCGAATTCTATTAAGCAATCCGGTGGAAAACTTATTCATATGCTCCTCGTTATAAACTAATGTTCCATAGGCGTCCGTACCGAAAAAGGGTAGAATAATGTTGCGATCCCCAAAGCAACAACCGGAAGAAAAACAGGGGGCGCCGTTTTTTCAGGCACGCCGTAGAGTTCAATGGAAGCGAAAGAATATAATCCGCTCAATAATCATAAAAATCCTGTTATCATACAATGTACTTTTTCTTAGGAAACCGTAACGCCTTTTTAACTCCTCAAAATAATTGTGGTCAAACATTAATTTGCATTTGTTTAAAAGCGCTTTGTATTCAAAATCGTGATCCGATAAACAGGTGGCTAAAATAATCCCAAAGGCCTGTCACAACACATATCGCACCACAAATCAGACCGGCGACCGTATTCTTGCTTAAAAAGAAACGGAACACCAGTTTTATATCATTAAGACAATACCAACCGCTACTTTACGAGAAAAATTCTTCTCGTGTAAATCCACGATTCAGCTTTTTCACGACTGACATAATACCCACATCTGTTGATTGTGTACCAGTAGATTCACTATCTTTTAGAAGAGAATCAATGGAAACTTCAAAAATATTACTAAGCAGCATTAACTTTTCTGTTTCAGGAAAGACGTTTGATTGTTTTCCCATTTGCTAATTGCCTGCCGGGTAGTGTTAACCTGCTCAGCTAAAGCCTCCTGTGACAGACCTCTTTCTTTCTCAGCTTAAATAGTTTTTCACCAAAATGTCATAGTAGATACCCTCCTTCTGTTTGAGTTCTAACAATATTATATCAAACAGAATTTTTAATCTATCGCTCTGAAAATGCACTTTGTCAATTGCAGGTTGCGCCTTGTTTTCAGTGCAAACCTATGTTTTCTATTCTAAATGCTTATTTAATTTTTAATATTAAGCAACATTTGAATATCAGAAAATCCATTCGGCAAATTGTTGACTATGTTCGGCAAGTTTATCTTTGTCCTTTTCAAATCCCTGTATTTTTGAAAG
>VOFH01002999.1_pt1 | contig 11932 bp, 22 predicted proteins | sample 5384091 | NCBI WGS metagenome assembly VOFH01 (sample SAMN12384727, study PRJNA508395) | human gut metagenome | isolation source: healthy gut G | host: Homo sapiens
TGTTGAGTTACGTATTGTAATGCTGCATGCGCGCTGAAGTACCAGACTGCGGCTGGCGTGGTGTAACAGCGAGAACACGCATCTCGGAGGTAACTTTGACCCATTACTTCCCCCGGCATATTCGACGCAGTGTGGCCGGCCATGTGCTGGGCACCTGCAAAGCGGGATTTTAGCCTGATTGCTGCAGTTCGGTACCGGGCAGGACGGAGTGCTGTATGCAGGCGACAGCAATGTGGACATCCAGACGGCTAACGCCCATGTGGACGGCTGCCTGCGGCGGTGGCAATGAAGTTTCGCACCGGAAGAACGGGCGGCGGCGCGGCTTATCATTTTTATGCCACGCAGCAGCTTGCAGGGCTGCAGCGCTGGGGCAGGCCGGGCCGCCCGGCTCTCTGACGCACAGGAGTGGTTGAATGAAGTGCGCGCTGCCGGCAGGTTTATGCGGGAGGGCGGCCGCCCGCTCCGGTGTCGGCGGCGTATGGCCCGTGGTGCGCCGCTGGAGTAATTCAACAAAAAGGGGCTGGGCAGGTTGCTGTATACCGGGCTGCGGACGATGGGCCTCCAATCTTCGGCAGACAAAAGGTGCCGCACGCCTTCTTCTGCCAAAGCCTGCAACAAGGTGGCCGGCATTTTCGATGTATTGAACGAACGACGCCTGGGACTTCCATTTAGAGCGGGCGCTAATAGTCCTGAAATGCAGGAGGATACATGGTGAAATGAAGATAGAGCTCGGCCAGAATTTCCCAGCTATTTCCGGCCCCTACCTGCGGAAGAATTTGAGCTGTTTTCTCATTTGAGACGGCGGCGGGCATTCCACCGCCCTGTTTGCCGTGACTACCTGGAAGGCGGCAAGCCGAAACGCGTTTTCACGCCTGGGCAGCTTTTCATGGCGACAAAAACCGCTTTTTCGCCGTGATGGGCAATTTATACCAGCATACCCACACCTATGCAGAACATTCAAAGGGAGCAATGTCTGCATCAACTTTCTGCCCCCTGTGCTGGCGTGACGCACCGGCAGACATCCACATCTGGCGGCTCGCCGAGGATGAATTGCTGCGGGCGGGTTCTGCCTCCTGTGCGAAAACCATCCACGCCCCCGCTGATAGACGTTTCTGTGCATGGAGTGCACCCGAAGGACGTGCTAGGATTTAAGCGGCGCGGGCATCACCGCAATGGTCGTCGGCCAGGCGGCATATTTCAGTGAAAGGGCCTACGCCCAGGGCTGCTAAAGCGGTATGGGCCGGAAGGGTTCATGCTTTCTTATCCCCTGGGCCCGCAGGACCTTGTCACCGGCTCTGCCGCAGCAATCTGCTGTTGCAGCACGCTCAATATTCGAATACGGTGAACTAAAAGGCAGGCCCTGGGGCCTGCCTTTTTCTGCTCTTCTGCTTATACGCCCTGGGGCGGGCCCGGTTTTATCATCACAAAATTCGTCAGCGCACGCCTGCGCGCAGCACCTGCTGGCGCCTGCACACGCGGTAGCGCGCAAAAAGGGCCTTGCCGTGACGGAGGCATGCGGTGACAGGCATGCCTGCGGCATGCTGCCCAGCGCCGCGCACAGGGCTGCGCAACGCCTCTGCCCCCTGATAGTCCTATGGACATACAGCTCGTCAAGATAGCCCGTTCCGTCAATATCGCCAAAGCCGACAACCGCCCGTTTTCCTTCTGCCACAAGGGCATAATGCCCGCAAAAGCTGGCGTGCCAGGCCTCCGGCCGGGCGGCGCCGGGGCCCAGCCGCAAGCTGGGGGGGAATAATCCTTGCATTCACCGTGTGCACCGTCTCGTAAAACAGGCGGGCCGTCTGTCCGCAGTCCTCTTTTCCATATGGCCGGAGTATCATGGCTCTTCCCTTTTTCCCATTGCAGGCACCTTCTGCCCTCTGCGTTCAATGCCGCCCGCATGCGCGCAGAAATTCCCCGGCATGGGCCACAGAAGCACCTGCGGCCTTTTCAGATAGCTGACATGCCCCTCGCCGGGCAGGATGCAAAGCAGCGCGCCGGGAATGGCTGCTACTGTCAAGAGCAACACTTAAGGGAAAAGAAGTTCATACAGCCCCCGGTGGCAGAACGGAGTAACCACACAACCAAACCACTGGAGGGAACTGTATGAACTGCCATCTTCTTAGCATAGAAGAGCGCAGTTGTATACGGAAATATTACGTGGTTGGCCTGAGCTGCCGTGAGATTGCCCGGCTGATTGGCAGGAATGCGGGCACAGCGCCGCGGGAGATACGCAGAAACTGTACCCGCATGTATGGAATCCCGGCTTGCTACCCGCACACAGCGCACAGGAAGCACCTGCCGCGCCGCTCCTGCTGTCACCGGGGAATATTCCATTCGCAGGAAGTGATTGACTGCATAAATGGCAAATTAAAAGCGACCTGGTCGCCAGAACAGATTGCCCGCGTCCCTTGCGAATTGCAGATGCCCGGCTGGCGGACTATCTATCGTTGAATCTATAAAAAACATTTGGTAAACGGCAGCCTGAAAGTGCTGCGGCGCAAAGGAAAGAGCCATGGAGCGAAAGAAACACGGAGGGAAATACAGCAAAGGGAAGTCGATTCGAAAAAGAGACAAGTCGGTATACAGCCGTCAGGAATCCGGTCATCGGGAAGCAGATACGGCAGTGAGCGGCCAGGGCGAAAGCAAAGCCTGCTTTGCCGCTTTGGCAGAGCGCAAAACTCGGTTTTACATTGCCGTGAAGATACCGGGCCGAAAAGCCGAGACAATGGAAAACGCTATTGTTGCTGCACTGTCTGCCTTCCCTGCACAGCTGGTCAAGACCATTACCCGCGACCGGGGTGCGGAGTTTGCCAACTGGCGCCGTATGGAAGAACGGTTGCATTGCGAGGTCTACTTTACCGCCCCGTATTGTGCCTGGCAGAAAGGCGCAATTGAGAATCTGAACGGTCTGCTTCGGGAGTTTTATCCCAGAGGCAGGAACCTTTCCTGTGTTGCCTCCCGCCACATTAAAATGAGACCTGGCGTTGCTGAACGCCAGGCCTCGTAAGGTGATTAACTTCCATTCTGCTCAGGATTGATGAATTTGAACCTGCTTCCTGTTGCACTTGGTTTGACAATTCGCTCTGCCATTACCAAAACGGGCGTGCAAGATGACGCAAGCTGCTGCGGTGTGATGTCCGACTGCCGGGCCACCATGCGCAGCGTCTGCTGGCCCGGCTTCATGCCGCCCAGCCTGAATGCCCAGTAAAACCAGCGCTTCAGCTTGCGCGGATGTGTATTGGGACCCGCATACTACTGCGCAGGGAAAGAAGCCCCTGGCCAGCCGATAGCCAGCAAAGCCCTGTGACGCCGCCGTCGCTGGATCCCATCCGGGCAGACCGGGAAAGGCCAAACTCCTGTATAAAAGCAGCCGTATCCTGCGCCAACAAATCGTATCTGATTTCTTTTGTTTTCGCTTTCTCCGTGCCTGCGGCTGTCCAGCCGGTAAACCGTGGACAGCGGCTCCAGCTATCGCGGCCGCAAACGCGATTCCATGGGCCGTTACAGCCGTGGGGGCATGGTGCCTATAACCAGGATGGCGAGTACAGCCGCCATAATGCCAAGGACGGCATAATGATGCACCTGCACGAGATGATGGAGGGAAAGGCGAACGTGAACGTAAAAAGATTCGCCGCTTCATGGAGCAGATGGAAGCGTCTGATTCAGTAAGAAGCCCCTCGGAGATGCGTTCTCCGGGGCTTTTCATTCTGCATTACTCTGTATTTTGGGTGTTTTTATGGGGTGTTATAGGCGCATTTCAGATGATGCTAAAACGAGGAAAAACCGCACTGTTAAGCCGTTTTCGGCTATATAGTGCGGTTTCTTAATGGTGACCCGTCACGGGAATCGAACCCGGGTTACCGCCGTGAAAGGGCGATGTCTTGACCGCTTGACCAACGGGCCTATGGCCAGGGTTTTGCTAAACGCTGAACGGCTTTGTCTGCAGGCCACTTCTGCGGCCCGCGGCCCAAGTCTTTCAGCAAAACCCTGTGATGTGGTAGCGGTAACTGGATTCGAACCGGTGACACTTCGGGTATATGAACCGAATGCTCTAGCCAACTGAGAGCTATACCGCCATATATACGCCACAAGAAACGGCGCATGAGTAATTATATAGAAAAAGGCCGGGCTTGTCAACACCTTTGCCCGTTTTTCCCGTAGAAATGGAAAATTGCCGCTGTGCCCTGCAGCGCAGGGCACACTGAAAAACAGGAAGCCGCCCGCCGCTCGGTTTTCAGCCGGGCGCATGCAGGTGTAAAAAGCCATTTCGGCGCCTGTGTCCTGAATCAAAACTCCTGCCGGCATGCGCAAGGCCTTCCAGGTGATATAGAGGTCGCCTGCCGCGCCGGATACATTCGTCACCTGCACCAATAAAGTACCAGAACCACTGTGCTGGCACAGCAGCGCACAGGGCGGCCAGCACCATCCCCCAAAAAACAAGCGCGGCGCCAGTGCAACGGCAATAGCTTTTCCGCCCGAAATATGCCTGGCTGCCCTTGCCCAGGCATACAGCCCCAGCATAGCCGTAGTGCACCTTTTTTGCACCAAAATATTTCATATTGCCAGCCCATGCACCAGCTCGTGCAGGGGGATATAGGGCCAGAAGGCCCGCCAGCATGGCCAAAAACTGGGTAACGAAAATGGATGCCGCCCGAAAAAAGGGCTGGAATATGCCATAGAGAAAGGGCGCCAGCATGGCGGCCAGGCCCAGCGCCAGCCCGTTGACAGCCAGGGCCTGTTTTTTTTTTTTGCAGGTCTGCGCGCCATATTTCGCAGTAGCCTTCGGGCAGCTGCTGAAGGGCAGATGTCATCCGGCAGGCCTCTTCTGCGCAGGGCCAAATGCCCCTGCCCTCAGTCTTCATGCAAAAGCAGGGCCGGAGGGCTGCCTTCCCATCCTGAATGTTATATTTTATAAACTAACCAGTTCAGTGTTTAGGAACCAAAGCTCCTGCCCGCCCATATAGGGGCGCAGGGCATCCGGCACGCGCACGCTGCCGTCTGCCTGCAGGTTATTCTCCAAAAAGGCGATAAGCATGCGTGGGGGCGCCACCACGGTGTTGTTCAGCGTGTGGGCCAGATATTTTGTGCCATCCTCGGCTTTTACGCGGATCTTCAGGCGGCGCGCGTGTCGCATCGCCGAGGTTTGAGCAAGAGCCCACCTCAAAATATTTCTTCTGGCACGGGCTCCATGCCGCCGCATCCACGCTTTTCACCTTCAAATCGCCCAAACCGCCCGAACAGCACTCCAGCGTGCGCACCGGGATGTCCAGCGAACGGAACAGGTCCACCGTGTTCTGCCACAGCCTGTCGAACCACATGGGGCTTTTTCTTCCGGCTTGCAGACCACGACCATTTCCTGTTTTTCAAACTGGTGGATGCGGTAAACGCCGCGTTCCTCTATGCCGTGCGCGCCCGACCTCCTTGCGGAAGCAGGGCGAATAGCTCGTCAGCGTCTGCGGCAGGCTTCTTTCGTCAGAATGCTGGTCGATAAATTTACCTATCATCGAGTGCTCGCTGGTGCCGATAAGGTACAGGTCTTCTCCTTCTATCTTGTACATCATGGCGTCCATTTCGGCAAAGCTCATCACACCCGTCACCACATTGGCGCGTGGATCATGAAGGGCGGCACGCAATAGGTGAAGCCGCGGTTTATCATAAAATCGCGCGCGTAGCATGATAACCGCCGAGTGCAGGCGAGCGATATCGCCCATCAGGTAATAAAACCCATTGCCCGCCACACGGCGCGCGGCGTCAAGATCGATGCCGTCAAAAGCGCTCCATGATATCGGTGTGGTATGGCACGTCAAAATCCGGCACGGCAGGCTCTCCGAAACGCTGTGACCTCCACATTTTCACTGTCGTCTTTGCCGATGGGCACGCTGGCGTCGATGATATTGGGTATCGTCATCATATCGGCTTGCGCAGCTGCTCTGCAAGCTCGTTTTCCTGTGTCTCCAGCTCTTTCAGGCGGTCTGCATTCTCCGTCACCTGCCGCTTGACGGCTTCGGCCTCCTCTTTTTTGCCCTGCGCCATCAGCGCGCCGATGCTTTTGGAAAGCCTGTTGCGGCTGGCGCGCAGCGCCTCGCCTCACTTCTTTGGCCGCGCGCAGCTTTGCGTCCAGCCCCAGCACCTCATCCACCAGAGGCAACTTTGTGTCCTGGAATTTCTTTTTAATATTTTCCTTCACCAGTTCCGGGTTTTCCCGCACAAATTTGATATCCAGCATTTCTTTTCCCCTCTTATTGTTCGTTGCCAAGCAGGTTCGCAAAGCGGCGAAGCTGCTCGTCTGAATTGAAATACACCTGAAGGCTGCCCTTGCCGCCTTTATACTGCACCTTTACCTGTGTGCCCAGCGCCTCGCGCAGCGCGGCCTCCACCTCGCCCGCAAGCGGCACGGGCAAAGCCTCTTTGCGCCTGCGCGGGGCTTTGGACATCCTTTTGCAAAGCGCCTCTGTCTGGCGCACGGTGAGCTGCTGCTTCAGCACGGCCGCCACAGCCTCTGCCTGCTTTTCCGGGCTGTCCAGCCCGAGAATGGCTTTGGCGTGACCCGTGGTAATGGCGCCGCTGCGCAGAGCATCAGGCCTGCGGCGGCAGGTTCAAAAGGCGCAGGCTGTTCGCCACCGCGCTGCGGCTTTTTGAAACCTTTTCCGCCGCCTGCGCCTGCGTATATCCGCAGGCCTCCATCAGCTGGCGGTAGCCCATCGCCTCCTCCACGGGTACCCAGGTCTTCCCTTTGCAGGTTTTCCACCAGGGCAAGCTCCATGGCTTCGGCATCCGTCAGTTCCCTCACCACTGCAGGTATCTCCTTCAGCCCTGCAAGGCGGGCCGCACGCCAGCGGCGTTCGCCCGCCACAATGACATAGCCGCCGCGGGCCGGGCGCACCACAATGGGCTGCAGCACACCGTGTGCCGCAATGCTGTCGGCCAGGTCGTTCAGCGCCTGCGGCTCAAAGGTTTTGCGGGGCTGGCCTTTATCCGGCTCTATTTCAGAAAGGCGCAGCGTGCTGATACTGCCCTCCGCCTCGGCCAAAGCTCAGACGGCTGGAACAGCGCGCTGGCCCCCTGCCCGAGGCCGCCGCGTTTTGGTGACATATTACCACCTCTCCTTATTATTCTTGATAAGCTCCGCCGATAGGAAGGCATAGGCCTCTGTGCCCTTAGAGCCCGGGTCGTAATAATTTACCGGCATGCCGTAGCTCGGCGCCTCGGAAAGACGCACATTGCGCGGGACCGTCGTTTTATATACCTTCGCGCCAAAAATACTTTTTCACTTCCTGCACTACCTGCAGCGTCAGGTTCAGCCTGCCGTCGTACATGGTAAGCAGCACACCCTCCACATCAATATAGGGGTTATACAGCTTTTTTTACCGTGCGGATGGTATTCATCAGCTCTGAAAGGCCTCCAGCGCGAAAAACTCACACTGAATGGGCACCAGAACAGTATCGCAGGCGCACAGGCTGTTCAGTGTTAGCAGATCCAGCGAGGGCGGGCAGTCGATAAAGATAAAGTCGTAATCCTTCACCACAGGCGTCAGAGCCTCGCGCAGGCGCGCTTCGCGCCTCTCCAGCGCCACCAGCTCAATGCCCGCGCCGGAAAGCTGGATGTTGGAGGGAATCAGATCTACCCTGTACTGCGTGTGCAGCACCACATCACTGGCCGCAGCCTCGCCAATCAGCAGCGAATATACGCTTTTCTGCACTCCGCGCTTCTGCACGCCATAGCCGGAGGTGGTGTTGCCCTGCGGTCCATATCCACCAGCAGCACACGCTTACCCTGTGCCGCTACCCCCGCAGCCAGGTTCACCGCTGTTGTCGTCTTGCCCACGCCTCCCTTCTGGTTGGCTATTGCAATCACTTTGCCCAAGGCATGGCCCCCTTTTCATCGTTCCCACTGTTTTCCATTTCAGTATAGCACAGGGCGCATTTTTTGAAAAGTTTTTCGAGATTCTTTTTATAAATGTTCCACGTGGAACATTTATAAAAAGCCGTTCTGCTTCAGTGAAATACACTTCCCCAAACCCTCCGGGCTTCACTTTTCTCTGTATCTGTTGCTTTCGCGCAGCCCTGGCTGGTATAATTGTAAACAGGCAGTGCTTCCACACAAACCTGTACGAAGGCATACCTGGATCTTTTGAGGAGAACAGCCATGAAAATTTTTTTGATGCTTGTGTTCACCGCAGTATATTTTGTAATATTCTTTTTGTTGTGGACAGGCTTTTCACTCTTCTTCCCCTGAATGGCCTTGTAAACATTTTGGCCCTCGTCTGCCTCTTCATCGCCCTTCTTGCCAGCGTGGGCCTTGCCCAGTTCACAGTGCATAAAATCAAAGAATGGGACGGCAAATGACAGCATCTTTTTCGCAGCCGGGCGGCTGTCTGCATAGAAAACGTATTGGCTTTGGTGTATGCCGTTCTGCATGGCTTCAAATGTTCCATGTGGAACATTTCACAGGGCACCATAGGAAAATGTCTGTCCTGGCATATCTATCCTCTGCTTTCACAACCGGCGGCTTCTGTTCCGCGCAAGGAAAGCCGCATAAAACAGGCTCTTGAACAGAAAGGGAGATATCTGAAATGAAAAAATTTGCTTCTTGTCTGATAACAGCTTTTGTGCGCGCTGCTGCTGGCCGCGCGCAGCAGCGGTGAAACCGCACCGCCCGGCAGCGCGGGCAGCAGCGCTCTTTCCGGCGCGCCCGTCGGCGACGACATCGCCCCGGCAGTCCAGGCAGAGCCAGCGCCTGTGTTCTCATCCGTTCCCACGTCCGAGCTGCCCTTGCAGCCACAGAATACGGCAGCGGCGTCTGGATAGTGGAAGCCAAAAAAGACGGTGATATTCCCAGCCTGGAGCGCCTTGAGTTCCAGGACGGCGAACTGGTCTATCACTATTTTTTCCAGCATGGAAACCGGGAAGGGCAGCTATGGCCGGGACGGCTCGGATGAGCTGGAATATTCCCCCTACTACCAGAAAACGGCCGAGGAGGCTATGGCCCTGCTGGAAGAGGCCGGGTATACGGTGGCCATCCAGCAGCAATGACGACAAAACGGCCCATTTCAGGCCTTTTCTTCTTCACCTTGTAAAAACGGATTGGGCGGAGGCCTCATAAAGAGGCCTCCGCCCTTTTTCATAATCTGATTTCCGCCAGAGCCTGCCGCTATTCTTCCGCCTGCGAGGCAGGCGCCCTTTCTTCCGGCTCAGGCAAAAGAGGCACTTCTTTTGCCTGCGTGTATTGCACCCTGAGGTGGCTCTGGCCCCGCCTGTGAAGGTGGAGCGGCCTCCCTTGGGCCGCAGGCCTCGGCTCTTTTCGGCGGTGCCAGAAGATGGCCCGTTTTTCTTTATTTCATCCCTGTCTCCTTCTGCGGAACTTTTTCCTGCACAGGCGGGCGGGCAGGCGGCGTGTAGGATGCGCACGACATATTCGATATATTCATCACTTTCATTCCGGGTGGCTGTAGCGGAATGCCGCTGCCCGTCATCACCCTTCAGGGCGTGCTCGATGGTATTTACAAAATACGCATCCTTTACCATCAGCTTGCGCTTTTGGCTTTGGGCGCGCCGAAAGCACACGCTCTACACCATGGCTTCTGTCTGCTGTACAGTATAGCCCCGCTGTGCGGCGGCCTTCAGCGCCTTCGAGCGAAGCTCCTCCGTAGGCAGGCGCAGCACGGCGCGGGCATGGCGCTCTGTGAGGTTCTGCGCCACGCAAAATTCCTGCTGGCCGGGGTAAGCGTCAAAAGGCGCAGCTTGTTTGCCAGCGTGGGCTGGGCTATGCAGCCGCCGGGCCCCGGCCTCCTGCGTACAGCCCCACATATCCAGCAGCTCCCGCAGGCACGTGCCTGTTCAAACGGGTTCAGCTGTTCGCGCTGGATATTCTCTAAAAGGCTGAGGGCCGCAGTTTTTTCATCTTCAAAATGATACAATGGCGGGAATGGTGCGCATGCCGGCCAGTCTGCATGCGCGCAGGCGCCTTTTCACCCGCAATAAGCTGCCAGCGCCCGTCCACCGTGGGGCGCACGCTGATGGGCTGCAAAAAGGCCGTTCTGCAAAATGCTCACAGCCAGCTTTTTTAATCTCTTTTTCGCTGAACGTTTTTCTTGCCTGATAGGGGGGGGGCGTAATGCGTCTACATCCAAAAAGCACCACCCCGCGTGCTCCTCCAGTTTTGTGTGTTCCTCACAGCGCCGGGGGCAGGCTGCACGGCCTGCACAGCGCAGGGCACACAAAGCCCCCGTGAGCCTTCTTCGAAAGAAAGCATACCACGGGGGTGTTTTAATTTCCAGTTATTTCCATTTACAATTCTCGACAGCAGTGCTGTCACTTCAGCGGCGCTTTTGCAATTTTGCCGCCGTTTCTGGGGTAAACCGGCGGAGTTTTGCGATGAATTTTCTCATAAAACAACAGGCTGCGGGCACTGCCGTCGGGCAATGTAAAATCCCGCCTGCCGGCATACCTGCCGCCCAGCTTTGCTGCGGCGGCCTGTGCCTGCCTGCGCCTCCTGCGCGGCGCCCGCGCCCTTCATGGCAATGAACAGCCCGCCTTTTTTACAAGCGGCAGGCAATATTCCAGCAGCACTGGCAGCGATGCCACAGCGCGCGCGCTGGCCACGTCAAAGGCCTCGCGCCAGCGCTTGCGGGCGGCCTCCTCCGCGCTCTTTGGCAAATTCGGCCGCAATGCCAGCTGGCCGCACACATAGCGCAGAAAATCCACCCGTTTGCCGGTGGGTTCCATCAGCGTCAGGGCAAGCTGCGGCTGTACAGCTTTGCCACAATGCCCGGAAAGCCCGCGCCCGTGCCCACGTCCACAAGGCTGCCCGCCACCTCCGGCTGGCTTGCCAGCAGCAGGCTGTCGATAAAATGCCTGTCCTCAATGCCCTCGGCGTCTGTGATGGCCGTAAGGTTCACTTTTTATTGTATTCCACCAGCATCTGCATAGTCGCCAGCCGGGAGCCGCGGCCGAAATATCCATGCCGTATGCGGCGGCAGCCTTTTCACAGGCGCTGTGTATCTATTGCGCTCCTTCCTTCCTCTCACGCGTGCCGCAGCGCGCGCCGCCTCGCCCTGCGCCTTCGCCAGCGCCACGGCCAGGCAGGCCGTGTCTGCCGGGCTGACGCCCGGAATGCGCGAAGGCCTGGCCACGCTGCGCGGGCGTTCGCCAGCTTTTCCCCTTGCCTCAGGCTGACGCCCGCAAGCGCCGCATAGTCAAAATCCGGCGGGATGGCGTGTGCTCATAGCGCTGTGTTTTTTTCTATCTGGCTTTTGGCGGCGGATTATGCCCCGGCATATTTCAGCTCTACCTCCACGCAGTAGCATAAAAAGGGCGTCATGCCGCACCCTTCGCCCGCCATGGCGGCCACGTCCGCATAGTGCAGGGCCGGGCGCAGAAGGTCTGCCGCCGCGGTACCGCTTTGCAGCGGGGTTCGCCCTTTTCCTCCAGCACAGGGTTTGCCTGCGCCGGGCGCACCACCGTCTGCTGCAGCCGGGCAAGCTCGGCCTGTTTTGGCAGCCTTGCGGGCGCAGAAATCCGCCCAGCGCGCGTCGTCCACAAGGCCGATGGCGCGGCCAAGCGGGGTAGCGATCCACTGCGATACCTCCGTGAAGAAAGTTTCTAACACTTTATCATACCACGAATTTTTTCTTTTTCCTACCTTTTTTCTGCGGTTTTTTGAAAAATAAAAAGCTAAGCTCTTATGTCACCAACAAAAAGCGAGTTGATCCACACAACAGGGGCAAATAAAACACCCTGGAAATCGCCCGCAAGTACAACTCCGACCTGGCTGCTTTCCTACACAAGGTGCAGGCTGTCCGCCGTGCCGAGGATTATATAACTGCGACGACTGCTGAGTGATTTTCAACAGCTTGTTGAAAACTGACCATTCCTTTCCTATACTGAAAATGCACCTGTGGTGGGGAATTGCCGGGAAGGTGCATTTATT
>VOFH01002086.1_pt1 | contig 11918 bp, 11 predicted proteins | sample 5384091 | NCBI WGS metagenome assembly VOFH01 (sample SAMN12384727, study PRJNA508395) | human gut metagenome | isolation source: healthy gut G | host: Homo sapiens
TTGGCACACTCGTCGAATTTCGCTCGGTATGGCCCATCGCGACCTTGACGCCCTGGGAAACACAATAGCGGATCAGCGCGTGATCATCGTCCTTTTCCGGCGCGATGCAGATCATCTTGATCTTGCCTGCGGCCGCCTTCTGATAACGGTCAAACTGCGCGACATCCGGCTTCTGAATCAAATACGGATTGTGGGCGCCCTTGAATTCATGGGAATCTGCGGACCTTCAACATGAATGCCCTGATCTTGGCGCCGCGGTGATCCTCGTCGATGATCTGACTGATCAGGGCTGAAGGATTCCAGCAGATTGCTTTCCGGCGCGGTTGAGGTTGTCGCTAAAAAGCTGGTGACGCCGTCGCCGGCAAATACTGGATCAGTCGAGCAGTCCCTCGCGGGTCGCGTGTAATTGCAGTCCAGGCCGTTGTAGCCATGGCAGTGAATATCGATCAGTCCCGGCAAAATCCGTTTGTCGCCGTAATCCACATCCGCCTTCTGCGTGTTGTAGGATTCGACTGCCGTAATCTTTCCGTTGTCCAAAACAAGCTGTGCCGGAACGAATTGTTCGTTCAGCCAGACGCGTGTGCTCTGTATTCTCATTCTCATTCCCTCTCTTTTTCTTCGGGGTATTCCTGATTTCTTAGCGATAGGCCAAAGCGCGGACTTTCCGCGGTTTATTCGCTTTGCTTCTTTTCTGCGAATCCGCGGAACGTTTTCTTAAACCTCTTGCGTGCCCGCTTGGGGCGGACAAAAAGCCGGCTGGAATTCGGCTTTTATCATAACCGTCCGGCTTTTTCAGCCCCCCTGTTGGCCAACTACAAAGAAAAAACCTGAAAGGTTCAGGTTTTTATTTCTTTTCCGAGGCAGTATGTCTGAACCACGTCGTAATCGCGGTTAAGAACAACCAAATCGGCGTCGTAGCCCGCCATGATCTTGCCCTTGCGGTCATCCATTTTCAAAAGACGAGCCGGGTTCAGGGGATACCATGTTGACGGCCCAGTCAAACAGCGCCCGGCGCCTTTTCGACCAGGTTCTGCAGGCCGCGGTTGAACTTCAAAGTGCCGCCGGCCAGCGTGTCGGTGCCGTGCAGATAAGCGGAGCCGTTTTTCACGGATATCGATCTGGTTGCCGCCCAGCTCATAGTAGCCTGGTTCGCAGCCCTTTGCGCACAGCGCGTCGTCGATCATGACGGCATAGTCGCGGCCCTTCGCGGTAACATACGCGTTGACCGCCGCCCAGTTGACATGGTTGCCGTCGCAGATGATTTCGCCATAGGTATCGCGGCGTAGGCATCGCGGCCCCGACCAGATTCGGCGTGCGGTGATGCAGCCCGTTCATGCCGTTGAAGACATGCGTCATCGAGTTTGCGCCGTTGGCGAATGCCCATCAGCGCGTCTTCATACGTCGCGCCGGAGTGACCAATCGATACGCAGACGCCGTGGCTGGAGGCGTAGCGCGTTAAAGCCCAGTCCGGATCCATTTCCGTTGCCAGCGTAATGACCTTAATCATGCCCTTGGCGGCTTCCTGGTATTTCTTAAACTGTTCGACATCCGGCGTCACGATGAACTGTTCGGCTGCGCGCCTTTGTTTTTTGCGTTCAGATACGGGCCTTCAAAATGAATGCCGAGAATTTCCGCACCTTCATAGCCTTCTTCAACGACTTCCGTGACGTTGATCAGCGCTTTGGTCAGCACTTCTTCGCTCTGGGTGACCGTCGTCGGCAGAAAACCGGTGATGCCTTCCTTCGCCAGGCCGGCAGCCCAGGTGCGCAGTCCTTCATGATTGGCGTCATTCGTATCAAAAACCCAGACCTCCATGGCAGTGAATATCGATCATGCCCGGCAGGATCCGGTCCTCGCCATAGTCCTTGTCGACCGGCTTGGTTCCATATGGGTAAATTCCTGTGATCTTCGAGTCGACGATCTCCACTGCCTTCGATGAACGTACTGGAAACCCAGACCTGCTTACTTTGAATAATCATCTTTAAGTCCTCCCTTGATGTTCTTATTATATCCCCTTTGAAATTTGAATTCAACAATAGCACCTCGCAAAAATGGCTTTTTATTCATTGGATACGCGATGTTTCGAAATAATAATTCCAACGCTGAAAGCGCTTCGTGTTCTTCCGCGCAAAACCGGAAAAGAAACGCGTTCAGTTTCTTCTTCCGATCGAACTGAGCGGCGGAAATTGACAGAAAACGCCGCGCGGAATAGGCGGCGTTTTCGTTGTTTATTATGGTTCCATCAGCTTGAGGCAGCCTTGTCAATCCTTGCGTTTGGCGTTGTGCTGCGATGGGCTTTGCGTCGATCGACGGCGCTGACCCGCGCGTTTTCCCCCAACCGAGGGCTTCGTCGCGGAATGCGCCGCTTCCTTCTGGCTTTTGCCCGTCTTTCCGGGAACGGTTCAGAGCTTTCGGGGTTCCCCGGCGGCCTTTTCCCCGTCCGTCCGCCATTGTCCTTGAACCGCCTGCCTGCCGCTTGTCCCACGGCACCGGCGGAATCAGACAGTCGCGGCCGTAGCCGATCAAATCGGTTCGTCCGGCGCGGGTCAGGGCTTCGTGAACGAGCTTATAATTGCGCGGGGCGTTAAATTGCATCAGCGCCCGCTGCAGTTTTCATGCGGATCCCGGGCGACATAAACCGGCTTCATCGTCATCGGATCCAGGCCTGTCCAGTACATCGTTGTGGAGATCGTCGCCGGCGTCGGATAAAAAATCCTGAACCTGCTGGGGAATGTGATTGATCGACTTGAGATAAGGCCAGCTCAATCGCGTCGTTCAGATCGCAGCCGGGATGCGAGCTCATCAGATAAGGGACGAAACTGATTCATTCCGTATTCCTTATTGAGCGCCAGATATTTTTCGCGGAATTTTTCGTAAAGGGCGTGATTGCATTTGCCCATCGTATCGAGCACTTTATCACTGACATGTTCCGGCGCGACCTTCAGCTGACCGGATATGTGATACTGTACCAACTCGCGGAAAAACGTATCGTCCGGATCGTACATCAGATAATCGTAGCGTACGCCGGAGCGCACAAACACCTTTTCACTCCTGGCAATTTGCGCAGCTCCCGCAGGATGCCGAGGTAATCGCGGTGGAAACCTCAAGGTTTTTGCAGGGCTTGGGATGCAGACATTCCTTGCCCGGGCAGGTTCCGCGTTTGAGCTGATCCTGACAGGAGGATGATAGAAATTGGCGGTCGGGCCGCCGACGTCGTGGATGTAGCCTTTGAAATCCGGATCCTGGGTTATCTTTTTCGCTTCCTCCACAATCGACTGCCGGCTTCGCGAGGAAATCACCCGGCCCTGGTGATTCGTCAGCGCGCAGAAGCGCCTGCCGAAACAACCGCGGTTGGCGATGATCGAAAAACGGACTTCGTCGATCGCCGGGATGTGATGATACATCGGGTGAAAAAGGTACGCTTGTAGGGCAGGGAATAAGGTAAAATCCATCTGCTTTGCTGGGTCAGGGGGCGCCGGGGTATTGGCAACGACATACCAGCCCTGATACGGCTCCACCAGCACCGCGGCGTTGAGCGCGTCGATATTGAGATGCTGGATGCGGAAGCTCTCGGCATATTTGCGCTTGTCCTTCGCCACTTCTTCAAACGAAGGCAGCAGCTTGTGTTCAAACAGATGATCGATCGTCTTGCATTTATAAACGGAACCTTTAATCCAGATGATATCCTGAATCGGCAGACCGCCGTCCAGCGCTTCCGCCAGCTCGATGATCGAATTCTCACCCATCCCATACAATAAGAGATCGGCGCCGGAATCCAGAAGAATCGAACGGCGGACTTGATCGTCCCAATAGTCGTAATGGGCTAACCGCCGCAGCGAAGCCTCAATTCCGCCCAGGATCACCGGTGTTTTGGGGTAGAGTTGTTTGATTTTCTGGGAATACACGATCGCCGCGCGGTCGGGCGTTTGCCATCTCGCCGTTGTCAGTGTAATTGTCCTTGTCGCGGCGGCGTTTAGATACGGGTAATGATTGACCATTGAGTCGATATTGCGGAAGACACTAAAATCCCAACCGCGGCTCGCCAATTCCATAAACGGTTCGTCGCGCTTCCAGTCAGGTTGGGGGATCATGCAGACCTTGTAGCCGTAGGCTTCCAGCATGCGCGTGATGATCGCCGGGCCGAAGGACGGATGATCGACATGGCGTCGCCATGAGGCATAGACGAAATCGGGCTGCGTCCAGCCGCGGTGTTCCATTTCATCACGGGTTACAGGTAAAAAATCAGTCATTGTTTTTTCCTCTTGGCGGGCTGTTCAGCATCGCTTTTTTTAAATGGACTGCGGTGGTGCCGCGGTAAGGGAAGTCGGGAAGATCCGGGGTTGTGACATTCTTTAATTAAGTTTCTTTTGTTCCCCCGCGCTCATCCCATGAAGGCGCATTCCTTGACTTCCTCGCAAACGGCTTGATCGTCTTCATTGTACTTGAATTTTGTCGTTTTGTCTTCCACTAACGGCGAAGAAAAAGCGCCGGTCAGCGCTTTAACTCAATTAACGTTCCCAGGCGCAGTCGCTGCGGCCAAAGTGACCGTAAGCGGAATAGCGGCTGTAAATCGGTTTTTCAACCAACTGGCGGATGATGCTGGAAACGCGGAAATCGAAATTTTATGGATGATTTCCAGGATCTTTTCGTCGCTGACCTTGCCGGTGCCAAAGGTTTCGACATAGATCGAAATCGGCTCGCTCTTGCCGATGGCGTAGGAAACTTCGATTTCAAGCCGGTCAGCCAGCCGGCCGCGACCAGGTTCTTCGCGACAAACCGGCAGTAATACGCCGCGCCGTGCGGTCAACCTTGCTCGGATCCTTGGGCTGAAGCAGCCGCCGCCGATCCGTCCCATGCCGCCGTAGGTGTCGACGACGATTTTACGGCCAGTCGTGCCGCTGTCGCCGAATGGTCGCCGACGACAAAGGATCGCTTGGATTGACGAGGGATCTTGGTGTCCCTTGTCGATCAGGCTGGCGTCGATCACCGGCTTGATCACCTCGTCGATGATCTTGGTCCGGATTTCTTCCTGCGTCGCTTCGGCGGCGCGTGGAAACGACGATCGTGTCCAGCCGAACCGGCTTGTTATCGTCATATTCAACGGTGACCTGGGTCTTGCCATCTGGTTTCAGGATGGAATGGACTTCCTGCTTGCGGACTTGTTCAAGTTGTTCCGCCAGCCGGTGAGCCAGCGCGATCGGCATCGGCATAAAATTTTCAGTTTCGTTGCAGGCGTAGCCGAACATAATGCCCTGATCGCCCGCGCCCATGTCGGCTTCATCATGCATGACCGCTTCATAGATTTCCGCCGACTGCTTGGACACCTTCGTCAGTACTTCAAATTCCTCCGTGTAGCCGATCTCGCGGATTTTTTCCTTCGCGATTTTCTCAAACGGCAGATCCGCTTGGTGTTCGCTTCGCCATAGATAAAAATCAAATTGTCTTTGATCGTCGTTTCCACGCCATCTTGCTGGCAGGATCCTGACGCGCGCTTCGTCGAGAATCGCGTCGGAAATGGCATCGCAGATTTTGTCCGGATGGCCGCTGGTGACAGATTCGCTGGTAAAAATTTCTTCATAGATTATCCTCCTTGTCTTTTTTATCAAGGCAGATATGACGCATAAGAAAAGCCTTCAGAAAGAAGGCTTCATGATTCATCGTCCTGCTTTCTTATCGCTGCCAGCATTACCACCTTGCCTTAGCAGGTTGGTATGAGTTCATCGAGCTGACTCTCTCCCTCATTCTTGATAAAAGACCAGGAATAGTAAACCATATCGGCTCATAAAATGCAGGATTTCCCTACAAAATTCGCAAATTCAGTCATTTCCATCATTTTGTTATGCTGAAAATCGCTGAAAATCGGATTTAACTCGTTTTTTATCCTTGTTTTTCTTTTTTGAGGTTTGATATCATTGTTAGAAAATATCTGAGAATGGAAAACAGAGGAGAGAATTTCGCATATGGGCTCGATTCGCTTGATCGCTACTGACCTGGACTTTACCTTACTGAATGAGCATTTTGTCTTAACGGAAACCACGAAAGAAATCGTCAGCCGGATTTTTAGAAAGCGGCGTGGAGTTTGTGCCCTGCAGCTCGCGGCCGTTAGGTGAGATTCCGCAGTGGTGCCGAGCAGAAAAAAATCCGCTGGGTGGTGCCAGCAGCGAACGGGGGCTTAATCGTGGACAACCAAACGGGCGAAACGTTGGTTTCAATACGCTGCCTTCGGAAAGGGCTAAAGCAGCGCTGACGAAGGCGGAATCGATGAATCCGCACTGGAGCTGTCTGATCGAAGGGCATTTGCGACAGTCACCTGGCTATTCTGGATGATCGGAACAAATTGAAAATCAACGGGTCTTATCTGGAAAACATTTTAAAAACCGGATTTGGGAATCGGGAAGGATTTCCTGGATTCCTGCCTGCCGGACGCGCAGATCGCAAAGGTTCATTTCATCACCAGCCGGGATTATCCGGAAAAGAAGCAGGCGTTGATCGACCTGTTATCGGATGAAGCGGGAATTGAACTGACGTCCTCGCATCCGTCGAATCTGGAGATTCTGCATCCGCAGGCGAACAAAGGGAAGCGTTAAAATGGATTATGCGGCAGCTGAACTGCACGCCGGAGAAACCGTGGCCTGCGGCGATAACGCCAACGACCTGCCGATGTTAAAATTGCCGGGCACAGCGTCGCCGTCGCCAACGCGACGGAGGAAGTGCTCGCGATGACGCGGCATCATGCTTTATCGCATAAAGAAGACGGAGCGGCGCGGATGATGGAGCGGCTGGTGTTTCAATAAAGGGTAAGGAAGAAGAATTAGGGTACCTTTTCAATGGCAGTTGTCATGCGCCCTTGTCTGTATATGATCCAATTAAAATGATAAAAAATCAAAGATTAAGATGGCCGGTTGGCGGAGATTTTAGCTTTCTGCTTTGCCGGTCTTTTCTTTTTGTTATGACTGAGCGAGATGGTTCTGCGTTTCTCAATTCTTTTCATTGTCCGATGTGCTTTTTGCGATGGAGATTCACTGGAAACGATCAGTAGTAATCCGAGAGGTTTCTCCCTCCGTTTCTAAATCAGAGATTTTAAAGCCATAATCTTCACTGAATTTATCGATGATTTCTTCATAGTTGTAACCATAATCTTCTGCAACTGGGAGGGTAATAATCATCGGCAGTAACATAGTTCTCGAAATCTTCAGATAGCTCAGCATTTAAATTTCTTCGATATAGTGGTAAATCGTTTCTGCTTTTACAAAGGGATTGGAATCAATAATTCCTTCAGTTTTCAACTAGAATCTCTTTATCGCAAACTTCGAGATCGAGATGAAGCTGAGAATTGAGCATCCACAAAGCTTGATCTCCTTGCTCCCATAACTCCGCTTTCAGATTAAAATGCCACGGCTGCCCGCAGAACGTGATAAAACCTTCATTCACCCGTTGTTTCAATCGGCGAGATTTTGTACTGAACAATTTTATCGTACAGATTGACCAGGGCTTCGCAGCAGCATCTCGTTTAAACAGCATTCCTCTTGTACGCTTTATTCAATGTTTCCAATCCCAACTGCCGCTTTCCAATTTCTCCGGTAGTTTTGCCAGCGGCGTCATCAAAATCAATGATCTTGCGGAACGCTCAGATATTCCTTGATCCATTAGATGTAGATAAATTTTAAATGGATTCATCTTAAGATAGTTAAACTTTCCTGATCGATGATTTGTTTTCAAAATGGTTTCCCAGCTGTTTTTCTAAATTCATTTTTACACCTTGCTTTCTTTTTTGTAAACCCAGAATATGTATTATTAATACCAAGCCCCAAAGAGATTCTTGACTAAGCTCAAACAATTTTATCCATCAGAGTCCCAGATTCAACTGCTAGCAAAATTGAAAGGACTTCCCATTTTTCCCGATCGGAAGATGTCATGATCATCGAACCTTCGGTCATTAATAAATGATGATTTTGAGGCGTATTCGCACAACACTTTTGTCTGATCTTTATTTGTGATAAGAATAGAAAACACTCAACGCCATCTATCCTAAATAAGCTGATCTCAATGCGACTTAGGATCACGAATGTAATAGATATTTTATATCAGCTTTTGCCACTCACATTCGAGCGCGAATATACAATTTTATCACTTCATTTATTCATGCAAGCTTTCTCATATCTTTCGATATCTCTGATTCCGACTGTTTGGTTTATCTGGAATTGTCATTTCAATCTTTCAGCATCAGCGGCAGTATAAGATAGATTTTCCTAAAAATTTTTATTATCTATAAGTCAATAAAATTCCATCATTTCGCTTACTTCGAGGTTCTTCACAAAAATCAGCAAGCATCTCTAATTTTTCAATTATTTCCTGAGGAATAACTTGGGGGGTGACTTGGGGAGTGACTTGGGGGGTGACTTGGGGGTGACTTGGGGGGGAATTGGCCCTACCGTTTCAGCAGTTGCAGCTTCTGATAGCGGGATCACAATCGTAAAAATATCCCCTTCCGTAAATACCGGTTCCGCTCCAGAATATAGAGCTTCGTATATTTATAACTATTTCTCATTCAGCGCCAAGCTCATCTGCTAGTCAATTTCACGGAACACCTTTGCTATCGGTGGATTTTTTTGCATACGGTTTTAAAAGTTTTCAAATTCAAAGCTTCCATGTCCATGGGCTAAATTGGCATTTTCCGTAATGATTTTTATCGTTTTCGATCAACAGCTTGGGAACATATCCGCTGGAAAAATCTCTATGCATTAATAAATTAGAAATAATTTCGCGCAGAATTTTATCCCTTGCGCTGATTCGTTGTATTCCATCCATAGTGAACTGATCATTCAGATGCTTCTGACCAAATTCGATCAATTTATCATAACTTTCTATAAGATTGGTAATAACCACATCTCTGTCATCATAGCGTCAACATTAAACACCCGAAAGATTGCATCCGTTTTGTCTTTGCGGCAGAACAGACATGATCATACTATCTGTTCCAAAAAAGCAAAATGGCTGCAAGCGTAATCCCCGTTTTATTGGTTTGTGGGTCTTCCAGCAGTAAGCCCGCAGCTTCTGAGCATTTCTTCATCATTCATGTCCGACAAGGATGGTGTTTCAGTATTTGCGCGCGCCATGCGTCTTGCCCGATCCATCAAATCGTGACGAAGAGCAGAAAAGGAAATGCTGGATAAACCTTGTTTACAAAATATGTGTTTCCTGGCATAAAGATTAAAAAAACCATATCGGCATTCTCCGTAATATCGATATCTGAATCATTATTCCTGTCAAAAATTCTGCCGGCATTTCGATACACAGTTTTGCCTACTGGCACATAAGTATGCAGAATAATCCTGCCTTCAATTTCAAATTGTTCCAATGTCAAATAAAGTGGAGGATAAATCTTATTTTCATTGTTGATCGTCGTAACGAAGTTTTTTCATCTGTTCAACGCAGTCTTTCTTTATTCCAGAATGGTGCCGTCATCCTTTACCCTAAATAAATATGTCCTCGTCACGATTGGAAAAGCGCAGACCGTATCATACATCCTTTGTTATCTCTGTCGTTGATTTCTTAAACTCAACCGTCCCCGACCCTCACCTGATGAATCATTTCATAAGCTCTGATAGGAAGCAACAAGTTCTCCTTTTAAATTATCGCTGCAATCTACTTATGTTATCTTAGTTAACGCATTTATCTTGTTACCCCTATATATCATAACCACAAGACTTTCTTATAGATCTGAAATAGAATTTGAGGCTGCGTCATCTTTTGCTAAGATTAATTTTTCAAGCATATTCACATGACCTGCAAGCCTGATTTACTATAATGAGGAAAGATAATTCTCTATTTAATCCACCCCATCTTAAGCGCTTGGAGACTGCATAGTGTCAAAGTTCTCGCGCATGTCTTACTTCTAAAATGGAGCATAGGTCAGATAATTTAATGTGGCTAACTACTAAAACATAAGTCCCTTTTAGTGTTTTAAATTTAATCTATATACTTGGAAAAGATATATGCGCTTCGGGTTTCTGATGCGATGCTTAATCTTTTGCCGCGAACTGAAGTAGTTACATTAGGATGTTGATTCTTAAAATCTGCAAATTACCGCCAAGAATCGCATCGTCCATATTTCTGTAATTTATTCATACCTACTCCGCAACCTCAGCATCGCCTCTTCATTAAGCGGCAGTTTAACACACATTTCTACCAGCGTCTTATCATTAAAAATATATAAGGCGGCAGAGCTTTCTTCTCCGCTATTCTGCGCGGGGTTTCCGCAATACTTCAAACAACATATAACCAGCGGATGCAAGGGCGTCTGTTTTCCGCTGATCGGCAGCTTGTCTTTGTTCTCCGCGCATCTGTCTGCGCGATTTTAACTATCACACGTGTTTGTCGTCGCAGCGGAGTGATATCGCGAAATTCTTATTACAGCGTATTGATCCTCAGATTGTACTAAATGCATTCCTTTTGTCTGATCCGCTTTCATAAATCAGTGTTCGAATTTGTGTGTTTCGGAATATAATATCACTATGGGTCTTGTAATAAATCGTGCGACTTCTTTTCGATCTGGCTCGATTACGCTCCCCGACTGAGTTCCGAGCAGAATCGGTGATCCCCATAACGATCCTCTGATGTTTTCATGGTGACGCGGGTTCAATGACTTGCTTTAGCCTCTTCTGGTCATATCTAAGCTATGATAGTCTGTTCATGCAATCACCGCAGGTATCCACAAGGTTTTAAAACTTCTTTTCTCCAAAATAATTCAAAGAAATGTAATTTCTAAGGCGTTCTGTGCTTCTGCAGTAATTCTCCATTGTTTTAAGTCGTTTGAATCACGTTGTTTTATAAAATTTCAATTTCCTCGGCTGATAAATCGGAGTCTTCTTCTAAGAAGAAACTTGTCTATCGCGGTATATCCTGAGCTGAGAAACTACGAAAGGATACACTGGGAAGGTTCTGCATCCCGGCCCGCACGTCCAGCGTCCTGATAATAACTTTCCATGCTCTGGCAGGCATGTTATAGTGTAGATGCATATCTGGCGTTGGTTTATCAATGCCCATTCCAAAAGCATTTGTCGCAACGATGACGGATAGGTGTTCTGATCTTGAGATAAAATCATCCTGGATTTTCTCGTCTTCTCCTCTTTGTCTAACTCAGGCGTGATAGCGAGTAACAGAGACACCTTGTTTGGAGCTACTATATAAAAGGTTATCTTACCGTGCGAGTCGTGCAACCAGATAATTCCGCTTTCTTTTTGCATGTTTTTCAACGCACTCTATGACGAAAGCGAGTCTTTATCTTTTCTTTTTCTACACTATAAAATAAGTTTTTCCGAGTCAAAGCCAGTCCACAACCACCTCAGGTTCAATCAGATTTAAAAACACAGAGTATATCTGTTTTTACTTCCTGCGTTGCGGTTGCCGTAAATGCACTGACAATCGGACGTTTTGACAAACTCTGACAAATTGATGATTTTCAAATAACTCGGTCTAAAATCTGACCCGTTGAGAAATACAGAGCTTCATCTACGGTAATCATGGGAAATATCAGCTTGACGGGAAAATGAATAAAAATCATGGCTTTCTTAATCGCTCTGGAGCGACATAGATAATCTTATAGACTCCTTTTTCAGCAAGCAGTAAAGCTTTTAGCAATTTGAGCTTCGCTCAGGGATGTAATTAATAAAAGCTGCAATTCCTGCTTCATTCAGGGCCTGACCCTGATCCATCATCAGCGATATCAATGGTGAAATTACCAACGTAATCCCCAGGCAACATCCACAGGAATTTGATAGCAGATTGATTTTTCCTGCCCCTGTCGGCATAATTGTCAATGCATCACGCCCAGCAAGGATTGAAGTAATAATCCTTTCCTGGCCTTACGGAAAAAGTCATAACCAAAAGTATAAGTTCTGTCTTGCATCCATCTTCCA
>VOFH01002197.1_pt1 | contig 11917 bp, 17 predicted proteins | sample 5384091 | NCBI WGS metagenome assembly VOFH01 (sample SAMN12384727, study PRJNA508395) | human gut metagenome | isolation source: healthy gut G | host: Homo sapiens
GAACTCTGAAGTTCTTAAAAATGTCTTGTTGTTTTTTTCCCAACGTACAACAGATACCCACTGATTATAAAGTTTAGGTAAATCTCTGTGAGACTGGATGATCTTTGAATAGAAATCACAGAATAATGTCTCAGATGTGGGTCTTACACAAAGACGTTCCTGTAATTCTTTATCTCCACCATGAGTTACCCATGCAACTTCTGGTGCAAATCCCTCAACATGGTCTTCTTCTTTCTTTAAAAGGCTTTCTGGAATAAACATTGGCATTGCAACATTTTCCACACCTGTTTCTTTAAATTTAGCGTCTAAAACTTTCTGGATATTCTCCCAGATCGCATATCCATTCGGACGTAAGATCATACATCCACGAACGCTTGAATAATCTGCTAATTCTGCTTTCTTAACAACATCTGTATACCACTGTGCAAAATCATCTTCCATCGCAGTGATCGCTTCTACTAATTTCTTATCTTTTGCCATTGCAAAATGTCTCCTTTTCTATGGTTATATACACAGTTTTGTGTACAATGATACTAAGAATAATATTACTGTAAATGTCGGATTTTTCAAGGGGTGACGTTTTATTTAACTACACAAAAGGAGTTTTTTATGGCAAATGAAAACAAGATGGGGTATCTTCCCATCAAAAGCTGATATTGCAGATGTCCTTCCTCCGATGTGTTCCATGTTTCTGCAATATTCTTACAACCTTGTTGACAGCATGTTCGTGGCTAATATCAATGAAAATGCACTTGCGGCAGTTTCTCTTTCCTTCCCGATCACAACCCCTTATGATCTCCCTGTCCATCTGGATTGGGGTCGGTATCAACGTTTTGATCGCAGGTTATCTTGGAGAGAAAGAACAAGACCTTGCTGACTGTGCAACAACACTTGATTGTTGGTAGCCTTGATCGTCGGTATCTGTATCAATATCCTTGCACTATTGATCATGAAACCGTACTTTTCAGCATTCACAAACAATCCAGCTATTTTGACTATGCGATGCAGTATATGTCCGTCTGTGCTTTTATGCAGGTTCCAAACATGGTACATATCGCCATCCAAAAAGGTCTTTCAGGGTACTGGAAATATGATCACTCCTATGTGGTTTCAGATCGCAGGAGTTATCTTTAACTTTGTTTTCGATCCATTACTGATCTTTGGAATCGGACCATTCCCTAAGATGGGAATCCGTGGTGCTACTGGCTACTGTCCTTGGATATGCTTTTATCTATGGTGATTGCTTTTCTTCTGCTTGTTTTTACAAAACAGAAAGTTCGTATCAAGATCAAAAGGATTCCATGTTTATTCTCATATGTTAAAGAATCTGTTTTCCTATGGATTTCCTTCATTTGTTATGAATGCTCTTGGATCTTTTATGCTGACATTTTACCAATCTGTTTTTAACAGCTTATTCGAATACTGTTGTTGCCTTTTTTGGCGCCTATTTCAAAAAGTACAACAGATGATCTTCATGACAGTAAATGGCTTGATCCAAGGATGTTTGCCTGTCATGATTCAACTACAGTGCCAAAAAGCCAGAACGTTTAAAAGAAGCTTTTCATTTGCACACAGGCGGCAACTGTTATGATGATCGGTGGAACATGCCTGCTTCTATTTTACCAAAACAGATCTTGTTCCTGTTTGCAGCTTCTGAATCAATGATCAAAATCGGAGTTCCAGCCATGCGGATCCTGTCAATCGGTTTAGTTTTCTGTGGATTTTCTATTATGATCGCTACTTATCAGCAGGCAATTGAGAAGATCCAATCTAGTATGTTGATCCACATCTTACGGCAGGGGAATTTTATTGGTGCCTTTGATGTGGCTGTTTAATCATATGTTTGGGATAAATGGGATTTGGATCATTTCCTGTAACAGAAATTTTAGTGTTTATTGTGGCTGTTTATTACAAACTGTTATTCCAAAACCATAATAGAAATTTTTAATTTCTTATATTGAAAAACTCACTCCTTTAAAAATACTGACTCACCGGTACCAGCCGATGGTCTATTTCGTTCATCAAAGTTCCGTTTTCTCTTCTGAGTAACAGAACTTTGATGAACAGGTTAAACCTAACAAACTAGTGCTAAACCATAGATTAAAATCTATGGTTTTAGCACTAGTTTGTTAATTCAACTCCTAAAAACAGATATTATTACTGTAAAATGTAAGATTTTTCAAAGATATTGCATTGTAAAAATGCCATCACATCTGTGATTTATCTCTTCACCAGATGCTTGACAACTACTGATTTTTATTATTTTAATAATTCTGTGATCTGGTATGTTGCTTCATTTACTGTATTAATTTCTGCTTCTTTTGATCGTGATGCGATATGAGCTGTCTGGATGAAATTATCCATTTTCAGTAATTCCTGCACCCAGTCTTCTCCCTGTGGAGGTTCGCTTGTAAATACATCAGATGCACTTGAATGAATCTTATGTTCTTTAACGCTTCATACAAAGCTTTCTCATCAACAATTCCTCCTCGTGCCGCATTTATTAAAATCGCATTTGGTTTCATTTTATCAAATTCTTTCGTAGAAATCATATTTTTGTGTTTCATCTGTCAATGGCACGTGCAATGTGATAAAAATCACATTCTTTTAAAATCTGATCCATAGTCGTCTGCACTGCACTATATTCTTCCAGTACATTCTGCGGAATATCAAAAACATCATATACAAAATTTCCATACCGATTCCTTCTGCCATTCTTGCAACATTTTTCCGATATTTCCAAATCCTGCGATTCCAAGTTTTTTCCTTTTAATTCAAAACCAGTAGGTTTTATCCAACCACCATTTTTGACAGTGATCGCATTGGCTACAAGATCTCTTGCACACGCAAACATCATTCCTACGGTAAGTTCTGCAACCGCATTTGAATTAGTTCCAAGACATCTTCCTACTTTAATTCTAAGTTCTTCGCAGACTTTCAAGTCAATGTTGTCTGTTCCAACACCAAATTTCACGATTGCTTTTAAATTTTTGCACTGTCTTAATAAGTCTTCATCCAGTTCATCCACACCAACGATGATTCCTGTTGCTTCTTTTGTTTTTTTCCATAAAAACTTCTCTTGGCACTGGTTTCCTGTGTCGTTGATGTCCATCTCATATCCAAATTGCTTCAAGCTTTTTGCTGCCCCTGTCCATATTTAGCATATCCTCTTGGTGTTACTAAAATTGTACTCATTTATGATCTCACCCTTCTCTCACTTCTAACACAATTTCACGTAATCTCTTAGCATTTGCTGCAATTTCCTCTGTTGTTCCTTTTGTTAAAAGTCCTCCAAGCCCTACACAATCAACTCCATTTTTAAACCATGTTGCCAAATTATCAAAATTTGCTCCTCCTGATGCCATAATAATAGGTACCTGTGGGCATGGAACTTTGATAACTTTTGCAAGGTCTGGTCCATAATAATTAGAAATTGGGAAGGCTTTGATAAAATGAAGCACCTGCTTTTTAATGCTGTTAACATTTCTGTATAGCCTTGTACATCCTGGAGCATATGGAATCTGATACAGATTACACATTTCCTGAACGTCCTCATCATAACATGGTGCGATAATCAACTGTGCCCCATTCATGATCGCAAGTCTTGCTGTTGTTCCATCTAAAACAGTTCCTGCTCCAACAATCAGCTGATCTCCAAATTTTTCTTTTAATGCTGCAATGACTGTTCCTGCATTATTATTTGTATAACTGATCTCTAATGCTCCAACGCCCCCGTCAAGGCATCCCTGAGCGATCTCATATCCTCGCTCGATCGTTTCAACACGTACTACTGCTAATAATCAATGTCCTTTAATTTAAGAATTACTTCTTCCTTTGTCATTTTTATCTCCTTTATTCTACTATATATCCTTTGATGTAATAAATTGCTTTTTTCGCTAATCCTGTTCTATAAAACTTTCTTTCAGATGAGTTCCTCCTGTATAATTATCAATCAGATGATCACCGATCAATACCGGATGTACATAAACTTCCACATTTTTTCACGGATCAGTTTAGGGCTTCGTTTTTCATATTCTTATCGTATGTTGCCACACTGCTTGAATAATTGACATGCCGAAGTCCTGTTTTATCCATCGTTTCGATCCAGTACTTTCCGTATTTTTTCGGAACCATGTGCCATTGAAATAACTGTTTCCGATATATCTCACGGATTCAAACCGATATTTTTTAATAATGGGATCAGAGCAAATAAAACTGGGATATCATAAAATGCACAATGATGTGAATCGATATTCATTAACGAAAAACCAGCTTTTTGTATTTCTGGATCTGTGCCTCCAGTTCTTCTCCAATCTCGTCTTTATAAAATGGAAGATGGCTGTAGATGATCCCCGGTCTGTAATCAAACATATCAGACCGGGCATATTTCTTAAGTTTTTTATTCCACCAGTTAATGGTGTTCCATCAAATAAATTAATATGAAGACCAACTTTATCCATAAATCCATGTTTTTGTGCAATTTCTACTGCTTCATCAAAATAATTTGTGTTTGCAACAACTGATGTCTGTGAACAATATCCTTCCTGCATCGCTTTTCTATTCCAAGATTTGCCTCATGCGTCATTCCAAAGTCATCTGCATTTAAAATGATTTTCATATCTTCACCTTCTTTTTAGAAGAATCCAATTAATGTTCCTACAGCTCCGATTGCGATCAGAATTAATAAAATAACATTTACATTTACTTTTTTCTTTAATAAAAATACAGTTAATAATGTAATTGTTAATGGCAGGATTCCTTTAAAAATGCTGTCTAATACTGCTGTCTGTACATCTAATGTTCCTGTACTTAAGTGTAATTTTAAACCAGACTGGATCGTTACATAAAGCTGTTAATCCACCAAGTACTGTTGCTCCTACAACTGTTGCTTTTTCTGTTACTCTGTTTAATAATCCACTTCCGATGATCTTTCCGATTCCTTCACGTCCCATGTAGTAACCTTTGTATAAGAAACATAACCTAATCCAAATAAGACGATTCCGATTGTCAGAAGGTAAATAAGTGGTCCCATAAAGTTTCCAACTTTAGCCATTCCAAGAATAATTCCTAAAGCAATTGGTGATAATGTACCTTGCCAGATCGTATCTCCGATACCAGCTAATGGTCCCATTAATCCTGTTTTGATACTTGAGATCATTTTCAGGGTCTACATCTTCTCCATTTGCTTTCTGCTCTTCTAATGCTAATGTGATACCTAAGATGCAACCACCAACGTTTGGTTCTGTATTGAAGAATTCCATATGACGTTCGCATGCTTCTCTTAATTCCTGTGTATCTTTTCCATATAACTTTTCCAAACTTGGGGCGATCGCATGTAACACACCGGATGCCTGCATTCTTTCATAGTTATATGTTGAATGACTGAAAAATGTCCAAATCAAATAGGACTTGATAATATCTTTTTACTTAATTTCTTTTGTACTGTTTCTCCCATAACATCCTCCTATACTGCCTGAACATTGTCATCTTTCTGTAACAGCGCTAAAATCACTGCAAGTACACCAATTACTACCATTGGCAGGTTCAAATAAATTGATAAGATAAATCCTAATAACATATATAAATATGCTTTTTGCACCTGTATTTGATAAGATTGCTTTAAAATTCATCGCAATTCAAGTGCTGGCAGGATTGTTCCGATCGTACTTAATACATCGATCACTGGTGTTCCTGTAATGCATTTAACATATTTGTCACTGCACCAGATCCACTGAACACAACGATTGCTACTGGAATTGTGTAGATGATGCATTTAAAAATCTGTGATGGCACAATATTATAGAAAATGATCTTTTGATATCTCCTGATGCTGCTACTTTATCCATTCTATGTACAATAAAAATATCTCCTGTCATGTATACCATCCAAAGTAAATTTCAAGAAGAGAAATTGGTACGGCTAATGTTACCGCGACTCCGGCAGATGTATTTGAAATGATTGCTAATGCTGTTCCAACTGTTCCTGCAAGACCTTCATCCATTGTCTGTGCACCACCAGCTGTGATCTGTGCCAAATAAGTTACGTTGATCGCAGCACCTACGATACACCCTTTGACTGGATCTCCTAAGATTAGACCGACCATGATACCTGAGATCAAAGGTCTTCTTAATGCCCAGCTCATATTAACTGTTAACCATGGTGTTCCATTTGCTCCTAAATAATAAATCAGACCAATTAATAATGCCTGTACAATTGTTACTTCCATATATAACCTCTCTTTCTATAATGCTTTCTCAAGTTCAACTTTTTCCATATTCGGAACTACCTTAATATAGACATGTACATTCTGTTCCATGATCTTTTTGAATAATTCTCTTTCTGAATCACTGGCTGAAATATTTTTTTGTATAATTTGCTTCGTTCTGTTTTGATCCCATACCTCCTAAAATTAATTTCTGTTATATCGACACCTTTTCAATCAGACTTTCATATGCCTCTGGTCCTTTAGCCAGCACAATAAATTTCTTATCTTCATTATCTTTTTCTTTCTTTAGATAATCTGCTGCTTTTTCAAGTGTCATTGCTTCTGCTTTTAAATGTTTTGGTACCGCTCCTGTGATTACTGCACTTAAAAATGGATCATTTGCTACTTTATCATCTGCGATGACGATTTCATTTCCTCCTGTATACTGAACCCATGCCGTCATAACCTGTCCATGGATCAATCGGTCATCAATTCTTGCTAATACAATATTACTCATATTCTCTTCTTCCTTTCTTTAATCTGTTTTTCTTTTTATAGCTCATTTTTTATAGTTCAAATGCAAGTTTTTGCAATTCCCTGGCTTGCGATCTCTACAAGATCATCCGCAAGTTCTGTGACTTCCATTGTGTCTCTTTTTAAATACTGCTTCTATTACCATCGGTAAATTAACACCAGAAACACTCACAATTTTTTATTTTTGCAATGATTCATTGCCTGTGCTGTTGCATTATAAGGACTTGCGCCAAAGCAGATCTGTAAGAAATAAAACATCATTCTCTGTTCTCTGTGCCAGCTCCTTTACATTTTCAATAAATGTATCAATGCTGTCTTCATGTCGAAGTCCGATACACTCTAAATTCTCCTGCTCACCAACAACAAGACTGACTGCATCTTTTAGTCCTTCTGCAAGATTTCCATGTGTTGCAATAATGATATCGATCATGGAAACAACCCTCCTTTTGTAATTTTTAAATAAGTTTTTTTGCTTCTTGTAATGTGTTTACAAGCTGCTGTTTTTGTATGACGTCTACATCACTTGAGCTCATCCTACCTCAGTGCAAGTTCTTTTGCAAATTTATGGTATACACTCTATTTTTTATTTTTATTACACTGTTTTTTTATATAAATTGGTAATATTACATTGTTTTTTACTAAGTGTGCAGTATTCGTGTACATTATATTTTTTTTTTTGTCATTTTAGTGTATAATATTTTTAAGCATATCGCACCAAAAAGAAAACAACGGAGGTTTGAAATGTCTACTAATAAAGATAAAATCGTACAGTTCATCAAAGATGAGACTTCAAAGTGTATACAAAATAATTCTTATACCTTTGAAAAATGTAATGCACTCATCATATCCATGGAGCTTTTTCTTGACCGTTCTAATGTATCAAGAACCTTAAACGAATTGCACCGTACCGGAATACTAATCAAAAAAAACGGACGCCCTACGAGTTATATCTCGAAAGACGTCCTTCATAATAAATTTCCATTTGCATCTTTTCCTGATGTTCTTTAAAGAATGCAAAATCGAAGACTATATCAGTCAACCCTCAAATCCGACTCAACAAAGTGCCACAAAATCTTTTTCGATCATCGGTAGTCAAAAGGTGGCTCTTTATATAATCTGATGAATCAGACACTTCCTGTTTTATACCTTCAAAAAGAATTTTTTAAAATCATCATTTTGAAAGGTTCTTTTGGCACTGGTAAAAATATTTTCTAAGGCAAATGTTAGATCGTGCAAAACAGATGAATCTCATTCCTCAAAAATCCGATATCTACTTTTTGAATTTCCTGAAATCATTCTGATTTCTATCATTTGACCAAAACTTGATACCCTAGATCATTGTTACATTTTAAATATTGTGCTTTCTTCTACTCATTTTCAGCAAGAAGAACTTTCTTCCTTTTGTAAATTTATTAGCAACTTATTATGAAAACAAAGTAGAAATACCTTTGATTGCTTTAACTGTATCTGAAAAATTTGATTCCTCCATTTTGCAGACATAGCCCTGTGATCTTTGAATTTTCCATCCCTTGATGAAAGGTCTGAAATAGAAGTTCTGCAATTGACCCTGTCCATGATTCAACAGGAATCTATCCGCCTTGCAAAAAATATTTCGATCTCTGTTGAATTTTTACGGACACTTTCTGCAAATATTCATAACTGCCACCAAATGGAACAGGAAATTTTATTTTGCCGTCAGCAAAAGTTTGTTTTCATCTTATACAAAAGGAGAAGTAAACACCTATATCTCGAACCTGGATTTTTATCTGAATCTTGTAACGTTGACCAGAAAATTTCCAGTTCCTATGTATTGCAGCATTTTCCAGATACGATCACATTAAATTATCAACAGCCTTACGATTTTGCGAATGATTTTTCAACACTTTCATTCAATTCATCTGCAGAAAATGAGTCAATTATGAATTATCCGATTACTTTACACGTAATTTTACCTTATGCAATGAAGCTGACTTAAAAGATGTTACAGGTTCTTATTCTGAAGACTGGCTTCTATCAAGCATCCGCCAACTTTTTACAAAGTCTGTTTATTGTGTCGATCCTGCTTTGACAGATAATTTATGTCTGCATATTTCTTCTGTTTTTAATGGCAGTTTAATATCAAAAAATGACGCTACCAGAAGTAACTTATACGATTCCGCTCGTTCAAAAAACTGCTGGCTCTGGCAAATGAAAATCATTTAACAATTTCCAAAACACAGGAAAAATATTTATCGATTCTTCTGCATTATTGTGAAAATCTATTGAATGACTTTCATATCCCGATCATTATTGCCTCACGCCATCAGATAATCATAAATAATTACAGCAATATTTTTAACCTTCATTATAACCGCCGCCTGATATATTCGTTTTGCAATACCTGAAACATCTAATGAAAAGGAATCTTCTTATTTATCACGTTTATATCAGCTCGCCTTAAAGATCAATCGTGGACAGGGAGTTCTGATCTTATCTGATGATGATCTAAAAGCCAGATTTCCAGCTACTTTTCCCAAAAACCAAGCTGGTTTCTTACTGTATTCCTCTTCATTCATTTTTAATCCTGCGTGCTATCATTGATTTAATATCAAATGAAAAGCAACGGTATTTTCTATTATTCCGAACCTTTGATCAAACAACAGGATACTTTTTTCTGTTTAAAGATACTACTTTGAAGAGTTATACTTTACGGTCTGCCGATGAAAATCTATTATTTGTCCGCAAACTGATGCCGGGACTGGATTCCGTTCATATCAATGAATATTTCTATTCTGCATTAAAACAAATATAGAATGAGCTTGAAATTGAGATGACAAACAGCCGAATCCTGAATTTCTTATTTCATGGAAATTGCCTGCTCTTTCAGAGAAAATATCGAATGAATTTTATGATAATATTGCTGATATTCATTTGAATATCGATCCTGATCCTTTTGATCTTTTTTGAAAAATTGTATTGAAACATATTCCTGAACTGGCAAAATATGAATTTACAGAAAAAGAATTTTATGTTTTATATCAGGCTCTTGTATATGGTGGATTTAAAGTCTTATAACGAAAAAAAGAACTTTGTTTTTGTAAAGTTCTTTTTTCGTTAATTATATTTTACTGGAAATGCTGCACCAACATATTCCATACAATTTTCTTTCACTCTCTTAATATTTGCATGTTTCCCCACAAACACGATAAGTTTTTATTCTTCGATGGAATTTTACAATCTCATGTTCATTGTCAAACCATCCATCACAAGCTTTTTGTCCGTCGCTTCCTACCTGTGGCAGGATAATCCTGCTCGAAGAGCTTTATACTTTATCACATTTTAAATATTACAGTAAAGATTTATACAATCCAATAATATCCTCAACACTTGCATCCTTAGGGTTTCCAGGGGCACATGCATCTGCATAAGCGGATTCTGCTAAGAACTGGATATCTTCTTCTTTCACGATTTCTTTTAAGTCTGCTGGTATTCCGACATCTGCTGATAATTTCTTAACCGCATCAACAGCTGCTTTTCTGTATTCTTCCTGTGTCATATCTTCGACACCTTCTACACCCATTGCTTTTTGCGATATATTTATATTTATCTCCTGTTGCATCTGCATTGTATTCCATAACTGTTGAAGTAAGATCGCATTCGCTACTCCATGAGGTGTATCATAAACTGCACCTAATGCATGAGCCATAGAATGTACGATTCCAAGTCCTACATTTGAGAATCCCATTCCTGCAATGTACTGTCCATTGCCATTCCTTCTCTTCCTTCTGGTGTATTCTCAACAGCTCCTCTTAAGCTGTCAGAGATCAGTTCGATAGCTTTGATATGGAACATATCTGTCATTTCCCAAGCTGCTTTTGTTGTGTATCCTTCGATGGCATGTGTTAATGCATCCATACCTGTTGCTGCTGTTAATCCTTTTGGCATAGAAGACATCATTTCTGGGTCAATCACTGCGATCACTGGAATATCATGAGGGTCTACGCATACGAATTTACGTTTCTTTTCAACGTCTGTGATAACGTAGTTGATCGTTACTTCTGCAGCTGTTCCGGCTGTTGTTGGAACTGCGATGATTGGTACGCAAGGTTTCTTAGTATCTGCAACTCCTCTAAGCTTCTCACATCTTCAAATTCTGGGTTGTTGATGATGATTCCAACAGCTTTTGCTGTATCCATAGAAGATCCACCACCAATAGCGATCAGGTAATCAGCTCCTGCTGCCTTAAATGCTGCAACTCCTGTCTGTACGTTTTCTATCGTTGGATTTGGTTTGATCTGTGAATATACTTCATATGCAAGTCCTGCATTATCTAATACATCTGTTACCTTCTTTTGTAACTCCGAATTTTACAAGATCTGGATCAGAACAAACAAATGCTTTTTTGAACCCACGTTTTGTTGCTTCTGTTGCGATCTCCTGAATTGCTCCTGCTCCGTGATAAGATGTTTCATTTAATACGATACGATTTACCATTTTATACACTCCTTTTATATTGACATTTTTTAACTATCTTCAGTATAAAATTGTTTTTTCACAAATACAAGTTACACATTTGGCAAAATGTAAAAAATGTTACACTTCATCAAAGTGTAACATTTTGTTATCTTTATATATCTTTGAACAGATCATATAGCTTTGGAGGCATCGCATCGATCAGCTGATCTGCGAGCGTTCCGGCGACATCTTCATTTCCTGTTGTCGCCCATTCTACAGTCATGGCAATTGAACCTCGGCAATACATTCTCAACAAGAATTCTAATTCTTCTGGAATTTTATCAACTCCCTGTTTGTGAATGATATCACAATAGAATTGATAAATGCACTGATAATCATACTCCATCAGACAGTTCTGACTCTCGCTCGAAAAAGCTGCTGCGAAAAATTGTCCTTCACCTTTGATGAATTCAAATTTCTTGAGCAACCCTTCTCTTAATGTCAGACTGATACCCATCTGTTTAAACGACATCTGAGCCAATACATCAAAATGCCAGTTGATCAGATCATATTTATCCTTAAAATGCCGATAAAGGTTGGACGAGTTACATCGCACTGATCTACAATCTGTTTCACTGTAATCTTATCTACTGGCGTATGCACCAACAACTCTTTTCATATTGCATTTGCTAATTTATATTTCATTTTCTCTGATACATCCATCTCGTCCCACCTTCTTTCATA
>VOFH01001876.1_pt1 | contig 11915 bp, 21 predicted proteins | sample 5384091 | NCBI WGS metagenome assembly VOFH01 (sample SAMN12384727, study PRJNA508395) | human gut metagenome | isolation source: healthy gut G | host: Homo sapiens
CATTCTTCGCATCCCTTTAATGGGTCGAAAATCCACTCCCTGTAATATCTTCTGGGTCCGAGGTTTCCATACTTTCCTTGAAGTCCCGGAAACGCACCATTTCCGCACCTTTCACAAACAAAAAAGACCAGTGCAGCGTCTTTTCGACTCTGCACTGAGTCTCGTTTTCCCTATCTTGCGTCTTTCTCAGGCTATGCTTTTGGTGCCTTGTTCGGCGTGTTCAGGAGTGCCTTCTGTTATGATACAACGAAAAAGAAACTGTGACATTCTACATCATCACGGTTCTTTTTATAGCATAATTATCATAAATTTATTTTTTTTTTTCCGTATCATAAAGAACACCAGTATTCCTCCTATGACACCCGCTAATAGATAGCCAAGCATTGCCAGTAACGGGATATCACCAACCATGGGACGTATCTCCGTTAAACACAGTAAGCTGGAACCAATAATCAAAGACATGATAATCACTGCAGCAATGATACGGTTTACCATACTGTCAATCCGTTTTAAAGGTGCCTCAGAGCCGCTGATGTCCAAATTTACCTTTGTCTGTCCTTTTTACTGTCATCTGTATCAAATCTGACAACTGTGACGGAATAACGGCTACTTTATTCAGAATCGTATAAATTCCCTTTGCCCGTACGTTTGAGTTCTTTGTTCCAATCTAAATTTCTAAAAAATTCATTGGACATATGAGTTGCCAGAATTTGCAGCAAATTAATATCAGGTGCACAAAACGCAGTACACCTTCAATGGTCATAACGCCTCTTCCCAACATGGTAACGCTTTTGCGGCAGCAAATGTGATGCTTGTTTGCCACATGCATAAACTCTTGGAACACTACGCCCAAATTCATATTTCCCAATTCAAATTACCATAACGGGAAACCATTTCATCCACATCTGTATACAGCAAAGCATGGTCAATGGGTTGTTTGGCAGTACCTAAGGTTAAAAATACGTTTTTTAATTGATAAATATCATTGTTTACAATTGCAGTTACGGCAGAACGAAACAACTCTTTATCACGTCCTGTCAGCTTTCCCATCATACCAAAATCCAGCCAGGCAATTTTACCGTCCATAATCCAAATATTGCCCGGATGTGGGTCTGCATGGAAAAAGACATCGTCCAGAATTTGTTTTACAAAATTTTCAGCCAGTTTTTGACCGATTTCATTCATATCGTATCCCAATTCTTTCAGCTTGTCCACTTTATCTACCGGGGGATACCATGAATACGTTCCATTACCAAACATGCTTTGTCGTAAGGTCGTGATATACTTTCGGATACGTAATATAACTGATACCGCTGTTTAATTCAGCAAAACGGTCCATATGTTTCGCTTCCAATAAAAAGTCCATCTCTTCTTTGGCTGTATTCCATATTTCATCAATGACCGCTTTTAAATCCATTACATTTCCATGCTGCTTACCATTTTCACCATACTGATTGCACGTTTTAAAATGGTAATATCTTTGGACATCGTTTCGTAAATATTAGGTCTTTGTACTTTAATCACAACCTGTTGTCCATTGATTAATGTAGCAGAATGTACCTGCGCAATGGAAGCAGAACCCAGTGGTTTTTCATCAATTTGAGCAAACTTTTCTTTATAAGAACAGCCGTATTCTTCATCTAACACGGCGCAAATTTCCTGGAAATCCAAAGGCTTTACATTAGAACGCAGTTTTGTCAATTCATCACAGTAAGCTTTTTGGAAGCATATCCTGCCGCATGGAAAGAATTTGACCAATTTTTACGTAAGTAGGACCTAAATCTTCCAGTATTCCATATAACTTTTGCGGTGTAAACCACGGTGCAAGTGATATTTACGCAAAGTAAGAATAATTTCTTTTAAGCGAGATAAATTTTTTGATTTTTTCTTTATCATATGGCTCACTCATGATTGTGCACCCCTTTATTTTATGTGATTCTTTCTTTCATCATAACGGATTCTGATACGTCCGTCAAGCTATGAGAAATTTAGTAAATCACTCTGTCTATATTAGTGATTTCCGCCTGTGTATGCGCTTGGACGTAATCTATGATATTCTGCAACACTTGATTCGCTTGCCCTACCGTACAAGTGACAACGGCAAAGGCAATTGCTGCCGATTGCTGTACTTCTTGATAATCAACTTCAGCAGCAGAAACATGAAAATGATGCTGCGTTTTTGCAAAACACTCTTTACTGCCATTCGTTTTCTTTTAAGGAATGAACCCAAGGCAGATACAATTTGATTTCAACTGCAGCAATTACCATATTACTCTCTAAACGCTGTATCTCAAGTAAGAACGCCTCATATGACATAAAAACTATTGATTGCATCTATCATGGCATTGGTAGTCAAATGTTCGGGTAACTTTTAATTGTTTCAGTACCTGTTTTCTCTTTTGATTGCTTTCATCTCTCCCTGTCAAACCCCATTCAAAAAATCTTGTTTTTGTTACCTGTCTGACATATTCTTTATTTTCGGATATTGTCTCTTGATTTACAACAACACCGGCTTTCTCCAAAGCACGAATTATAAGTTGCTTTTCTATTCCTTCTACCCCCAGTTTTCCTTCTTTGGAGTAAGATGTTTTACGTCGCTCTTTTCCCAAAATGTCCGGAATATAAGCATGTTTGATTTTATCCGGAGCAATACAGCTTTTAAATAATTCCGAATCAAAAAGCCGGCAGAATCGCTGTCTGTTAAAATCAACAATCCTCTGGCATCTGCCATTTTGCGAATCAATGCCATTTGCTCTTTATCTTTTAAAATTCGGAAGCCGCGGGTTTCAATAATCATTCCGTCAATAAAGGAGGATAATTTTATTTTATCATACTTCCCTCAACAATAATGGCTTCTTTTACAACAATCAAGTCTACTCCCCTTTTTCCCGATACCATTAATAGCTTTGCCAATAACTGTTCCATGATAATGCGGTTATCTGTACGGGAGCTTTTTTAATGCAACATCTGTATCCAATAACAATTGCAAACTGCCTTTCAATACTGACATAGATAAATTTGCACTGTCCCGTTCTGCATTTTTAATTTAAATTCTTTCCCTTTATAATCAAAATACTGCGACAGGGTCGATACCGCTTGTCCGCTTTGTATACAGGCGCGGACACGATACATATCTACGCAAGGGAAGTGGCCAAAACCGCCAATATGGCAATGGGTTCTTCATTTTGATAAAAATAAAATATCCAACAGTTCATACGCTTTACTGTAATTACCCGCTACAATTGCATTTGCCAAAAGGAAAACCGTTGTTTCAAAATTCCTGACCACATTCAAGTCAATGGCCTCTTTTGTAATTTCTCCTTCTTTTTGTATATGCACATAGTTTTTCTATTTCATTGTATAGTGTTTGTAAATCATTTCCGCTTAAAACAGAATATGGGCAGCATTTTGTTTGCTCAAAGGTACAACCTCTTTTTTTGTGCTGCGGAACATAGCAATTTTTCCAGTTCGGAGTTGGTTTTCCGTTTGAAATTGACCGTAATCCCCTGTTTTATTCACCGCTGTGATAAAACTGCCCCATTTGCCGGGACGTTTTACATTAAAGTCCAAATTGGATAAATAAAAATCAACACACAGCTTTCGGGAGGATTTTTAATCAACTCCTTGATTTCTTCCATATCTGCCGAGTCGCGTTTTTCAACATTAAAATCATTCATCAATGACGCATTTATAATCTGCCATAAACGGCAGCCCTTCCGCAGCACGCACAATTTCTTGCGCATCTGCAAAGCGCCATCAAAATTTTGGTAATTAAAATCCAAAAAATTGATTCCCTGTTGCCTGATGAACCAATTTTTTACTGCCGGATTCCATCAGCATTTTTCTTCACCATAGAAAAAATACACATTGCTGAAATTTCCTTGTTCTATACTCTTTTTTCAGCTCCTGCTCTGTGTGTGTACTCAGCCACCGGACCCCCTCCCTTAGTGTAATATTTCTGTCATTTTCAATATCAATATGAACATTACCTCTCCCTGCTGTTGCGTACAGCTGTACATTTCCCATATCCATTTTCTTTACTGAATCAGCCATGGATTGTTCCTCCATAGAAAGTACTGTAATAAAAAGATTGTAAATATTCAGCATGTTGTGGAACGGTATCGGTAATTAATATGTCAATGTCGTTTAAATCTAAATCAATATTAGCCAAATCATATTCTGAAGAAAGAATCAAGATACGTATCTCTTTTTTACCATTAAAACCGTATAACTTCCTTTTGCATCAGAATACAGTTCAATTGTTACATCATCATTGAGAATTGTTTTGGCACTCTTTTCATAATACGAAATTTTCTCCACTTCTTCAAGTGATTTTTCCAAATCCCGCAAAATATTGTCCGTTTGGCAATATTAAATTTTTGTTTGAAACTGTTCATTGAGTTTGGCTAAATTCTGATATTCCGTTGTTTCGTCGGACAGCGGCTGCAAATAGTCAATATGGTGTATGCCATGTCCTTTTAAATATTGATAGGCAGTATAGTCACTGTAAGCGTTGCAGCCGATAATTGCTGTTTGATGGTTCGCAGTCACAACAACAGAAATACCATCATCCACATCTAAAATAGAAACTCTTGCTGTAGAATGGTTGGAAAGTTGATAAGAAAATATGCCGGCAATCAGCAAAATCGAGGATAATGTCAGCACCGTACGAATCAAGATTTTCTTTTCGCCAAGAAGATTACAAAAGCAAACAGCAGCATAGTCATAGCAAGCCAAAGCATGATAAATTCATAATCGGAGGAAATAAGAGAAAACGGAATCTTTGCAATCCAATGTGCGACAAAAAAATCAAATATTTTGCAATTAACCTCCCACCAGTGCAAATGGTTTTGCCAGAAGGCTGAGCGACGGAACAGATTCAAACAAAGCCGCCAGCGCGGTAATCGGGGGAGCATAATGGTGGTAGGAAAAATCATAAGAAGATTTGAAATAAATGAAATCACAGAAAATGTCACAAATGCGATGATTACAAGAGGCAGTGTACCTGCAGTGACTGCCAAAGAGCACGAGACAGAAGAAAATATACTGTATAAGAAAGCTTTCCATATTTGACCCTTTTGGTTCTGTCTAAGAAAACTTACGTATTGGCTTTGACAGTAAAATTAACGATAGTGCTGGAAGTAACGGACAGCAAGAATCCAAAATCCGCAGCAGCGTACGGATTGATAACACAAGAGAAATACAGCAATGCCCAGTGAATTCAGAGAATCCCGGCTTTACGGTGAAATATCATCGCAGCCAGGAACAACAAACTCATAATACCGCTTCTCAGTACCGACGGGCTAAAACCTGTAATCGCCATAAACTGAGAACGCCAAACGCCGTGATGACACAACTGAGTTTATGAGGGATTTACAAAACTTTAAGAGTTTTAATAGACCTTGAAACAATAATGGTCATATGCAGACCGGATACCACCAACAAATGGTAGGTACCGGCAGCATTAAAATCTGATTTGATTTCATCGGTCAAACCGGTTTTGTCACCAAGCAAAACAGCCCTCATAATTCGGCTTCTTTGGAAGCAAACGGTCCAAAGAGTTCATCATTGTTTTACGAATGGACAACGCATAATAATACGGCGGCTTTTCGGCAGTCGGTGAAACAGAATATCCTTCATATTCATATAAATACGCCCGCATATGAATGCGTTTGAGTAATCGTACTGACGAACCGAAAATCCGTCTTCGAGCCAAAACTTTGATACAAATGCACTTTACCGCTGATGGAGCCATACGGTTCTATATCCAGCGCATTGCGTGTAGTCATAATAATTTTTCCGGATTGTGGGGATGTCCCATACCTTCTATTTCAATCTCATCTATGCGGAGCGTATAATAAAATTTCCGTTATTTTCATAAGGCAATTCGCATAATGTACCCGTAATAGAACATCTTTTTCCGCCAATTCCGCTAAAGGTTCAATTTTCCAAACATGGTACCCTGCATATGCACTCAGTGCAACAACCAGTTACCAGACAAGCAATTGGAACTACTTTGGACGTGCGTAATTTTGTTACAAACAGTGATAGAAAAAACAAAAAGAAAAAAGCAGCCTGAGGCCAAAATGCAAATCCACTGCCAAAATAAAGAGACCGCTTGCACGGCTAAGTAAACAAAACCAATCAGTGCAAACGGTCTGGACATTTCTAATTCCCCAATTCTGTCGCTATGAAAGCAAATGATTCACGGAGCGATGAATTAGAGCGCTTTATATGGAACACTTATGAGTGAAAAACAATGGTAACTTCTGTACGAAAATAATATCGTCACGGTCAGCGGCATCTCCTTCTGCCAACACAGCAGCACTGCCTACAATATTCACCGAAAATTGTGAAAGCAGTCTCTGAATGCTGCCAAAGACTCTCCTGTACTGATAACATCGTCTACAATGAACACGCTTATCTTTTAATTTATCGTAATCAGCTTTTGCCAAATATAATTTTCTGCACATCTTCTGTAGTAATAGATTTTACTTCTACAGACACGGGATTTTGCATATAGGCTTTGATTCCTTTTCGTGCAACAATGTAATCTCCACAGCCAATACGAGCCATTTCATGTGCCAAAGTGATTCCCTTTGTCTCAGCAGTTACAATAATGTCGTGTTCGGACAAATTTTTAATAATTCTTTTGCGCAAGCCTCTGTTAATTCTACATCTCCCAGCATAACAAAGCCTGCAATGGATAAATTTTTCATTAATCGGACAAATTGGAAGCTGACGTACGCAATCACCAATTTGAATGCGATAGGTTTCCATAGTGATGACTCCTTTTTCTTTCCAAATGTTTTTCATAAAAACAAACAATCAGCCGGAGGCCATTTCATGGAACGACCTCCAAGTAAATGAAAGTGAATATGATGAACCGTTTGTCCTCCGTCTTCACCACAATTATTTACAATACGGAATCCGTTTTCAAGACCGAGGTCACCTGATATTTTTGCCGCAACCTCGTAGATATGTCCGATGATTCCACTATTTTTCCTCATTGATTTCCATTGCAGAACCAATATGCATTTTCGGAATAATTAAAACATGAGTAGGCGCTTGTGGGTCAAGATCGTGAAATGCTATCACATTTTTCATCTTCATACACTTTTTACAAGGAATTTCCCCATTTGCAATTTTGCAAAAAATGCAGTCCATATTTATTACCTCCAATCAAATTTTTATTCCTTTACCATTTCAGATACTATTTTTTCTACTGCGGCCAACGCTTCATCCAGCATGTTTAAATTCTTTGCACCTGCCATAGCACTATCCGGCTTGCCTCGCCGTTTCCGCCTGCAATTTGTGCCACTTGCTTTACAATTTTGCCTGCATGCGCTCCTTTTTCCATTGCTTCTTTACCTACAACTGCCGCAATGGTTGCTTTCCTGTTATCAGTACCTGCAAAGACAGCTACGATATCAGATTTGTGCTCTTTTACTTTATCGCACATATTGCGCAGTCCTGTGCTGCTTGTGCCGGAAAATAGAGCAGTAATTACGGTCACACCATTAATCTCTTTTGCATTTTCAAACATACCGTCTACTTGGATAGAAGCCAATTTTGACTGCAGTGACTCAATGATTCTGTCTTTGTCCTTGATTTCAGCCATAATTTGCTCGGATTTTTTTTCACCAAATCATGTGGATTATTCAATTTCAGCACATCTGCAGCCTGCTGTATGGACGCAAAGAATTGTTAAGCAGATTCATAACTCCTTGTCCCGTTACCGCTTCAATGCGGCGTACACCGCTGCTACAGAGCTTTCTGATACGATTTTAAACATGCCGATTTTAGAAGTATTATCCACATGTGTACCACCGCAGAATTCTCTGGAATAATCACCAACAGATACAACACGCACAATATCTCCGTACTTTTCACCAAACAATGCCATTGCTCCCAACTTTTTCGCTTCTTCAATGGGCATCTCTCGGCATTCTACATCAATTGCGCGTCTGATAATCAGATTCACTTCTTGTTCTACCTTCGTGATTTCTTCCGGTGTTAATGCGGAAAAATGAGTAAAGTCGAATCTAACTTCTTTATCATTAACCATTTGTCCCGCTTGTTCCACATGGTCACCCAAAACATTACGCAGTGCAGCCTGCAGCAAATGCGCGGCAGTATGGTTACACATAATATCACGGCGCAGCATGGAATGAACGCTTGCGGTTACAGTTTCATCCACAATCAGCTCGCCCTTTGCGACAAAAGCATGGTGAAGGAACAATTTAGACTGATTTTTGTGGTATCCGTCACATTTACCAAAGCGCCGCTGTTTTCAAAATACCTGTGTCGCCGACCTGTCCTCCGCCTTCTGCATAAAACGGAGTTTGATTCAATATGACAATGACACTGTCTCCTTCTTTCGCAGAAGAAACACGTTCTCCGTTTTTACAATTGCCAACACTTTTGCTGTTGTTTCTAATGTTTGATAACCGACAAAAGCTGTCTCAGGCAAATCCTCAAGAATGTCTTCTTCACCTGCCCATGCATCTGCACCTGCATTTTTTCTGGCAGCACGGGCACGTTCTTTTTGTTCTTTCATCAGACGATAAAAAATATCTTCTGCTACCGCCATACCGCGCTCTGCCAATATTTCTTTGGTTAAGTCAATTGGGAATCCATAGGTGTCATTTAAACGGAACGCGTCTTCACCTGATAACAAGTTATTTTTCTGCATGGTCAATCAATTTTTCTAAAATTTGCAATCCTTGGTCTATGGTTTTGCATAGCTTTCTTCTTCTACGCGAATCAACTTTGTAATCATAGCGCGTTTTTCATCTAACTCGGGATAAGCCTGCTTGTTTTCATCAATTACGGTTTCAGCCACTTTGGCAAGGAAAGTATCCTGTATTCCCAATAAGCGTCCATGACGTGCAGCACGACGAAGTAAACGGCGCAGTACATAACCGCGACCTTCATTGGAGGGCATAACACCGTCACCAATCATAAACGTAGTGCTTCGAATGTGGTCTGTAATCACGCGCAAGGAAATATCTGTTTTCTCGCTGTCTCCCATATTGAACGCCTGCAATTTTACTTACATGCTTCATAATATTCTGTACAGTATCTACGAGGAACAGATTGTCCACCTCCTGCATAATACAGGCCAAACGTTCCAGTCCCATACCTGTATCAATATTAGGGTGCTCGAGTGGCGTATAATTTCCGTTTCCGTCATTTTCAAATTGTGTAAATACTAAGTTCCAAAATTCTACATAACGGTCGCATTCGCAGCCAACACCGCAAGTTGGAGAACCGCAGCTGTATTGTTCACCGCGGTCAAAATATAATTCGGAACAAGGGCCGCACGGACCTGCGCCATGTTCCTCAAAAGTTATCTTCTTTCCCCAGACGTACAATATGGTCTGCAGATACGCCAACCTCTTTGGTCCAGATATCAAATGTTTCGTCATCGTCTTGATAAATGGTAACCCATACACGGTCTTCCGGCAATTTTAAATCGTTAATTACAAAGTCCCAAGCCCATTTTGTAATTTCGTGTTTAAAGTAATCGCCAAATGAAAAATTGCCAAGCATTTCAAAAAAAGTACCGTGACGTGCAGTGATACCTACACGTTCAATATCAGGTGTACGAATACACTTTTTTGACATGTAGTCACACGTTTGGAAGGAGGCGTTACTTCTCCTGTAAAATATTTTTCATAGGCGCCATGCCGGAGTTAATCAGCAGTAAACTGTTGTCATCTTTTGGGATTAACGAAAAACTCGGCAAACGCAGATGTCCTTTGATTCAAAATAGGACAAAAAGCGTTCTCTTAACTCATTTAAACCTGTCCATTCCATACAAATAACCTCTCTCTTCTTCTGAGCAAAATATGGTTTATCAAAATTTTGGCATAAAAAACGGACTTCCCCCATAAACATGGGACGGAAAAGTCCGTGGTACCCCCAAATTGCGCTTTTAAACGCCACTTTCAATTCCTTAACGCGGAAAACGCTGCGGCTCGTCACTGCAGAGCGCTGCCAAAAAGGCAAGAAAACCGGCTTGTCATAGTAAGCTGGTTACGGTCGCCTTTCAGCAAAATTCATCATTTGAACTTTGGCTCCCTCTCTGTTGTAACATTACCTATGACTTTTGTTTCTATACGCTGTCAATATCTTGTTTATTATAATATAAGGTATCCAAAAAGTCAATGTAACTTCCTCTTTTTTTTACAGTGAAATACAGAAATGATTCCTTTTGAAAAATAAAAGAGCAGCCTGTAAACAGCTGCTCTTTTATCTATCACTGAGAATTTGTCGCATTTAATTCAGAAAAGCCTGATAACAAATGGTCTATTGTTTTCTTGGTCAGGATATGTTAGCGTAATACAAACCATTCTATCTTCTATCTTTTTGCATAAAAAGGTTTGCGTAATTGTTGTTTGAGTTCCATTGACATCCTTTGTATAGCTATATGGCAACTCGTAAAATTCTTGTCCTGCAATGGTACGCTTTTCCTTGTTCACTAAATGTGATACCCGGTATTGCCTTTTCCATTTGAGTTTTGTCAGTTCAATATATTTATTCTCATCCATAGAGGTATCTTTGGATATGTCTTCTGCCAGCATTCCAATATTTTTTTTTGTCGAAGGAGCATCTGTTAGATATGCTTGCATTTCTACTTGAATATTATCTTTAGAACCAGAAGCAATGGTTTCTTCTGAAAGCATTGTCATATCATTTGGCAATGTATATTGAATTCCCATCCATTCACTGGTAAATTTACTTTCTGTAACAGTACCTTTTTTATAGTTTGAATTGGAACTAGAATTGTTACTACCGGAGCAGCCCACCAATAGACCGCATAGCATAAGGCAACTTAATACTCCACCAATGATTTTCTTGTTTTCATTTCTCTTCCTCTTTTCTAGCATAATTATAAACCACTAAAATCACTAATATTTTGACATAGATGGATGAAAATATCTTGACAGTATTTCTACAACCGGATTAAATTTTTTCGTACACATTCCATATACGTTACAAATACTATCCTATTTGGTAAAAAAATAGATATTTCTTTTTCTATCACTGCAATAATATCATATTCCCTCTACTATACCATACAAATATCTTGTTTATAATAATATAACGCACACTCATAAAAGTCAATGTAACTTCTCTTGTTTTAAAAATTAGTTTTTCTTAATCTCCTAAATAATCTATCTTTTTGCATAAAAAAACTACCGAAATTACTGAACATGATGTGTAAAAGTAATCTCAGCAGTTTGTGATTAATTCAGTCGGGCTTTTCTCAGAATCGCCCCCGGTTTTACGGGACGTTCGCATTTTGCAAATACGGTCATGGTTGCATGGGGAGCAGATTCAATCGGTTCATTTTTTCATCGTAAATCTCATCTAAACAAATATCAAAAGGCTGCTCTCCGGGTTCTAAAACGTCTGCTACATCACCGCGGAAAAAAGCGATTTCTCTGTAATAATTTTAAAATCCCATTTTCCCAGCTTTCACAAACCGCGATTACATCATAATGGCGCACATAACCACCGTATGGTATACCTGCCCCGGTTCATGACCAAAGTAGAAACCGGTGCTGTATTCACGGTGACTGATTTTATCCAACTCTTCCACAATCCAAGGGGAAAGCGGCTGATTCGGATGCTCTAAATATGCATCATGGCATGACGGTACGCATTGGTCGTAACAGCAACATAATAAGCTGATTTTGCCCTGCCTTCAATTTTAATACTGGATACGCCCGCTTTCACCAATTCAGGAATGTGTTCAATCATACACATATCACGAGAATTAAAAATATAGGAAACCGTGTTTATCTTCCGTAATATCCATATATTCATTGGGACGTTTTTTTCTCTACCAGCGCATATTCCCAGCGGCAAGGCTGAGAACAATCTCCTGTTAGCATCACGATTAT
>VOFH01002673.1_pt1 | contig 11915 bp, 17 predicted proteins | sample 5384091 | NCBI WGS metagenome assembly VOFH01 (sample SAMN12384727, study PRJNA508395) | human gut metagenome | isolation source: healthy gut G | host: Homo sapiens
CTCTCCCTGAATATATTTATGACGGTTTCTAAGAGTTCCGCTTCTTATGGCGTCGCTGTCGTCATACATCGTCGTCTTTCCATCTTTTAATATTATCACGGAATCAAAAGTCTTTCTATATCCCTGACAAGATGGTGACTATTATCATGCTGCCGCAGGGATTTGAAATTTTTCCGGTATCAAGTCCAGCACGTGCTGCCGGGCTTCACATCTATTCCTCCTATGGGTTCATCCAGAAGGTAGAGCCGGGCACGTCTCTGGACATCAAGAGAATTTTGAGTTTATCAGCCTCTCCCTTGACAGTTCTCTGCAACAGTGTTCTCATCTATACCGAAGATATCGAGAAGTCTTCACCTCTCCTCATCGAAGTCATCAAAGAAAGTATCATATATCTTTTATTATCTCATCTGCAGGAAGATTTTCGCAGACCATCCTTGTCGGGAAGATATGCGACCTTCGCCTTGCCGGCGGCGGCGCTGCCCGACGCTTCCCGCCTATAAGCACTTCTCCCTCATAATCTGCGCAGAATCCGGACAGTATCTTAATAAGAGTAGTTTTGCCGCTTCCGTTAGGGCCCAGGACCTATGATCTTGCCCTGCGGTATCTCGAGATCTATGTTGTCCAAAACCTTCTTTTCACCAAAAAGGCCTTGGAAAGTCCTGATATTTTTACTATCGGCTGCTCTTCCACCAGCCTGAGCGTCCTTTCACCACGGGCTTCCCTTTTATTTTCCTCTCATCTATCCCACCTTCTTTCCTCCTTCGCCGGAACCTATATATAAAGAAGCCTCTCACGAAAAATCCATCATTTCTTCTTCGTTAAACCCCAGCGCAGCCATTTCTCTCCTGAAGGAGTCTGCCGCCTGCCGGGCGATATCTTTTTTCGCAGTTCTCCTGATGGCTTTCGCATCCGAAGTGACATACCTTCCTGGGTTCTTTCAAAGCAGCAAACCTTCTCTTTCAAGCTCGGTCAAGGCTCGCTGCATGGTGTTGGGGTTTACCTCAAAATCCGCCGCCAGATCTCGACGGAGGCTATTTTTTCTCCTGGCAGCTCCCCTTGAAGCTAGGGCCTTCAACCGGATTCATTATCTGAACGCGTAAATGGCATGTTCTCTTTTAGCTTTTTATCCAAATTAACCTCCTCCTTTCGTCTTTTGTATTATTGTATTATTTAATTAGTACAATAATACATCCTTTGGCGATTGTCAACACTTTTTCATAAAAATGCCTGCGCTTTTGTACGCAGGCAGATTTTTCTGTCTTATTGCTCCATATCCTTGTTCATGCAGCAGTTTTTATATTTCTTTCCGGAGCCGCAAGGGCAAAGGGTCGTTGCGGCCTACCTTAGAGCCTCTCTTCTGAAGTCTCAGGCTTTCTGGTATCCTGCGGCTTAGGAGCCTGTCCCGGCATGTCCCCGCCGCCTTGAGCCTGCGTTCTCTGCGCAGGTCTGTCCACAAAAGTCGTCCTTCCTTTCCTGACCGCCTCAGGATAACCTGGCGTCTTTCTACGCCGGTCTTAACAGTGACATTGTAGCAGTATCTGACGGCTTCTTCTCGAATCTCCGCCACCATAGTCTCAAACATGTCGAAGCCTTCAGAAGCGTATGCGTTGGCAGGGTTTATCTGTCCCCAAAGCTCTGAGGCCGATTCCCTGTTTAAAGGTCGTCCATGGCGTCGATATGATCCATCCAATGATTATCTACTACTCTCAGCAGTATCATTCTCTCGACCTCGCGCATGCGGTCTTTACCTATCTCTTCTTTCTTTGGCCTCATACATCTGATGGAATACGGTTAGAGCGTCTTCTGTCAGCTTATCTTCTGTCAGAGACAGTTTTCGTCTTCTATTGTAGCTCAGACCGCTGAAGTGCCTGTTATCTGCTTCAGGTTCTCGCCCAGCATATCGAAGTCCCACTCTTCCGGATATTTGCTGGCTATGGTGATGGGCTGGATCGTAGTCTTCACAATATCCTCCATCATCTCCATTATATAGTCTCTGATATCCTCTCGAAGAGAACTTTTCTGCGCTGATCGTATATGACTTCGCGCTGTTTATTCATCACGTTGTCATACTGAAGTACGTATTTTCTTATCTCAAAGTTTCTGCTCTCTACCTTCTTTTGGGCATTTTCTATGCTCCTTGACAGCATTCCGGCGGCTATGGCGTCCTCGCTCATACCCATCTTGTTCATCAGTCCTGTATGCGTTCTCCTCCGAAGAGTCTCATCAGATCATCCTCAAGGGAAATAAAGAACTGCGTCTGTCCCGGATCTCCCCTGACGTCCGGCACGTCCTCTGAGCTGATTATCTATACGCCTGGATTCGTGTCTCTCTCTGTACCTATGATGCACAGGCCGCCGAGGGCTCTGACTTTCCTGCTCTTCTCTCCTCTCCCGCTTGTACTTCTCAAAGGAGATCTTTAAATACTGCGCGGGCGTCATTCATGAGAGGGTCGTGCTGCTGACAAAGCTCGTAGCAAAGGATATCTGCTCCTGAGAATATTCAAGCTTTTCCATTTCTCGTTTGGCCTCGAACTCAGGATTTCCCCGAGTATGATATCGGTTCCTCTTCCGGCCATGTTAGTGGCTATGGTGACTGCCCCAAGACGTCCTGCCTCGGCTATGATCTGAGCTTCTCTTTCATGCTGCTTGGCGTTGAGCACGTTGTGCTTTACTCCTCTTTTTTGAGCATTGAACTTAAAGTTCAGAATTTTCTATGGAAATGGTGCCTACCAGAACCGGTTGCCCCGTAGCGTGTACTTCTGCTATTCTCTATGATAGCCTTGAACTTGGCGTTCAGAGAAGCATATATGAGTCATCAGATCTCTCTGGCGATGGGCTTATTGGTAGGTATCACCACTACGTCCATGTTATAGATCTCGCGGAATTCCTCTTCTTCCGTCTTGGCCGTACCTGTCATACCTGCCAGCTTATTATACATACGGAAATAATTCTGCAAAGTGATGGTAGCCAGCGTCTTTGATTCAATCTGACCAGCACGCCTTCTTTAACCTCTATAGCCTGATGCAGGCCGTTGCTGTATCTTCTTCCGAACATGAAAACGACCAGTGAATTCATCTACTATGATGATCTCTCCGTCTTTGACTATGTAGTCTACGTCCCGTTTCATTATGTTCCGGGCTTTCAGCGCCTGAATGACATGGTGGTTATATTCCATGTTCTCGGATCGCCGATGTTCTCTATGCCGAAAAACTTCTCGCACTTGGCTATGCCGTCTTCCGTGAGTGACTTTTTTATCCTTTTCTTCTATGGTGAAATCTTCCTCGAGTTTCAGGCGGCGGACGCAGGAGTCGGCTTTCTGATACATATCTGTAGACTCGTCGCCCCGGCCTGAAATTATGAGCGGTGTTCTGGCTTCGTCCACCAGGATAGAGTCCACTTCGTCGACGATAGCGAAATTCAGATCTCTCTGAGTCAGCTGTTCCTTATAAGTGACCATATTATCTCTCAGGTAATCGAAACCGAACTCATTGTTGGTGCCGTATGTTATATCCACCGCATATGCAGCCTTTTTTCATGGTCTTTGAGCCCGTGAACCACGCATCCTACTGTAAGTCCCAGGAAAGTATATATCTTTCCCATCCACTCTGCGTCACGCCTGGCCAGATAATCGTTTACGGTCACCACATGAACGCCTTTGCCCTCCAGGGCGTTAAGATAAGCGGCCAGAGTGGCTACCAGCGTCTTTCCTTCGCCTGTCTTCATTTCGGCGATTCTGCCTTGGTGAAGAGCTATCGCTCCTATCACCTGTACACGGAAATGCTTCATGCCTACGCTTCTCCATGCGCCTTCACGGCACACCGCAAAAGCCTCCGGAAGTATATCGTCAAGGCTTTCGCCTTCTTGAACTCTCTTCTTGAATTCTTCAGTTCTGCCCGCAGCTCATCATCAAAGCCGTCGCCCCCTCGAGGGCCATCACCTTATCAGCTATTTTTCGATTTTTTTGACTTCCTTGGTATTCATGTCGCCAAGGATCTTTTCCATTAAACCCATTCTGTCCCCTTTCTCATTCTTCATCTGACAGCTCTTCCACTGTCATATTTATCTCGAGAGCTTTTCTCTCGTCTGCCTTTGTCACTACTACGTCGAATCTCTTGTAATCAGCCTCATATCTGAATTGATCGCCGACCTCGGGCAGTTTATCTATCTGTAACACGACCCACCCGTTTACGTGGTGGCGTCGATTTCTTCTTCCACGTCGAAATAATCGAACATCTTATCTATATTGGTACCGCACAGTACTCTGTAGGTTCCGTCCTGCTGCTGAACTATGTCCTGAAGCGCCGCCGCATCGTGCTCGTCATATATCTCGCCCACCAGTTCTTCGATTATATCCTCAAGGGTAACGAGGCCATTACGTTCCGCCGTACTCATCCACTATGACTGCGATATGAGTCTTGGCCGTCTGGAGCCTCTTTAGCAGCTGCGCTATCTTCATGGAGCCGGCTACAAATATGACCGGTTTTATATATTCGGAAACAGAGGCTCTGCCTCCCTTTATATAATTGTGAAAGTCCTTCTGATTCAGAACGCCTATGACGTTGTCCATATCGCCATCGTAGACAGGAAGTCTTGAAAATCCCGTCTCCAGAAATATCCCGGATATCTCATCCTCCGGCGTATCTGCTTCGATAGCTTTTATATCGACCCTCGGGGTCAGTACGTCCAGAGCCTCGAGATCGTTGAATTCGATGGCATTTTGGATCAGTTCGCTCTGCTGCGTATCTATACCGCCCTCGGTCTCGGCTTCTTCCACTATGGTCAGAAGCTCGTCTTCTGTTATGGGCCGTCCTTCGTCGGCATTGAAGATCTTCGCCAGAAATTTTTTCCACGTGGCAAAGAGCCAGTTTATCGGCTTCAGCAATATTATCAGTATCCTTATATAAGGCGCCGAAAACATGGCGAATTTTTCAGGACTTTCTTTCGCCAGACTCTTTGGCGATATTTCTCCGAATATGAGCACCGTAACGGTGGCGACCACTGTGGCTATAGTTGCTCCATACCTGGGATAAAGGCCTATAAAGAGCACCGTGGCTATGGAAGAAAGCGTTATGTTCACCAAGTTGTTGCCAACCAGTATGGTCGAAAAGAAGGTTGTCATAGTTCTCCGACAGTTCCAGAACCTGTCTGGCTCTGCGGTTGCCGTCATTGGCCATATTCTTCATTCTTATTTTATTGAGCGATGTAAAAAGCTGTTTCGGTAGCCGAAAAGTATGCCGAAAAAGTCACGAGTATGATCATCGCTATTATACTGTATATCACAAAAAGCAAACCCTCAATTTAATTTTACCCCGTATATTATACCATGATTGCGGAAGTCATGCCGCCGGCAGCGGACGCGCCAGCACCGGCCGTATTTCTTTAGAAATACGGAGTTTATGATACAATGTTCTCTCAGGCGTCGAAATCTCTTGCTCCGCTAACGCCGTGAGGTTATTATACCATGATTGCCGGAAGTCATGCCGCCGCGGCGGTTCGATGAGCCCTTCTCTCGGCGTTAGCCCTCGGTAGTCGCTGCAAATCGCTGGATCTGCTGTCGCAAATTGCCGGCTTTGCTGCCGGAGATTGCTGACTCTGCTGGTGCAGAGCCGCATGGAGCCACCCAGTCTCAGCGGGCAGCCGCATGCTGTATTTTCTTAGCCCTTGTACTGATTCTACAGCATTTTGGGGAGAAAAACAGCCCGAATGACGGTACAAAGGCATATATGCTGTAAATTTCGATTTATTATTGTGATTCTACAACCATTTTAACAAATTCTGTTGTAGAATTTATGCTTTTTCTGTAGAATACAGCATGCGCTGTTTTTCACCGTAACAAGCGAGGCGCGGCAGCGGTTCGATGAATCCTTCCTCTCGGTGGTAACTCTCGGGAGGCCGCCGCAATCACAATCGATGGGTTCATTATACCATGAAGCTGCTCATTTTCAAAGTCTTGTCAGCATTAAATTTTACGTATTCTTTTCTTTACTCTCGTTGAATGATGTCGCCTGCTTTCGGCTTTTAGTCACCCTTTATATTTTTTATGGTTGACATCATTGGACTGTTATTATATACTCTACCTATAAAATCGCAGGAGGTATCCATGTTCACGAAACTGAATTTGCTGGAAATACTGAATAACAACACTACATCCCTATCTATCCGGGCAGGATCTGGCCGCCAGGCTGGGCCTTTCAAGAAATTCATATGGAAAGCCATAAAAACGCTTCAAAACGAGGGCTTTGAAATAGACTCCAAGGTTGGGTCGGCTTACCGTCTGCTGAAGAAGAACGACGTCCTCTCCCTTCATATATCAGAGATGCTGTGGCAGGAATAAAGTGCAGAGTTCACATACTGATGAGGTGATTCTACTAACAATTACGCTTTTCAAGAAGCTGACTGATCTTGTCATAGTCCTGGCATAGTGATAGCCAATTCGCAGACCGAAGGCAGGCCGGCTGGGCCGATCGTTTTATTCTCCCATTCAAAGGGACTGTATATGTCCATGGTATTGAACTCGATTTCAGCCTCGATAGATCTATGATGGTCTCCTATCGCCGCCCTTCGGTCTGCCGCGCTTTTGAAGAAGTGATCGGTCTTGGGCCTAAGATAAAGTGGGTAAACGATATACTTAATGGAAAAAGGTCTGCGGCATTCTGACAGAAGCCGAGACCAATTTTGAGACCGGAAGCAAGCCGCATAATTGTAGGCGTCGGGGGTCAACTGCTTTTGAGCAGTCTTTTTCCTGAAGAACTGGCCAGAAAGCTTCTTATGTAACGGGGGCTCCCGGGATTTTACCCTAGTCAGCTGGCCGCCGCCATAATCAGACATTTCTTCACTACTCGAGGAATTTGATAAGCGTACTATATTGCGCGACTATAGATCCAGATCTTCATCCTCGGAGAATAGATCCTGGCTTGAGTTTACAGTCCACTTAAAAACGAGGACAGGGAATCAAAGCCCGCGCTTATAGATATAGATGAAAAGCGGAGGTCTGGTGGTCGAATACCATGGAGAGGCCGCCATGCCAGAGAAAATGGATACCATAACCAGCGGAAGGTTACCATCAGAAAGGATGTATCGGAAGATGAAAAAGGTTTGCGATTCAAACTCTTCAGGGCATATTTCAATACCGGTACTCAAGGACGAATAAGCTTTTGATGGCGGGATTATTCTCCGCCCTGACAGGAGTATGCTCATGGATAAATATAAAATCTGTTTTTACTCGGTCCCTGTAAATATAGGCTGATGGGTCCATATCTGGCCGGGCTCATGCTGGGATACAGATACGGTTTTTCAGCCAGATCATCTATATCCTTTTTAGGTGTTTTTAGGTATACCTGTATTTGCAGGCTTCACATCAGGAGTTGGGGTAATAGCCAGGCCCACCGGAGGTTTTATCGCAGGCTATATCATGTGCGCAGTCATATGCGGCTGCCTGCCAGAAAAAGGTTCGTCTTATCGTATCATGCTGATGATGTGCGGTCTTTATCACCTGCTACGCTTTTGGGGCTGGCGTGGTTTATGATCCTCCCACTCACTCGACTCTGTGGGCAGGTCTTGTGGCCTGCGTCATTCCGTTTCTGCCGGGTGACGCCGTAAAGATAATCCTCGCTGGCCGTGTTGTCAAAATATCTCGTCAGAACCTCTCTTTCTCTATAAAAGGCTGCTTAACACATCTTTTAGACACTAAAGGCCGAAGCTTGCGTCAATCGCCGGCTTCGGCCTTTATTTTGCATTGTCCTAAAAATCATTTCTTTCACGCCTTGACTTGCAACGGCTGCCTCGTACATCATATCATCATCGTCATCCGTCACCAGAGTATACGGCGGCACTTTTCTGCGGCCTGTTGGCCCGATTCATGGAAACCATGGTAAAATGGGCGCATAGAAGCCTTCTCGAGGCCGTTTCCCGACTCCATATCCTCAGAGTAAACTTCCACATACACATCCATCGACGTGTTTGTCTACACCAGGCTATATTGGCGTACATGTACTGTGCTCCTACAAAGATAGGAATATGAAACACCAACTCATCTACCCTGGCCGTCACGCAGTTGCTCCTTGCATATTTCATTGCTGAGGCTCCGGCTGCCATATCCATGAATTTCATTATTTCACCGCCGTGTACGTTACCGGCTCATTGGCCTGATGAGGCAGCGATTACCTGACTCGTCCTATACAATGGTCTTGCATCCATTATCTCATTCCCCTCCATATCCATCTGTACTACTGGGCATTAACTTCTCTCTCTTGGCTTCATTTAAAGTCCTGACCTTCTTCGCAAGGGTAAGCGACAAGATCACGGCGGCCACGCAGCACCTTTCCGAAGAAGATGAACATCCTGAAGTAATGGCTGCTTCTCCGTAAGTATCCAGCCAGTTTCCTATCCTGGCCGGAACGAACAAGTCGAGGCAGATATATTACCATGGCCGCCAGTCTATGAGAAACGCTGTAGCCGCATAAAGAAATAGGAATATCTATTTCGTTGAGTATGGACCACATGACTCCGTGAGAGCATCATAGCAAAGGCCGATGCCGAAGCGATATTGTTATAGCTACAGCAACGCTGCCCTCCCCACTGCAGGAACCTGGGTGGTGATAAAGAACAATACTCCTAATATGATAAATCCGTATCCGTAGAGCCTGAGGGTAGATTTGAGTATCTTATCAGCTATAGTCTCCCAGCGGAGACAGAAAAATAGAATACATATCCTCTGATGATCCCTACAAAAGCAGAGTCCGATACATCCATACCTACCTGAGAAGATAAGTACAGTGTGAAATACGAGATATTGCTGTAAATAGTGTAGATCAGAACATTATGACAGGAAGCCCACCACAGATAAGGGTTCTTTATAGCTTTGCCTACGTCGCTGAGTTTGAACTTGCTGTCTTCAGAAGCCTGCTGCAAAAGACGCACTTTCGTCGCAAACGTAAGTTGAACTAATGCGCCTGCAACCATGACGGCTAAAGACATGGCTAAAATGGTCCGAAACATGTCGTGAGATTCTCCGTCGAGGCGTAGAGAGCCCAGAAGCCAATCGCATATCAGACTTATCACAGACCCCCAAAGCATAATACCAACCGCAGGTCTGACCTGAATCCTCTTTTTCCTCCCAGTATTCTCTAGACCCTTGTTCAGGAGCTGCCTGGAACACAAAGCTGGTGGTAACTGCAGAAAGAACACTACCAGCGCCGTAGTATAATTCATGGAAAACGCTATTATGAGGCCGGAGAATCCCGGTTCCAAACAGCGACAGGACCAGCATCCTTTTAGTAGGAGAACTTGTCCCTTAGTATACCTCCCCGGTATATACAGTATCAGACATCCGATAGCGTACGCAGAAAAGCATCCGGCCTGCGCATTAGTCATGCCGAACGCCTCTACAAACTTATCATAATATACATACTTTATATAGGTAGTTCGTAGATAACGCTGCCTGCGATGGAGAAGGAAATAATAGCCAGAAAGGTGCCTGCTGGCTTAAGTTCCAGTTTTCATCATATCTTTTTCTCCTTGAGGTCATGTCCGGTTTATATAGCAGCTGGCAAACAGCTTCCATAAGAAAAAGCCTGCCTGTTTTATGTTACCATAATGAGCCCTGTCCAAATCAAAGGGAGTTAGTATTCTGTCAAGCACCGTTTTTCAAGATGAGGCGCATATTTTTGAGGTCGCAGCAGCCGGTAAATCTATACAGCGCAGGGTCGACCCTCTGCGCTGCCTTTGCATCTGTTTATTCTGCTCTTCTGCCAGACAATTCTTCCGCCTACTGTCATGGTGAGGGCTGGAGTTGTATGTATAACGTATGTCATCGGGGATCTGAGGTGAATATATCATTATCCAAGACGACTATGTCCGCATAATAACCTTCTTTCAGACGGCGCTATATCCTCACGAAACTCATGATACGCACTCTCAAAGTATAAGCGTCAACGGCTGTCTCTACATCTACACATCCGTCGAGGATAAGAAATCCTCAGCGTTTAGCCTGCCCGAAAGATCGCTGCGGAGTTGCTGCGGTGTAAGCTCCACATTTGAGAGGGTCTAAATCCTCAACCGGGCAGTCAGTCCCCGTATGAAGCATGTATTTTCATCTCTGCGGCGGTTCGGAAAGCATATGATGTCTCCGTCGCTCTTTTCACACAGCGGGTTTCTGCTATATTCATATCCGACCTCAAGAAATATAGGCTGATAGGCGACAAAGAAGTTCTGCTTTTTGAGGACTCTTTTCAGGAGCTCCACCATCTGTTATCTGGCAATGTAATTATGCTATTTCTGTTGGGGGTTGAGCAAGGCTTTCAGGGTGGTCCCTTTCGTCCCCTTTTCATACATGATTCACTACGCTCTCTATAAGCTTCATCGCCTATTGCGTCGTATGGATACCTGCATGCCGTGTTCACTGCGCACAATCAAAGCATTTGTCATATAATCGTCTGTAATGATGACCTGTATGCCATGATTTTCCAAGGGTCATCTGCATATCCGTTTCTCATCGTCGCAGTCCTGGCTCCCAGAGAACCATCCCTGAGAAGCTTGAGCCTCTTCTGAAATGATCATCGGCATAACTTTCATTGAAGCAGGTCCCGTGCAGTAGTCTCCTAAGTTCTTCAGGCCCTGACAGAAAAGTCAGCTGACCTGTATGTCTGAGAGAAGGCCTCTGCCCACTCGTCATATACTTCTTTTCATCAGGCCGCAACATTCTTCATGATCTTTTACTTGACCACAAAACCTATATCGTTGGACTGAACAGAAGTCAAGCCTTTAGATACGGCATATTCCACTAGCTTGAGTATAAATGCCTTTTTCAATTCCTCTCTGCTCAGTGGAGGAACCAGCGACAAAGGCAGCATGGAGAGCATTTTTCGGTCAGAATGACGCTGTGGGTTTCACCCTTTTCATCCGTCTCTATGCTGGCGCTCCTCAAACTCCGTGTGCTCTCTGTCTATACCGAGGCGCTGAGGACATAGCTGTTGACGCAGCACGCATGTGCCGCACACTCTGGTGAGCACTATAGGTATATCTTCAGATACCTGATCAAGATCATATCTGCTTGGTCTCCCTGCGCGCTCCTTCTTTCCATTCCGACTCGTTCCATCCTCCGGCCGTGAAACCTCTGCTGGGTGATATCCAAGTACGCTTTGCACATAGCCGTCATATCCTCAGCGCTGCCGGCTTTAGCAAGATCAGGAAAAAGCATCGCCTGTACATATAGAACAAATGCTGATGACTGTCGTTGAATCCGGTATCACAGTTTTTCCACCGCAATCAATCTGCTTCTCCTGCAGCTTCAAGGACTTCACGACTGGTTCCCGTCACTTTTTATGATTCCATCCTCCTGAAGGAGGCCTTCAGCATAACGACCTCTTTCCAAGTATACTGCATTATAAAAATACTGTCTTCGATCTCATAGATTGTCTCCTCTCGCTAAAACATCCGCAGCCTCCTTCCTCAGAGGGGAAGAATACTGCGGATGTCCCTGACTAAAGTTATTTATCAGTGTCATAAGCTCGCTGTCGTTATATAGTCGTCAGGATACTTTTTACTTTGCCGTCCTCGTGAGGGATCCCAGGCGTATACGTCAAAAGCCTAAGTCTTCGCTGGTCCCAAACCACCGTCCCCTCTCATCAATACGAGGGAAATAGGCCGACATATGTTCTTTTATGTGCCTTTCTGTGCGGCAACATCGTAAAGAAGAGGTTTGGTACGCATTATCACATGATGGATAAAAGGTCTGCCCTATCGCCACCAAGCTCGCTTCGTAGAATTCCGAGTCACTCGTCTAAAGGCTGAAACAGTTCCAATGTTATTTCTCCGTAATCACACATACAGATCGCTGCATCTATCCCTTCTGCAGGTATGCCATCTTTTATTACATTCTGGACATTATCGGTATCTGTATAAAATTCTCTCCAGGGG
>VOFH01001683.1_pt1 | contig 11914 bp, 13 predicted proteins | sample 5384091 | NCBI WGS metagenome assembly VOFH01 (sample SAMN12384727, study PRJNA508395) | human gut metagenome | isolation source: healthy gut G | host: Homo sapiens
TCGTTTCGGCGCCCATAAAGTCGGTCAGCGTGGTGTCCCGGGCCGTTCACCGTACTCCAGGCTGTCGGGCAGCAATGCATTTTGCTGCCCGTACCTTCAATCTTTGATCCGCGCCGTTTTGCAGGAAACGACCGCAAAGCAGCCTTAACAGGATAACCAAAATACGTTTTACCATCATAACATGCTATCAATAAAGTTCTAAAATCAAAGCGCTTTCATCAGCCGGTTCCACCGCAACTTCCCGGTCGCTTTGTCCCGCGAATAGGCGATCCGCGTAGCGACGCCGACGATAAACTTTTCCGGGAATGAATCCGAAATAACGCGAATCCTGCGAGTTGCCACATTGTCGCCGCCCATGAAATAATAATTTTCCGTGAACGTATATATTCATCGACGGGAAAGTCGCCGAGATACAGAACGCTGTCGCGCACTTCAAGGCGCGCTTCGCCCCGTATCCGACCGCCAGCCGGTACAGCATCATGATTCCGGGCATCCAGCGGATGCGGATCCTTGGGGAATATACAGCGGCCCGAAATTCTTCGTCGTCCAGCCGTACTTCTCGTCGAACGGAGCCGACCGTAGGATGACCGGATCGATCAGGGAGTCGGGCGTGGCCGAGAAAGCCGCTTCGTTGTCATAATACCCCAGCGTATCGCGACAGGCCGGGTTACGGTAAAAAGCCGTTCACGACAGAGAGCGTATCGCCCGGCAGACCGAGACAGCGTTTGGCAAAGACCCGGTTGATCCGAAACTCGATCTTTTGCCAGTCGTCGTTCCCGAACGGAAATTGAAAACGACGACGTCGTTGTGCCTGGATTTTCCTGAATCCGGGAATCCGGAACGTTTCGGAGCGAATCGCCTTGAGAAACTTTTTAGGTTTTTATAAATTCGCGCGCCGAAAACCAGCTTATTGACCAGAATCTGATCGCCGGGAATGATCGTCGGAGTCATCGACGTCGTCGAAACCGGATATTTGTCGCACACGAAAACGCGTGTGCCGAAATAGAGCAGCACCAACCCGAAAAACGCCAATACGCACACGGAAACCGCATTGACGGCCTTCGCTATCTTTTGTTTATTTAACATCATCTTTACATTCTCGCATCCCGAACTGCCGACCGTTTTTGACGCACACCCGATCGGGTTCCTTTAAAAACGCATTCCGCACCATCGTTCAGGATCATTAAACAATTTTTGTTATTCGAAATTAATACATTCCGACCGATACTCCATGCCGTCCGGACTATTTTCCATACATTTCGGACGAAACGGACGAATCCGTCTCCGAAAGCTCCCGATTTTGCAGCCGCCGGATTTCCCCCTTCATCTCCCGCACAGCCGTGGAGGGAACCTTGGGGTCGAACGACACCCTGGTCGGCCATTTCGCGGGCTTTATCGTCCTGCCCCGTCTCGAAATAGAGCCTTTTGCCAGCAGGTACAGCGGATACAAACGTTCGGTAGCCGACGGTAGGCCTTCTGGTAATACCGTTCGGCGGCAACGACATCTCCCCGCGCCTTGCTGTTATTTCCCATCACGTTCCAGAACATCGGATCGCCGCTGAAACGCGCACCCCGGCGCAGCGCCCAATCGCTCAGAAAATAGCGTTCCGACTTATTCAGCGCATGCCCGTATTCGAACAGGAAACGGGCTCGTCGCAAAGTTCCGGATACAGTTCTTCGTACTCCCCCGCAACGAACCGGTAATCCTGCAACTGATAGGCCCCTTGCCTTCCAATCCTGCAAAAGCCCGGTATCGCTTTTCCGCTCCGGATACGGCGCAGCACGACCACGCGAACGCGCCCGAAAGCAGCGCGACGGAGACGACCGCCGGAAATCGTCTTCGAACGACCATCGTCCTGAGCCGCCGCGATAAAAACACAAGCAAAATACAGAAGGGGAGCAGATTCAGCGGATAAGAAGCCAACGAAACGATCATCAGGCTCGTCAAGCCGTACAGCAACCCGTCCGCCGGCGCGCCAATCCCCGGAAAGACAAAACGACCACCGACAGAAACAGCAAGGCTCCGGCCGCCCCGTTTCGACCGTAATCTGCAAAAAATCGTTGAAAGCATAATCCGGAGCCCCGGCTACGCGCACCTGATCTTCAGTCATCGCCCCGGAAACGAAGCTGGCTTCTTGCGCATTCCCGTACGCCCCGGCAAAGCAGCCCGTTCCCACGCCGAATGCGGGATTTTCACGGATCAACTGCGCCGACACGTTCCAGATCAGCCACCGGCCGCCGGCCGAATCCTTTTTGTACCGGTACAACCCGACCAGCGACACGACGACCAGAACGAGCACGGCCGAACCAATCGTTGCAAACAGAAACTTCCTGCGTCGGTAAAACTTTCGGATATATGCCGGCGCGGGCGTCTCGCGGCATACCGCAACCAAACCGCTCCCCAGCACCGCCAGCCACGCAATCCGCCCCCGGGTCGCCGGCAAGACAACCAGAGCCAGCAGCAAGAAAAAGCCAGGATGCGTAATAGATCAGCGTATCCGGATTCGACAACCGTACGAATCTCGCGCGCCCTTTCGACGCCGACAGAACGGCCGGAACGGCACGCAGAGTCAGCACGTAATAAAACGCCACGGGAACGATCACGGCGAGGTAGTTGGAGTAGGGGCCCGGATTGAAAAACGATCCGGTCATGCCGAACAGCGAATGATTCGACGAAGCCATTCCGTACAACTGCATCAATCCGGTAACAGCCTCGGCAATCCCGGTCGATAGCAACGCCAGCACCAATACGGGCACGACCCCGCGGGACAGCGAAAACACGATCCGCAGGTTCAGGTAAAGGCATCCCAGCGCTACCGGTACAGCCCATGCGTACTCCGTCCGGGAACCGGAACGAAAAACGACGTACGCCAGCAGCACGCACGCCAGAAGATCCGCGACCGTCCACCGTACCCGTTTCTCCCGGGCCATACAAAACCATAACAGGACAAAAAAAGTCAGACACGGCATCAGCCAAAAGAGCGCCTGTTCTTTTTCGGCGACCGCGATCAACGGCGTATCTTTCCGCACCCGGAATACGATGAAAAAGACAGCGACCGACAACAAAACCGTCGTCGTTTTCACCAGAAAAACCGCCAAATCGCGCACCCGCATAACTTCCGTCCGTTCGATATGTTTATAAACAAGCTATGATTCAGGCGGATAAAGTTATAAAAAATTCCGTCCAACGAAGAACGTCTTTCGATTTTAATTTCGAAACAAGTATATTTATGGCCACAATTCCCGGCAGGATTCCCTAAAAACCGATTACGCCTATGAATACGAACCTGAAAACCGTTCTCGAAATAGCGATCGGCGACCCGATAACGAGCGCCGTCTCCGGCACCGGAAAGATCCGTACGAAATCGGGCGCGGAATACTTTCTCAAAAGCGGCGCGCCCTCCGAAAGCTATGTATGCGAAGCCGAAGGACTGAAAGAATTGTCGGAAACCGGAATCTTCCGCACCCCGAAAGTCCTGTCCGTCGGAACGGATCACCTGCTGACCGAATACGTCCCGAACAGCGCCGGCGGAAACGATTTTTTCGAAGATTTCGGGCGCAGACTGGCCCGGCTGCACCGTCGCCGGACGGCATATTTCGGATTCCGGCGGAACAACTACATCGGACTCAATCCGCAGATCAATCTTCCGCACGGCGCCGAACGGTCGAATTGGACCGCATTTTACCTGAACAAACGCCTGCGCTACCAGTACGAGCTGGCCGAACGGAACGGCTATGCCACGACCGGACTCCGCAGAAATTTCGCCCGGTTGGAATCGAAAATCGCGGATATCTTGCAGGGCTGCGAGGAGCCGCCGTGCCTGCTCCACGGCGATCTGTGGGCGGGTAATTTCCTATGCGACGCCGTTTCCGGCGAGGTCGTGCTGATCGATCCGGCCGTTTATTACGGACACCGCGAAGCCGATCTGGCGATGACGCGGCTGTTCGGCGGTTTCCCTCCGGCCTTTTACCGGGCCTATGAGCAGGAATATCCGTTGAAACCCCGCTGGGAGTACCGCGAAGGGATCTACCGGCTATACCATCTGTTGAATCACCTGAACCTTTTCGGCAGCTCCTACCTTCCGGAAGCGAACCGCATCCTGGAAAAATACGCATCCGATTAAAACAGAGGAGCATCCGAACCGTACGGCCCGACTACATGCCCTTTTTAACGCCTTTTTGCGGATCAGCCATACGTTCATCGGCAGAGCCTGCCAAAAACCGACGAACATGGCCGTCTGCATCATAAACCAGAACGTCCACGACATTTTCGACAATCCGGTTTCCCGGAACAGCACCCAGATAACGACGGCCATCCACGCGTACATGCCGGCCTGCCACGCGGTCAGCGACAGAAAATCGGCCTTCAGCGCATGGACGACCGCCTGCTTTCTCGGCAGCATTTGCATACTCCGGATTGCCGCGTACTGAAAATAAACCCCGATACAGAGCGCCAACGCATAATCCAGCGCCCAACCGCCGACAACCGCGCTGCCGCCGATCGCGACCGGCACGAAATACAGAAAGCTTTCCCCGATCAGGTCGGCTAACGTACATCCGGCGCCGCAGTGCAGCGTCGACAGCACGACGGACTGCCACTTCGGACGGTCGCGGCCCATATCCATCGGCATGCGCGTCTCCGCTTTATTTCCCATCGGCATCGAACCGGCATCCGGCGCCTCCATCCGCATCGGAACGGCCACCGGCGCGGAGCGTTTCGCGCGCCCGAACCGGAAATAAGCCCACAATGCGAAAAATCCGCCCCAGAGCCCGGTCAGTATCCACACGCTGTTCATTATCTTCATGGACTGCTTCCGGCGCGGAAGATCCGACGCGATCACGACTGCCGAAACGATGCCCGACCCTACGAAAAATGCGGCGATTGTATTCATACGAAATCGATTAATTGTTACGTGCTGCCGTAACAATTAACATACCAACGCCGGAAAACGCCGTCAGAACATGCTGACCAGCAGCATCACGTTCAGCAGCGTCACCACGCCGCCGATCGCATAAAGCAGGTATTTGGTGAACGTCGAATTTTTATACTTGCCCATCACCCGTTCGGAAGAAGTCAGGTAAACCTGCAGGAAAACGGTGAACGGCAGCTGGATGCTGAGGATCATCTGCGAATAGATCAGTCCCCGGAACGGATTGGTAATCACCAGAATGATCAGGAACGCGACAACGAGCGAAATGATCACGCCGAGCCGCGAGTGGCTATCCTTGATATCGTAGGGCTCTTTGAAGATCCCGGCGAAAATGGAACCGGCCGCCATACCCGACGTAATCGTCGAAGCGATCCCGGCGAACAGCAGCGCCACGGCGAAGATCACCGTCGCATTGCTTCCGAGCAGCGGGCGCAGCAGCGAATCGGCCTGCTGCAACTCTTCGACGGGTGTTTTGGACACGAAGAACGTCGCGGCGGCCAGTAGGATCATCGCGCTGTTGATCGCCCAGCCGATCAGCATCGACAGGATCGTATCGGCATATTCGTACCGGAGCTGTTTTTTGATCACCGCGTCGTCGGAAAGGTTCCACTGCCGGCTCTGGATGATCTCGGAGTGCAGGAACAGGTTGTGCGGCATCACCACGGCCCCAGCACGCTCATGATGATCACCATCGACCCTTCCGAATGGTCGGCGTAACCCACGCCCAGGCGGCCGCGGGCCAGTCGATCGTCGTCAGCGACAGTTCGTAAATAAACGACAGCCCGATGATCGACACGAACGCGATGATCCACTTCTCGATCAGCCGGTAACTGTTGGTAAACAGCATGACGATTACGAAAATCAGCACCATCAGCGCCCCGATCCGCACCGGAATGCCGAACAGCATCTGCAACGCGATCGCCCCGCCCAGAATTTCGGCCAGCGACGTGGAGATCGACGCGAGCACGGCCGACCCCAGCACGGTGCGCGACACGGCCGGCTTCAGGTAAACGGTGGCAGCCTCCGACAAGCAAAGCCCAGTGGCGATCCCCAGGTGGGCCACGTTGTGTTGCAGGACGATCAGCATCACGGTCGACAGCGTGACCATCCACAGCAGCGCATAGCCGTAGTCGGCGCCCGCGGCCAGGTTCGAAGCCCAGTTGCCCGGGTCGATGAACCCGACGGTCACCAGCAGACCGGGCCCGATGTATTTCAGTATTTCGAGGCCGCCGAGCCGGGGATGATGTTTGCCGAGGCCGAATTTAGTACGCAACGATTTCAGAAACGAAGCCATGAATCACAATTTGGTTACATTTATATCCTTGCGGTCGATGTAGTTCGGATAGCGGAACGCCGGTATGCCGAGCGCCATTCCGGCGCGTATCTTCCCGGATATGCCGAGCATTTTGGCCAGCCGCCTGTTCCGGTCTTGTTCGACGGCCGAACAGACGAAACCGGTGTAGAACTGGGCGACGCCGAGACTCTCGGCCATCAGCGAACCGTTCTGATAGGCGAGGTTGGCGTCCTGGCATCCGAAGCGGCTTTCCGAAGGCGTATGGATCAGGATCACGGCGGTAGCCCCGCGCAGGATCAGGTCGTTCCCCTGTCGAACTCCGAGATCAGACGCTTAAAATGCGGCACGTAGCCGTATAGCTGCGGCGCAATCCGTTTCAGCACCGGCTTCAGCAGCGGATTTTCGAGTTTTTTGAGAATCGAAGCGAATACGCCGACAGTAAACGCGCTGATCGCGTGCAGTTTTTTCGGGATCGGTCACCAGCGTAAACGCCACCCGTTGCAGGTTGCTGGCGGTCGGGGCGCGGTGGGCGGCCTCGAGAATCCGGTCGAGCGTCTCTTCCGGCACCGGCTTCGCGGTAAAGGCCCGGTTCGACCGCCGCGCCTTGCACAGCAGCATCACCTGTTCGGGCGAGGGCAGCAATTCCCGATCGACCGGATGCACCTTCTGCGGCGGAAAATCCCCGTGCTCGACCGAACCGGTCGGGCAGACGGCCACGCAATGCCCGCACACGATACACGACCCGATCCCTTGCAATCCGATCTCGCCGCCGGAGGCCGGCTGCGTAAAAATTTTCGACGGGCACACCCGCACACATTTGCCGCACCGGATGCAACTCTCCGCACGAACGCTCAGCATTACTTCCATACCATCCTGATTTTAATTCCGTAAAAATACGATAAACCGGGCTATTTTCCCCGGTCCGCCCGAACTTTTTTACTCGACATTGATCTATAACGTCATACATAAAATGTTCCAAACCGCAGCGCATACGCCCGTCTTCCGCCGTTACTCCTTTTCGAGCCGGAACCGCCACGCGCAGGCGCAGTCCGGCTCGGTCATATCCGGAAAACAACTCACGGCCTCGCATCCGATCCGATCGTCGATCACGCGGGCGAAATAGGCGTACTCGTTTTCGCCGACCGGTTTGCACGGATGCAACGGCAACCCCCTGCGGGTGCGAGCCGACTGCACCCGGCAGTCCACCACGCGGAACTCCAGCGCATCGCCCGCTCGGCGGCACTCCGTCCGGCGGTTGGCCAGCGCGGCGAAACGAAACGCGAGGGCTTGTTCCAGCCCGTCGAGTCCCGGCCGTTCGGGCAGACCGAGAAACGTTTTGATACGGCGGGCTTCCGTCTCGGTGAAACGCCGCCACACCGCACAGTCGTGCGCCATCGCCTCGTCCATGCCCCGTCCGCGTTCGACGGACTGAAACCACACGCCGTCGAGCGCCAACAGGTTGCGGGCATAGATCCGCACCAATTCTTCGAGTTGTTCCTTAGTCAGTTCTTCCAAACTCATCGCTTTCATAAAGGCATCGTTTCAGTCGGTACAAAAATAACGATTTCCCGGCAATAAAAAGTTCGGCGCCACCCGGCGCAGGCAAAATATAAAGTCGATTATTTCAGCAAGGAACGGCAATTATCCTCGCCGAATACGTTTTTGTAGATTCAAATTTTAAAGGCAGGCTAAATTCCTCTGAAAAACTCCTCGAAAGTAATACCGTAATAATTACACAACTTTTTCAGGGTAGGGAGCGATATGCAATTTTCTGCAATCTCGATACGGCCTATGTTCATATTCAGATCGAAACGCACGTTCTCCTGGGTAAGGCCCTTCTTTATGCGAACGTCCTTCAAGCGTTCAGCTATCTTTATTCCCAAGGCTTATTTTTCAAATCAATATTTTTGAAAAACTCTTCCATCGAAACTTCGTAATACTTGCAAAGAATAGCTAACGAATAAATCGAAGGCATCCGATTCCCTGATTCTATCCTACTGATATTTACTCCCGTATCCATCGTAACCCGCTGTTGGGACACACCCCGGCCGTTGCGGATTTCTTTCAATCTCCACACAATGGTCGCAAGGAATTGATTGTCACGTCTCGAGTGCTCATAATTGAGCAAAATAGAAGATAATCACTTTCTTTTTTGCATACCAATCGGTATTTTATTCAGAAATAAATTTTATATTTGCATTTGTAAATCAATAATTGACAATGAAAATATTATCTTTGTTAGGTCATAATACGGTTTAAACCGTAACATACACAGTAAAGGTTAAGACAACCTTTGCGTCGTTCAGTAAACTTAGGAACTGTTATATTTATTATGTAGCAGGTTTAGTGTGGCGTAAATCTTGTCCGAAACCCTTGCCATGCCCCCGGTACGACATACCCGGGGCGGGGCTTGGGCGCAAGGGCAGTTTCCACACAAGGCATCCTAAGGCCGACTGAACGAGCTGTCTGAGCGTCCTTGCCCCTTTTTTATTGTTCTACCGCAGCGGCGGCGAGGATATGTCCCCAGTTTTACGTCCCGGACAGGACGTATCTCATCCAATCATTATCCGAATGCCGCCATGAAAGAAAAGAATGAAAGCTGGTTGTTGTCGCCCCATGCCGCGTACCCCTCGAACTGAGCATCGACTTTCTGCACACACGCCCGGTCATGGATATCGGAGCGAACGAGATTCCCGCAGAACTGTTGCAGACATGGATCGCGCCCGGCCCGAAAGAATTGCTGATAAGAATGGCAGACGGCTCGGCCGGACCGAACGAGACGATGCCGTACGAAGTCTTCGCCCGCGCCCACGAACGCCACGACCGGTCGTACGCCGAAATGCTCGAACGCGAATTTCACACTCCCGCCGCCACGGTCAACCGGAATTTCCTACTGTACCAGGAGATCCTGCGAATCGTCGCGCGACTCCGCGAAAAGCGGATCGAGGTGCCCCCGTTCGCCGTGTTCAACTTCGTCAATTACCCGATCACCGTACCGGCCGCCAGGGAGTATGCGTGGAAACACGGCATTCCGTCCGTATGAAATGATCCGGCGAACACGCACGAAAGAGTAGGGGACAGGCTACCGGCCGGGAGCGGTTCCCCGTCCGGCCGCGCCGGAAGCATCGTCCGCCGAATGGTCTTTTTTGATCCGCACCGCGTTGCCGGCGTCGGGCGAGAGCCCGAGGTAACCGAACAGATGCAGGAACCCGATCGCCGTGACGAAAAAGAACGCCAGCCGGAAATCCGGGATCGTGTATTGTCCCGGCACGCCGCCGTTCAGTACGTTCGAAAAGCGTAGCGCGACGGCGCCGATGGCGATCCCCATCCCGATCGACATCTGCTGGATCGTGCTGTACAGCGTATTGGCCGAGGTCATATCGTGCTCGGGAATATCGGCGAAGGCGAGCGTCGTCAGCGAACTGAACTGCATCGAGCGCACGAGTCCCGACAGGAACAGCGTCAGCACGATAATCCATACCGGCGTGGTCGGCAGCAACAGGGCCGTCAGAAAAGTGAACAGGGCTACGAGGCAGCCGTTTACGATCAGCACGCTGCGGAAACGGAAACTGCGGATGACCCACACGGTAGCCGACTTCATCGACAGGTTGCCGACCATCGTAGACAGGAACAGCAGTCCCGCCTCGAACGGACTGAGCCCGAACCCGACCTGGAACATCAGCGGAACCAGGTACGGGAACACGCCGATCACCATCCGCGAAACCGAACCGGCGTAGATCGTGATCCGGTAGCTTTTGTACTTCATCACCGAATAGTCGATCAGCGGATTGTCGATCCGTTTCGAATAAAACACATTGGCGAACAGTATAATGAGACTTCCGCCGATAAGCCCCAGCGGCACGTAATACGAAAGTCCTTCTTTGCTGAACAGCTCCACGCCGTACATGAATCCGGCCAGCGCCAGGCCGCTCAGGACGAACCCCGGAGCGTCGAACGGTTTGCGGGAACCCTCGCCGCGCTTCTCGGACGGGATATAACGCCAGGCGAGCAGAACGCACGCGATGCTGATCGGAACGTTCAGGTAGAAAATCCACCGCCACGTCAGGAAAGTCGTCAGATAGCCGCCGACCAGCGGGCCGACGATCGGCGCGACCAGCGCCGGAATTGTGATGTAGTTCATCGCGACGGGCAGGTTCTCTTTGGACGACGTTTTCAGCACGGCCAGGCGGCCCACCGGCGACATCATCGCCCCGGCCATCCCCTGCATCACCCGGTAGATCACGAACTGCAACAGCGACTGCGACGTCCCGCACAGCGTCGAGGAGAGGATAAAAAACACGATCGCCGCGCAGAACACGTTGCGCGTCCCGAACCGGTCGGCGATCCAACCGCTGACCGGAATAAAAATCGCCAGCGCGATCAGGTACGAAGTGATGCCCGTACTCAAATGGATAACATCCGTCCCGAAGGCGCGCGCCATGGCCGGAATAGCCGTATTGACCGCCGTAGTGTCGAGAAACTGCATGAAAAACGCAATGGCCACCACCAACGCTACCCGAACCGATTTATCTATTCTCATCCTCCTCAAAATCTCAATTGCAAAGTTAACAATTTTCAACGAAAAAGGCCGGAACAATCCCGGCCCTTTTCGTACGACAAACCCGCTGCCGCTAATATTCGGGCGGCAACTCATTCAGTTGCGCTTTCGTAAACACCGGACCGTCCTTGCACACGTACAGCTTGCCGACGTTGCAGCGGCCGCATTTACCGACGCCGCATTTCATCCGATTTTCGAGCGTCGTGTAGATCCGGTCGTCGGCAAACCCGAGCTTTTCGAGCACCGGAAACGTGAATTTAATCATTACCGGCGGTCCGCAAACGATTGCGATCGTATTGTCGCTCGACGGAGCGATCTGTTCGAGCACGGATGGCACGAAGCCCACGCGGCCTTTCCAGTCGACGGTTTCGCCGCCCGGATCGACCGTCGTGACGAGGCGGACGTCCGGACGCGCCGCCCATTCGTCCAGTTCGTGTTTATAGACCAGGTCGCCGACCGATTTGGCTCCGTACAAAATGGTCACGTCGCCGAAATTTTCGCGGGTGTCGAGCGCGTTCCAGATCACGCAGCGCATCGGCGGCAGCGCGATGCCGCCGGCGATGAACAGCAGGTTTTTACCTTTCCACTCGTCGAGCGGGAAAACGTTGCCGAACGGTCCCCGGAAGCCGACGGTATCGCCCTCTTCGAGCCTTCGACAGGCCCGTGGTCACGCGTCCGGCCTGGCGGAACGTACATTCGATATACCCTTTGCGGGTAGGGGACGAAGCGATGCAGAACGTGGATTCCCCTTCGCCGAATACCGAGTATTCGCCGAACTGCCCCGCCCGGAATTCGAATGCGGCAGCCTCCTGCTCATTGCGGAATTTCAACCGGAACGTCCTGACGCCCGGAGCCTTCGACGGTGATCTTCTCGATCTCCATCAGGTACGGAAGGTATAGATTGGATTGAGTCATGGCGGCTAAATGGATTGTAAATGTTCGAGCAGGTTCATGTTTACCGGGCAGGCCCGCGAGCAGCGTCCGCAACCGGTACAGCCGGTCTGTCCGATCCGTTCGGGCATGTACGAGAATTTATGCAGTACCCGCTGGCGCCAGCGGGCGCTTTGCACCGGACGCGGGTTATGTCCCGACGTATGCAGCGTGAAAAGCGAGAAGCCGCACGAATCCCAG
>VOFH01001827.1_pt1 | contig 11910 bp, 15 predicted proteins | sample 5384091 | NCBI WGS metagenome assembly VOFH01 (sample SAMN12384727, study PRJNA508395) | human gut metagenome | isolation source: healthy gut G | host: Homo sapiens
GGTAATGAAAAATGTAACAAAAAAAATCCAAAAGATCCCTTTTACCTACTGGTTTGTTGCTATTAAGTTGCTTGCCAACTTTAGCGCAAAATGGGGTAACGGTAAAAGGAACAGTTGTTGATGGCACTGGGGAAACTGTAATTGGTGCTTCCATCGTTGTGAAAGGCAACACTTCAATAGGTACTATATCAGATATAGATGGAAATTTTACGTTGGCTGTTCCTAATGACAATGTAACCTTGTTGTTTCATTTATCGGTATGAAATCACAAGAGGTGAAAACGACAGCTCAGAAGCCGATAAAAGTTATATTGGAAGATGATAGCCAACAACTGGAAGAAGTAGTAGTTGTAGGTTTTGGCCAGCAGAAGAAGGCCTCGGTTATAGGTGCCATTGCACAGACCAATTCCAAAACCTTGGAACGTACAGGTGGTGTGACAAGTTTGGGACAGGCCCTGACTGGTAATCTTCCTGGTGTAGTAACCATGACTGATACAGGTAAACCGGGTGATGAAGATCCGAAGATTACTATTCGTGGTGTGACATCATGGAACTCAAGTGATCCGCTTGTGTTGGTGGATGGTGTAGAACGTCCTATGTCTTCAGTGGATATCAGTTCTGTGGCATCTATTTCCGTCTTGAAAGATGCATCGGCAACAGCTGTATTTGGTGTACGTGGTGCAAATGGTGTTATTTTGATTACTACTAAACGTGGTGAAGAAGGTAAGGCAGTGATTAATATCAATGCCAGCACGACGCTGAAAACTTACTCTAAATTGCCTGACATGATGGATGCGTATGATGCGCTTTCACTCCGTAATCAAGTTATAGAAAATGAATTGGCTTATCACCCGGATTCATGGAGTTATTATCTGACTCAGGATCGTTTGTACAAGTATCGTCATCCGGCTAATCTGGCTGAGGCAGAACGTTATCCTAATATAAATTGGGTAGATTATCTGTTGAAAGATGTCGCTACATCCTATAATGCCAACGTGAACATTAGTGGTGGTACGAAGTTTGTGAAGTATTTTTGCTTCTGCTGACTTTGCACATGAGGGGATATTCATAAGAAAGTAACCAACGTGAAAGGTTACGATCCGGGTTTCAGCTATGATCGTATAAACGTACGCAGTAACCTTGACTTCAATCTTACCAAGACTACCAAATTGCATCTGAATCTGTCTGGTTCTCATGCAGTAAAGAAAAGCCACGCAGGGGCAGTATGAAAATTTGGTATGGAGTGCTTTCTATGGCATTGCGCCCGATTCTTTTATGCCTGTATATAGCGATGGTACTTTCGGATATTACAAACCTAATGAGACTCAGGCTGCTACTAATAGTTATGAAGACCTTAGTGTTAACGGTATCGGCTATACCACCGACGACCGTTTGAATACTGACTTTACCCTCGAACAGTATCTTGGTTTCCTGCTTAAGGGATTGAACGTACAGGCTAAGCTGGCTTTTGATAATGCTTTTCGTGAAACAGGCCGTGGTGTGGATGATACAACTGACTGGGAAAAGGAAGCTCACAAATGGATTGATCCTGAGACCGGTAAGGAGTATACCAACACCAGTACAGATGCATTATATAAATTTGACTTCAAGAATAACAATGCTTGGAAAACGGGTGCGGGCTCTGTTAATAATGGTGAAACATACCGTCGTATGGACTATTCAGTACAGTTGAACTATTCTAACAAATTTGGTGATCATACAGTAGGTGCCATGGGCAACTTCTCTCGCGAACAATATGCAAAAGGTAGCGAACAGCCTTTCCGTCGTGAAAACTGGGTATTCCGTGCGACTTACGACTATGCCAGTCGCTATATGGTGGAGTATAACGGTGCTTACAACGGTTCTGACCTTTATTCTTCGGAAAATCGTTTCGCTTTCTTCAATTCCGGCGCTGTCGGATGGATGGTTTCGGAAGAACCTTTGGTGAAGAAACTTAACCTGAAGTGGTTGGATATGTTGAAACTCCGTGCATCTTACGGTCAGATTGGTCAAGATGGCTTACGGATAGGAAATTACGATTATCGTTTTGGTTATATGGATGTTTGGAGCAATGGTGGCAATTATCGTCAGTCGTTGACCGGGGTGGATCCTGCCAAAAGTCCTTACACGTGGTGGCAACAGTCACAGATGGGTAATCCGGAACTTCAATGGGAGGTTGCGACTAAACTTGATATTGCAGCGGATTTCGCATTTTTCGGAGGGTTATTTCCGGTTCGTTCGACTATTTCAAGGAAAAACGTACCGACATCTTGATTCGGGTACTCAGCGTGCAATCCCTTCATACTTCGGTACGGAAGCTCCTATTGCCAATTTGGGTAAAGTGGATAGTAAAGGTTACGAGTTGGAAATCCGTTGGAATAAGCAACTGACGCGCAGTTGGCGTCTTTGAAATGCTTCTCTTACTCATGCCGTAAGTGAAATTAAGGAAGCGAATGATCCCAGCCTTATGCCGGAGTATCAGAAAAAGGCCAACAAAGGTATTAATCAGAATTATTCGTATGTAGATAAGGGCTACTACAACAGTTGGGATGAACTTTATGGTAGTACCGCACACGATGAATATGATGAGAACCGTAAGCCGGGTAACTATATAATTCTTGACTATGATGCCGATGGTGTGATTACTCAGGATGATAATATTCTTATGGCTATACGGGTATTCCACAGAATACGATGAACCTTCAGATTGGTTTCGATTATAAAGGTTGGAGCTGTTTCGTTCAGTTTTATGGTGTAAACAATGTGAGCCGTTCTGTTGGCTTGACAAGTTTGGGTGGTACGCGAAATACGGCTTTCTTCGAAGGAAGTTACTGGAGTCCCGATAATCAAAACGCTGATGTCCCCCTTCCTCGCTGGCTGAATCAGGCAAGTAAATATACTGATGGTACCCGCTTCCTTTTTGACGGTTCATACACTCGTCTGAAGTATGCTGAGCTTTCATATACTTTCTCAAAGGAAAAATGGTTGAAGGCTTCGGGATTGAGCAGCTTGAAGTTGTTTGTCAACGGTAATAACCTTTTCCTCTGGACCGATATGCCTGATGACCGTGAATCGAACACCGGTGGATGGAGCGCGTATCCTACCCAGCGTCGTTTCAACAGGTTTAAAATTACACTTTAATATAAACGGAAGATGAAAAATAAGATTTTTTTACATACTTTTCGCATTGTTCTCCGCCGGTTTCGCTTTTTACTTCGTGTACCGACTATTTGGAAAGAGATTCAGACTCTGTACTTTCAAAAGAAGATGCGTTTAAGAACTTTAATAATTTCAAGGATTTATTGAAGTAATGTACAACGTTATTCCCGATGTGGCAAAGCATTATTGGGTAAGCTCTTTTAACTGGGGTGACGATGAAGTGATTACCACTGGTAACGGTGAGTACTTGATGGGATATGCCATCGATGGTGGAAACTACCGTACTTACATTGGCAAGGGAGACTGTTTCTTGGATAGAAGCTGGTCACTGAACGGTGATCGTTTTGCCAAGTCCCTTTGGGGGAGGCTGGTATGCTATCCGTCAGGCCAATTTGGGCCTTGAGGCTCTGCAGAATGGTCTGTTGAAGGATGCTACACAAGAAGAACGTGATTTTCTTGAAGGCCAACTTTATTTCTTTCGTGCCTGGTTCTACTTTCAACTGACAACTTACTGGGGCGGTCTGCCTTATCTGGAAAGACCTCTTTCTCCTGTCGAGCCGCTCAATATTCCGCGCGAAAGCTATCAGGAAAATGCCGAGAAGATGGCAAAAGACTTCCAGCGTGCTGCTGACCTGCTTCCTGTCGACTGGGATGATACTGCTGCCGGTAACCGTACGAAGGGCAATAATGCTTTCCGTCCCAACAAAATCTGGGCACTCTCTTATTTGGGTAAGTGCCTGCTTTATGCCGGTAGTCCTTTGATGAAGAACGGAGGGGAAAACAGTGACCGTTCTTATGATGCGGAATATTGTAAACGTGCTGCCGAAGTTCTGGGTAAGGTGCTTGCGATGGTAGAGGGTGGCCAGACCCAATATGCTTTGGTGGATTTCGAACATTACAGCAACTTGTTCTATACCAAAAAGAGCAGAACTGGCTGATGCCCGGTGGTACGGAAGCCATTATGCGTAGCCCCTACTTTCGGTGCCGATTCCTACTGGCGTCAGATGAACTCCTATCAACTTTCATATATTTGTGAGGGTGATGGTATCATTCTTTGTCCTGCAGCTAATTACGTGAATTATTTTGGTATGGCAAACGGTATGCCTCTTGATGACCCCAACTCCGGCTTTAGCAAGTCACAGCCGTGGAAAGACCGCGACCCTCGTTTTTATAATAACTTTATTTACGATGGTGTCAAGATGATTAAAAATGCAGCGGACTATAAAGAATATGAGTATGCCAATCTTTACGAAGGTGGAAACTGTTGTAACAATCCTCAAACGACCAGTCGTACAGGCTATTTCAATTATAAATTCATTCCATTGGGTGCCAATAAGGGTGATCAGGACTATGGCTATGAAAAAGCTACTCATTTCCATTTAGCTTGGTTGCGTTTGGCGGAAGTATATTTATTGTATGCCGAAGCTGCTGCACAAGGCTACGGTTCTCCCAACGGTAAATCTACCTCTTTTCAAAGAGTGCCGTAGAAGCGGTGAATGTAATCCCGTGAACGTGCAGGGGTGGAGGATGTTGCAGACGGATACACAACCGACCTGGAGAAATTCATGGGTGAAGTTCGTCGTGAACGTGCCGTGGAACTGGCTTATGAAGGACATCGTTTCAATGACCTGCGCCGTTGGAAGTTGCTGACTGAATATCCTTACAATATCAAAACCAAGCAATTGTTTGATCGTGCAGAGGCATTTGACCCTAAGGATGAGCCTAAAGAACGTAAAGTTATAAACTTCCGTGAAGAGGTGGTGACGGAACGTAAATTGACAAGTAAGCACTATTGGTTGCCGTTCAAGACAAGCGATGTGACGATGTATCCGGAATTCTACCAAAATCCCGGTTGGTAATGGTTTTATTAACATAAAGACTATAAAAAAATGAAACATATATATAAAGGACTTGCATTCTGTGCCGCGTTGGCTTTCGCTCACACACATTGCCGCTCAAGAGACGCTGGCCGACTTGGTGGAAGCGGCTCAAGCCGATACGCTTCAGAAGGTGCAAGTGGCATTTCGTTCCATAGACCGTAATGACCTGCTGGGTGGAGTATCGGTCATTGATATGAAAGAAATGTCAGAAAAGGTATATACAACCTATAGTTTGAGTTTGGTTGACAATGTCGTTGGTGGTTTCAACGGTAATATTTGGGGAAACAACGAATATCTTGTCATAGTAGATGGCATGGTGCGTGATGCGAATAACGTGCTTCCCCACGAGATAGACCAGATTACCCTTTTGAAAGGGGCTTCTGCTGTAGTGCTCTATGGTCCGCGTGCGGCTAAAGGTGTCATTTCCATCACCACTAAACGTGGCGAAGTGGGTGACCTCAGAATAAATATTCATGCCAACAGTGGTTTTTATACTCCTAAGTCATACCCGAAATATTTGGGTTCGGCAGAGTATATGACCCTTTATAATGAGGCACGTCTTAACGATGGTCTTACCGCCAATTACTCGCAGGAGGATATTTACAATCATGCTTCGGGTTTGAATCCCTATCGTTATCCTGATTTCGACATGTATTCTTCCGATTATTTGAGGAAGGCATATAACCGTTCGGAAGCGATTGCCGAAATTTCGGGCGGTAGCGAGAAAGTGAAATATTATACTTCTACCGGTTACTATCGCGAATCTTCGCTTCTTAAAGTGGGCAATACGGAAGATAACTATATCAGTCGTTTCTTTGTCCGTGGAAATGTAGATATGAAGTTGCATAAACTTATCACCGCGCAAGCTGATGCTAATGTGACATTTTATGATTCTTATTCGGCTAATGTAGACTGGTGGGGGCAAGCCGCTACGTTGGGTCCTCATTTGGTGTCTCCGTTTATTCCGTTGAGTTATATTGAGGATGCAGACAAGAATTCTCTGAACACTGTACTTAACAGTAATTATATTCAGGATGGCAAGTACTTCTTCGGTGGTACGCAGCAGAATCCCACCAATCCGGTAGCTGACGCATATGCGGCCGGTGACAATAAGTTTGTGAGCCGGCAGTTCCAGTTCAATACGCGTTTTGATGTCAATCTCTCTCCTTTGCTTAAAGGACTTTATTTCCGTGCCAAATATGGCATTGACTATGCTTCTACCTACGATCAGGGATATAGTAGTGCTTATGCTACTTTTTTCACCGGTGTGGAGTACCTATAACGGGCATGATGTCATTTCAAGTATCACGCAATATGGAAAGGATGAAAAAAGTGCCGTTGAGAATATCAATAATTCGGCCTACCGTTATACCTACAACGTTTCCGGCCAGTTCGATTACCAGAACACTTTCAACGAAGACCACAATGTATTCGCCATGGTGCTGGCCAATGCATGGCAGACCCAACGTAGCGGACATTATCACCGTACTACCAATGCCAATTTAGGGTTTCAGGCATCCTACAACTATCAGCATAAATATTATGCGGATTTCAGTGCTGCAATGCCTTATTCACAAAATTGCCCGAAGGTAACCGCACGGCATTTTCACCTACAGTCACTTTGGGATGGAATCTGGCAAAAGAAGATTTCATGGGAAATTCAATTTTGACAACTTGATGCTTACTGCTTCAGTAGGTATCATCAATCAGGATCTTGACATCACTACCAGTGACAACGAAGACGGTTACTTCCTTTACCAGCCGGTGGTACAGCCCGGTGGTTGGTATAGTTGGGGTGACAATGGCGGTTTGTCTGCTACTGAGTTCCAGCGTGGAGACGGCTCTGCCATGACTTTCGTGAAGCGTAAAGAATTCACAGCAGGTTTGCGCGGTTCTATGTGGAACAGACTGCTCACATTCGACTTCAATTTCTTCACCAGCAAGATGGAGGGTGGTTTGGCTCGTACCAGTTCATTGTATCCGATTTATTTCACACAGGTGGGTTATCCGTCATCATCCATTATTCCTTATGTAAACTTCAATGAGGATAAGCGGACAGGTTTCGATTTCAGTGTTTATGCCAACAAGAAAGTGGGTGAGGTGGATTTGACGCTTGGCGTGAGTGGAATGTGGTATAAAGTACGGCCGAAAAACGTGATGAAAACGTTGAGTTTGATTATTTGTCAGTTGTAGGTCGTGCATTGAATGGGCACTGGGGATTGCAGAGCGAAGGATTCTTCAATGACCAGGCTGAGATTGATGCTGCTCCCAAACAAACCTTCGGTGATGTGAAGCCCGGTTATATCCGTTATAAAGATCAGAATAACGATGGTAAGATTGATGACAACGACCGTGTATTCCTGGGACGTTGGGACTCTCCTTTATGAGTGGTATTAACTTGACTGCCAAATGGCGTGACTTTACTCTGTATGTGATGGGTAATCTTTACATAGGTGGCTATGGTATGAAAGACAATTCGTATTATTGGGTGAAAGGTGACGGAAAATATTCTGAAGTGGTACGTAACCGATGGACTCCTGAAACAGCAGCTACGGCTACTTATCCTCGTCTGACTACTACCAGCGGTGACAACAATTTCCGTACCTCGGACTTCTGGATGTATAAGAATGACCGATTCAATTTGACTCAGGTTCAGCTTACCTATAATATGCCCAAAGAGGTGTTGAGAGGATCTTTCGTCAAAGGTTTGAGTTTTCTTTGTCAACGCAAACAATCTGCTCACCATTGCTAAGGAACGTAAGGCTTTGGAACTGAATGTTGGTAGCACGCCTCAGACACGTTTCTACCAGCTTGGCCTCAAAGGTACATTCTAAGAAATGATAAATTTAATAATGAAGATTGAAAAACTAAGAAGTTATGAAACTAAAAAATATCATCTTATCAACGGCATTTCTGATGGCATTCTCCGCTTGCGACGACTTTTCGAGCCGGCGGTGGAAAACTTCAAGCAACCGTCTGATTTGGAAAACATGCCTTCGTGGGCTGTTGGTTTGTTGGGGCATGCCTACATTGGTAATCCGTTGGGCGAGAATGCCAACAACTGGTCTTTCACGGAAGTGGCTACCGATGATGCTGTATCCAATGATGTGAATAACGGCTACCGGAAGATGGCTGCCGGTGCTGGCGTTCGGACAATACTCGGAGATTTGAACAGATGGCAGAATTTGCGTGCTTCCTGGCAATATCTCAACCAATTTCTTGAAATATCCGAAAAATGTGGAATGGGCCAAAGATCCTAAAGCTTCCGAACTGTTTAAAATGCGTTTTCAGGGAGATGCATACGGAATGCGTGCTCTCTATATGTATCATTTGTTGCTGAGTTGTTGTTCGGGTTGGGCGGATAATGGCCAGTTATTGGGAATTCCTATTCTGACAGAATCGGAAACTGTTGATTCGGATTTCAACAAACCTCGTAACACGTTCAAAGAGTGTATTGAACTGCTAAACAAAGATGTGGAGAGAGCTGTAGAAATGCTTCCCGAAGAATATGGTGATTTGGACGAGAAGACAGGCGTGGTACCTGATAAATATGCACAAATGGGCGTAGATATTGCTTATTTCAACCGTGTATTTGGTGATCATGCTAAAAATCGTATGAGTGCTCGTGTAGCTCGTGCCATTCGTGCTCAGGCAGCTCTTCTTGCAGCCAAGTCCTGCTTATAGCGAAGGTTCGGAAGTAACTTGGGAAGAGGCTGCCAATGATATGGCCGAAGTACTTGCTAATTTAGGTAGCAATCCGATTGCAGGTATTGATCCTACTGGTAATAAGTGGTATGAAGACCATAGCGGTATTCAGAATATAAAAGCCGGTTACAACCGTCCCGAGATTTTGTGGCGTAGCAACAAGAACGAGAGCGCCGACCTTGAGAAGGCGCAGTATCCGCCCTCGCTCTTCGGTCAGGGTAGGGTCAATCCTTCTCAAAACCTGGTAGACGCTTTTCCGGCAGCGAACGGTTATCCCATCAGTGATCGAAAGCCAGCTACGATCCTCAAACCCGTATGCCAACCGTGATCCTCGTCTGGCTTTATACATTATTTATAACGGTTGTAAGGCAGGTGCATCAAACAGTGTCATCACTACTGCAGTTGATGAAAATAACAATGATGCCATGAATAAGTTTGACGGTGCTTCCACGCGTACCGGTTACTATTTGCGTAAATTTTTTGGATATGAACGTGAATGCCAATCCCAGTAATACAACGAATGGTTTTCCATATTAAGCCTTGGATTCGTTATACCGAAATATTCTTGGGTTATGCCGAAGCTGCTAATGAAGCTTGGGGACCGCAAGGAAAAGGCACTCATGGTTATTCTGCTTATGATGTGATTAAAGCTATCCGCCAACGTGCCGGTATTGGTGAAAATGGTGGTGATCCTTATCTGGAGTCAGTGAAAAATGACAAGGACGCGATGCGTGATCTTATCCGCAACGAACGTCGTTTGGAGCTCTGTTCGAGGGCTTCCGTTTCTGGGATTTGCGCCGTTGGAAAGTGGATCTCAGCAAGCTGAATGAAACCGTGAAAAGGTATGAAAATTACGGAACGAACTACGAGGTGGTAGAAGTGGAGAAACGTGACTATAAGGATTATATGTACTACGGTCCCTGTTCCTTATGGTGAAATATTGAAGTTTAATGCTCTCATCCAAAACAAAGGATGGTAAGCGGTCGTAAACGAACTTATATAAACTGAATAAATGAAAATAGCAATGAAAAAATCATTTTTGATACTGGCCGCTATGGCGGGAGCCTTGTTTACTGCGTGCGAGAACGGTGACATGGAATTTCCCGACTATAAATATTCCGCGGTTTACTTTGCTTATCAAAGTCCCATCCGTACCATTACCATAGGTGAGGATGAATCTGTGGATAATTCATTAGACAATGAACATAAGTGCCAGATTATGGCTACAATATCAGGTGTATACGAGAATAAGAAAATGTGGAAATAGGTATCCGGATAGACAATACCTTGTGACGGTTTTCATGTATGAAGTACCAAAGGCGACATTCTACCGATGCCGGTTTCTCACTATACACTGAGCGATGACAAGATTGTCATAAAGAAAGGCCAAGTATTAGGTGGCGTTACGGTGAATCTGACTGATGCTTACTTTAGCGATCCGAAATCTGCGGGCTGAACTATGTAATTCCTGTAGTGATGACTGGTGTGCAAAATGCCGACACCATTTTGCAGGAGGTAAAGCACAGGTTGCCGATCCGCATCGTCTGAATAAAGCGGATTGGGAGGTACAGCCTAAGGTTATACGCTTTATGCCGTGAAGTATGTAAGCAAGTACGACTCGCACTATCTGCGTCAGGGGCGTTGATTCCTATAGCGGTAACAAGACCGGTACGGAGGTACGTCATGCTGCATGCGTGGAGAAAGACGAAACGATCGAAGCTTCAGTACACTGGGCTTGAACAAGGTACAGTGGGCTCGTCCTACTAAAATGCTGCCGGAAAGAATATTGAAGCCAATCTGGTGCTTGCTTTCGATGAGCAGCAATTGTACGGTTACTTCCGCATCTGATGGAGTAGTGGCTGGCGGTAACGGAAAAAGTTTGTTTCAAAGGTGACAAGAATAGCTGGGGAGGCAAAGACCGCGATGTTCTTTATCTGGATTACACTATGGATTACGATGGCATTCATTGTGCCACCAAGGATACATTGGTGGTTCATTACCGTGGGGGTAAAAGGCCGAGTGGTTCAATCCTGTGAAGAAGTAACGAAAGAAGGACAGGAGGTTCATCCTCCCTCTTCTTGTGAAAAAAGTATTATTAACAGATAAGACAATTACGATAATGAAGAGTTTGATGTTTGTTTTATTAGCTTTCTTTCCTTTGCTGCTTTGGGCCGAAGGCGAGGGAGCAATAAGGTGACTACTTATGAAGTCTCCGGATCATATACATACAGTACCGATCCTAACCACTCAACATACAATTTGCCAACCAGTGGTAGTCTTGATTTGAGAAAAATGGCTTTTACCATGTGCATTACTTTGGATAAGCTTCCGGATGGGATGCATTATGAGTGGAAGCTGAATTCTGGTGACGGTTCTTATACATTCCAGCCGCAACCGAATAACAGTCGAATTTGCTATATGGGGTTTAATGGAGATACCAATTATTTGAATTTCTCTATTATCATCTGTAAGGGGGACACTCATGTGTTGGAAAGAACTTTCAATGTACGTCTTTTTAACTGGATAAATTAAATCTAACAGACAATGAAAACTATAAAGCACTTATTATTTGGGGCTTGTTTCTGTCGCTCATCGCATGTGTTGACGACAAGCCGTTGGCGTTTGACGTTGAGAAACCTGCCTCTATTGCGGGCATGGAGTATCTCAATGACTATAATGTCTTGAAAAGTTATATAAGCGGAAGTGCCAATCCCGACTTTAAGTTGGGAATTGCACTGGCTGCGAATGATTATATTGCAGGAGGACAAGTAACGCAGTTGGCAAACAGCAACTTTGTGGAAATGACTGCTGGTAATGCCATGAAATACGCTTCGTGCGTGGCAGATGATGGATCGATGAACTTTGATGCTGTGCAAAATTTTTGTTTCTGCGGCTAAAGCTGGAGGACTTACTATTTATGGACACACCCTTGGCATGCACAGCAGAGAAACAAGTATTTGAATTCGCTGCTCGTTGATAAAGAAATTGAGGATGATGGAAGTGTTATAAAAAATGTTGTAGTAAGAAAAGATTTTGAAGATGGACAACATTTAGGAGGCTGGGGTGGTGCGACATTTGATGTCGTTTCTGAGAAGCTCTGATGGATCTAAATGTTGGAAGATTACAAATGACTCTGAATCTGCTTTTTATGCAAAGCAGTCTGCTAT
>VOFH01001281.1_pt1 | contig 11903 bp, 16 predicted proteins | sample 5384091 | NCBI WGS metagenome assembly VOFH01 (sample SAMN12384727, study PRJNA508395) | human gut metagenome | isolation source: healthy gut G | host: Homo sapiens
TTGCGTCGGTGGCACTCACCGGCGCGGTGCTGCTGGTGCAGGGCAGTATCGATGTGCTGACCCTGTTTCTGTTCCTGATGGCGGCTTCTCGGATGTACGACCCCATGCAGGGCGCGTTGCAGAATCTGGCGGCGGTCATTGCCATGCGCACCAATGTGGGGCGGATGAACGAGATTCTGGACGCTCCCCTGCAGACCGGCAGCGAGCAGCTGACCAATCAGGGCTGCGATATCGTGTTCGACCATGTGGGCTTTGCCTACAACTCCGGCGAGACGGTGCTGCGGGATGTCTCCTTTACCGCAAAGCAGGGCGAGGTCACGGCACTGGTGGGCCCCTCCGGCGGCGGCAAGACGACCGTGTCCCGGCTGGCGGCGCGCTTCTGGGACTATCAGAAGGGCAGCATCACGGTCGGCGGCATGGATGTTTCAAAGATCGACCCGGAAAAACTCATGAGCCTGTATTCCATCGTTTTCCAGGACGTCACGCTGTTTGACAACACGATACTGGAAAATATCCGTCTGGGGCGCAAGGGCGCGACCGACGAGGAGGTCCTTGCGGCGGCAAAGCTTGCCAACTGCGAGGAATTTGCCGAAAAGCTCCCGGACAAGTGGAACACCGACATCGGCGAAAACGGCTGCGCCCTTTCGGGCGGCGAGCGCCAGCGCATTTCCATTGCCCGCGCCTTCCTGAAGGATGCGCCCATCATCCTGCTGGACGAAGCCACCGCCAGTCTGGACGTGGAGAACGAAACTGCCATTCAGGAGGGAGTAAATTTAAAAAGGGAATCTCCGGACGATTCTAGGGCGTTGGAGATCCTCTTCCTATTTATCACATTGTCGGTTGTAATATTTCAGTCCATTTAAAATATCCGGATTTTGAAAGGCAAGCTGCCGGAGAATGAGTTCATATAAACTGATCGGAATATATTTTTCTTCCTCTGGATCTTTAAAAGTTCTGTTTTGGATAATACGAAGGACCGGGCTGTTATCCGGGATCTGCTTTTTACATCGCTGGATCCAGGAAAGAACAGCCAAATCTCTGGCCTGAGTCAGTTTTCCGTCTTCATCTTCTAACCCATATAAGGTAAAAAGAGAAACGTATCCGATTCTGCGAGGTAGTAGGGCCGATGCCGCAAAAGGAACAGGGCATATTGTGGTTCCAAATACCAGCGGATAAAATACGCCGCGGCATAATACAGGATACATATACCTAAAAAACTGGTTTTTTAACTGCGGATAGTAGCGAAAAAACCATAGTAAGCCATGAGGCAGGCGATGATATAGGGGATTGTCAGGTGGAAGCGTTTCATCATACGGTTCGCCCTGGCTGCTGCCCGCAGCTCCTGTTTGTTTTTGGAAAGAACACTGTAAAACACTGGGGCATCCGGCAGGGGATGACCGTGATCATTATTTAAAAGCATCATTTATTTCTCCAGAAGTTTGGAAAGCCGGTCAACCAATGATGACAGGGGAGGGGTGGAGCGGACTTTCCGGATCTTCATATAGTGACAGGTAAGAATTATTATATTTCCAGACCTGGTCATAGTATGGCAGCGTTACAAGAATCGGAATGTGAAGAAGCGCCTCTATTTCCTGATCCGAGTACATCTGCAATTCTTTCCTGATCTGATTTGCGATCACATGCATGTGATCATAACTGATCAGCTTTTGGGTCAGCAGCCGACGAAAGCGCTGATTGTTTTTAATTGAGCACTCCGTATCATCTGTGATCAGCAGGGCCAGGTCCGACATTTCCATAAGTTTTGCGGAAGCATCTGTGGATGCCATATCGGTATCGATAAGAATCAGGTCAAAATAAGTCTTCAAAGAAGAAATGAGCTGTATGATCCGATTGAGAGGCAGATGGTATGCTCCTTTCACCTGTTTGGCGGATAAAAGATGGATATTCCGACCGGGGACAGGCGTAAGATAGGGTTCCAGATCCTGCCAGTACAGAGGGGAAAGATCCCCCGCATTGTGCTTAAACAGATATTCCATTGTACGTGTTGGAAGTATGCGGAAAAGTGTTTCCTGGGCAGGGCAGGAGAGGGCCATATCAACCAGACAGACGGAAACGTCTTTACTAAATGCAATCGCCAGTTCTTTGGTTAATGTGGAGGTTCCAACTCCCCCTTTGGCCGAAATAAGTGATACAACGGCATGGCTCATATATTTTTCTGAATTCATAAAAATCCCCTTTTGAAATCTTAAGGATATTATATCTCAGGAGAGCGGTTCTGTCTAATAGTAAGCCCGTTTCGCTTACCATAAGGCAACTTGTGATAATATTTTTAACATAACACTGCAAGAATTGCCCCATCCTCTTCAGGTGGTGGGATGAATTGCCTGCTTTTGATTACTGATATTGCAATAACTGGCATGATTCGATAATGCACATATCTGTGCTGATAGAAAAGAACATACATTCGATAAAACTATAGACATACAGAAAAATATATGATACAATATAATCAGTCGAAATAATAAGAAAGGATGATTATTATGAGAAAATTGGATAGCAATGCGCATTCGGTATTTTTGTTATATTACCATTTGATTCTGGTGGTAAAATACCGAAAAAGGGTTTTGAATGATCTGATTTCAAATCGGGCAAAAGAAATATTTGAGTATATTGCTCCGAACTATCACATTACCCTGGAAGAATGGGAATCATGATCAGGACCATGTTCACATCATGTTCCGTGCTCATCCAAAATCAGAACTGAGTAAGTTCATCAATGCGTATAAAAGCGCAAGCAGTCGTCTGATTAAAAAGGAGTATCCGGAAGTCCGGCAAAAGCTATGGAAAGAAATGTTCTGGAGCCAGAGCTTTTGTCTGCTGAGTGCTGGAGGTGCCCCAATTGAGGTCATCCGTCAGTACATTGAAACACAGGGAGAGGGTAAAAGTGAACGCCGTGTACCGTTTTCGGATTTATCCGAATAAACCAAGGGTGGGCTGTAAAACAGATGCTGACACATCAAAAATGATATTACTCAAATTAGATATGCTTAATTTTCAAAACTATCTGTATTTAATTTTTGAGATGTGCTATACTATACTAAGAAAGGGGCGATAACATGAATATACGAAAAATCAGCGTTGGGAACTTTAAGTCCTTGTATAGCGCATCATTTGAGCCAGGTAAAATCAATGTGTTTATTGGTGCCAATGGCTCTGGCAAGTCCACTATTTTGGAGGCTATCGGCCTCTTGAGTGCAGCTATGACTGACCGTGTTGATTCTGCAAGTCTTCAACGGAAGGGCGTGCGTTTAAGCATTCCCTCTCTTTACAAGTCTAATTTTAAGGATCTGAAAAGAAAGAAACTGGCCGTAGATCTTTCCTTGGAATGGGAGGATGACTGTTGTTCTGATCAGTTCCGCTATGATGTACACCTAACAACCCCTACCGATACGGATTACTGGAGATATCATTCGGAAGCATTTTTCCAGAATGACGAGAAAATATGGGGGCGCAGTAATGCATCCCAGCAGCAGGCCAAACAGCTATATTGGGTTTTTTCTTGATTGACGACAATCAGGAACTGACAAACGGCCGTAAAATTGCACAACATTTCTCCTCTTATGGTATTTTTCAACCCAATACAATGACTTTACGCGGGACGATTCCAGATCCAAATCAAACCACTCCAATCGGACTGAATGGCGGTCGTCTGGCTGAGGCAATAAAAATATTGATTCATGAGGAAGATGACGAACTGTATTTTGGCAATTTATATATGGATGACCTCCTTGATATGATTGATTGGGCTTCTGATATTTCCGTGGATGCTCCCAAGAAAAGCAATATCAACGCCAACATTCCTACCACTCGTCAGATTATTGAGTTTACAGACCGCTATATGAAAGAAAACTCCCGTTTTACCGGTTATGATGCCAGTGAAGGTGCTTTGTATGTGCTGTTTATGTTGGCTCTATCCATGCATCCGCAGGGCCCTTCTATTTTGCGGTAGACAGTTTTGACCATGCATTGAATCCCCGTCTTGCAAAAAAATGATACAAGTATTCTGCGAACAGATTATCCAAAACAATAAACATGTTTTTCTTACCACTCATAATCCCTTGGTTTTAGATGGGCTTGATTTGACTAATGATGATATTCGCTTGTTTGCAGTAGATCGTGATGACAATGGGCACGCACAGATCAATCGAATTCTTGTATCTCAGGAACTGATAAATGAAGGTCAGTCTTTGTCCCGGCTCTGGATCAACGGTAGACTGGGAGGTGTGCCGACACTGTTATGAAAAATATCGGAATCGTCTGCGAAGGACCGACAGACTATATTATATTAAAAAAAAGGTCATCGACCTGATAACCAATGAAACTAATTATTATGTGCAACTCCAACCAGAACCCGACTTAACAGGACAATACGGAAACGGTTGGAAGGGTGTCTGGAAATGGTGTTGCGATAATGCTGATATACGCAAGCAACTTATGAAAGATATTGCGCCCAGGCTGGATTTTCTAGTCGTTCAAATGGATGGAGATGTGTCTCGGAAGGAAAAGTCAGCTCATTGTTCGTGTCCGTCTGTCAAATGTCCTTATAAGGGCATTCGAAATCATCTGGAATGTGATATTAGACCGGAAGATAGGGATGTATGTCCTGTCATTCTTCCATGTCCCGATCATAGAGCACCCATTACCGGTTACATGGAGCATTTGAAAGAATTGCTTTCTACATGGCTAAAAAGAACCAGATGATACCTGTATTGTTATCCCGTGTGACAGTACAGAGGCATGGATTGTGGCTGCATATGATAATACGGCAGAAGTTGAATTTATCAAAGATCCTTGGGAATCTGTCATTGCCAAGAGGAAAACTTATCACGATATTCGCATTTCGGGTAAGAAAAAAGAGAACCCGCATTTTCGAACAATTTGCTCCTATTGTTTGTGAGAATTGGGAACAAGTAACCAATATTTGCCAAAGTGCACGGGACTTTGAACAAAGCATCTACACCCTTTCCCATCAGACATAATATTGGCATAGCATTGGCACAGTCCTGCCCTTTCGCCGTAAATCCATATCTGTTATACTTGGTATGGTCAAAACTTTGCATAGCAGCTGCTCCGGTTTGGAGCGGCTGTCTTCAATTTTCAGTAAACGCGGTGGTTTCTATTCTCTTTCAAAAAGCCCAGAAAGTGCTGAACAACGAGCAGGGAGAAGCCAACTATTTCAGTACGGTGGTATTCATCTTCATTGCCGTCCAGCTACTGGCCTTCATTATTGACCTGTTCAGCATCATTTCCACCAAACAGGAACTTGACCATGCCGCCAATCAGATGGTCAAGCAGATCCAGTTGTCCGGCGGCATCAACAGCGAGACTGAAGAAGATTGAAAATAAGAAGTAGAGGGTATCCATTACTTTAAACGCACCACAAACAAGCCATCTCACGGTGGCTACTTTAAAAATTGAATATTAGAAATGTTAAGGTTATGCAGTTGCTGACTTGATTTTATAACCTTGTTTTCGGGCGATTATGAGGGCTTACTCTACAGTGATCTCGCGATCAACAGGAGAATACATTTGTACCTACTCTTTCCGCAATACCTGGTGATTTAAGCCTTGTTCTTCCAAAAGGTATCTTAAACGGTATCATCAAGATGATCTCTATACATGGATAAGATTGCCCAAGAACTGCAAATGATGAGACACTTCTTTACGGTGTAGAAGTGAAGTTATACAACATGGAAGTAGACGAAGATGAAGATCTGTAAAGCCGCCACAAAAGTCTTTACATCTTTGGTAACGGCAATGGCATGACCCATTCCCTTTCCTATGCGTCGGCAAGCGGCGAGTACGTAGCACGTAAGATCGCAGAACGTATAGAAGGATAAGTTTAGAATAAGTAAGAAGATGTGTCAAGTCAAACTCCAGTATCGCAGGTATAAATCAATTTGGTACTTAATTCCAAGGATTTTTTAGAATATAGCAGAACAAAATGTTCAATGCTGGTAATTAATAGCAGGAAGATCACGATTGCTTTCCTCTACATCCATTGCAAAGGTTTCGTTTAGTTTCTGCTGGATGGCGATATATGTTTTAAAATCCTCTTCACTGAAGCTGCTCAGATTCTGATAGCTTCGCTGGTAACAACATTTTTCAAAATGGTCATGGTCCTCAAATATCTTCTCCCCATCTTCTGTGAGGTACAGCTGGTATTCACGGTTGTTTTCTTTATTCCTTTTCTGAGTAATCAGTTCTTTTTTCCTAAGTTTCATTATTAACTGAGAGCAGGCACTGGGAGTTTTTTGAAGATTGCGGCAATTTCGTTGGCAGTGATTCCTGGGCGGTGTCCAACCAGATGAATGATCTGAGATTCGGCCTGATAAAGAGTGGCAGATCCATAGTTATGAGGAACGGAATCATAGTCTATGATAAGGCGGCAGCCTTCGTCTAATTCATCTAACATTTTACAATATAATTCATAGCGCTCATCTATATGCTGATTATCCATAAGAATATAAGTTCCTTTTCTGATTTTATTTCTTGCTTCATATTATAAAGGAGGAGTGGGGGTAAAGTCAATTAAACAGTGCCCATATTTTTGTTTATTTTGCATCATGCACCTTGTAATTCGTGTTGAAATTTGTTACAGTTATAGTGTAGTAGCTTAAATATTAAGCAACATGATCATACAGAGGAGGTATTTGTTATGGCAAAATTGGCAGTAGGAGAAAAAATGCTGGATTTTACAGCAACAGGTGCATTTGGACCAGAAGAGGCATTAAGCAGTCGTGTAGGAAAAGGAAAGACAGCAATCATATTTCTCAGATACTATGGATGTACATTGTGTCAGTATGATATCCATACTTATGCAGAACATTACCAGGAGATTGTAGGAGATACCGGTAAGCTTTTTGTAGTATTGCAATCGACGCCGGAAAGCATTAAGAAGCAGATGACACGGGAAACACTTCCTTTTGAGATCATTTGTGACCCGGAAGAAAAACTTTACAAAGAATTTGAAATCAACCCGGCAAAAGATAAGGAAGAGCTTGGTGGCGGAAATGTAGTAGCTAAGGTAACGGAAGCAAGAAAGCTATTTTCCCATGGAGATTATGAAGGAGAGGAACTGCAACTTCCAGCTGCATTTGTTGTAAAGTCTGATCTGACCATTACTTATGCGAAATATGGAAAAGATGGGGCAGATGTACCGACTCCACAGGAGTTAGAGCAACTTCTTAAATAAAAATGGTGACCAAAAATAAAGGGCAGATGATGCAGAAAAATTTGCATTATCTGCCTTTGCTATGTAAAAAGAAAGAAATCTAAATATGACGATGTAAATATTTTATAAAAAATATAAAATATATCTTGATTTATTGAATAAAATGTACTATATATAAAGTACATTAAAAAATTAAGCAGCTTAATTATTTAGTACCTACAAACAAAGTGGAATATTATTATAGACGTATGATAGTATCCCAAAGCTACAGCTCGTCTGTGCCTGTCAGGAGAAGGGCGGTACAGACGAAAAACAGGAGAGAAATATGGCAGAGTGTAAAGGGAGTTCAACAAAACAATTAAAGCAGTGCCTTGGTTTTGGGATTTAATGGGAGCATCAGTAGGACAGATTATCGGAGCAGGTATTATGACGCTGTTAGGAGCAGCAATATCCATGACTGGCCGTTCTGTACCAGTAGCATTTTTGATTGCAGCTGTGATCACGATATGCCAGTACGCACCGCTCGTATTTATAGCTGGCACCGTCCGTCTTAGGGGGGCAATATACAATGATCACTATGCTTACCGGTAAGAAATACGCGGGAGCATACAGTCTTATTTTTTACATTTTCAAACTTAAGTCTTTCCATGTATGCATTATCATTTGCAAGTTATTTTATCTCTTTATTTGGTTTTGGTAATGAACGTGTAGTTGCATTGGTAGTGCTGACTATTTTCTTTATTCTTAACTGCCTTGGAATTGATAAATTTGCAAAAGTGCAGAATCTGATCGTAGCATGTTTGGTAATTGCGTTAGCTGCTTTTGCTGCCTTTGGTGTAGGAGAAGTAAAACCTGGATATATGGCAGCAGATTCCTGGATGAATGGCGGCATGATGGGGCTTTTCCAGGCTGGAGGACTTTTAACATTTGCAGTAGGCGGCGCAAACTGTATTGTAAACCTTTCAGCAGAGGCAAAGAAGCCAACCAGAGATATTCCGATGGTTATGATCATTTCCACCCTTTGTGTAGCTGTTATCTATGGTATCGTAGCTGTTGTTGCAGCAGGCGTTCTTCCTGTAGAGCAGGTAGCAGGAGAGAACCTGTCAATTGTAGCAAAAAGAGATCCTTTCAGGTCCTGTTTACGTATTCTTTATGTTTTGCGGTGCTGGATTTGCGCTGATATCTACCTTAAACTCCCAGTTTGCATGGGCGCCAAAGCCTATCATGCAGGCATGTGATGATGGATGGCTTCCTCATAACCTTGCAAAACTTTCAAAATGGAATACTCCGATCGTTCTTTTAGGCATCCTTTATGTGATAGGTGTTGTATGTATCCTTACCGGATTAAGCGTTTCTATTTTAGGAAATATGTGTCTGGTTGCTAATGGTGTTATTACATTTATGATCAACTGCTCTGTATTTAAACTCCCGTCTGTTGTTTCAGAAGCATGGGATAAATCCAGATTTCACTGCAGTAAGAGTATGCTTATGCTGATAACTGTACTTGGTTCAGCTGCATCTGCTTTTAATATTTATCTGAATGCCAGCAGACTTTCCCATAATTTACTGCTGATCAATGCTGTTGTGATTGTAGTAGCATTTGTTTTCGGTACAGTACGTGAGAAAAAAAGGCAACTGTAGAGGTGAGTTACGAAGAGGCATAAAAAAATAGGATAAGTTCAAAAAATAAATATTTTTTACAAATAATATGATATGAACAGGAGAAGAAAGTATGAAGTATGATTTTACATCTATTATGGATCGTATGGGAAAGGATGCGATTGCTGTAGAGGCACTGGGACAAAATCCAATGGCACCAAAGCCACCCAAAGAAGGATTTGATGTCATTCCGATGTGGGTTGCAGATATGAACTTCCCTACAGTACCTACCATTCCAGAGGCAATTATTGAACGTGCAAAACATCCGGCGTATGGTTATTTTTCAACCCGCAAGGAGTATCTGGATTCTAGCATTAAATGGCATGAAACAAGAAATGATGTAACAGGGCTGACCCCAGAGTGCATTGGCTATGAAAATGGTGTTCTTGGCGGTGTGATCACTGCATTAAATGTATACTGCTCAAAGGGAGATAACGTTCTTTACATAAACCTACTTACATTGGTTTTACAAACAGCCTGACTAATAATGGATATCACATTGTCCACAGCGACCTGGTAAAAGATGAAAACGGCGTATGGCGTATGGATTTTGATGATATGGAAAAGAAGATTGTAGAGAATAGGATCCATGCAGCAATCTTCTGCTCTCCTCATAACCCATGTGGTCGTGTTTGGGAACGTTGGGAGATTGAAAAGGCAATGGAAATCTACAAAAAGCATGACGTAATGGTTATCTCTGATGAGATCTGGTCTGATATTATTACAACCGGACATAAGCATGTTCCAACCCAGAGTGTGTCTGAAGATGCAAAGCAGCGTACAGTGGCTCTTTATGCACCAAGCAAAACTTTTAATCTGGCAGGACTTGTAGGAAGTTATCACATCATTTATAATAAGCATATATTCGCGAGCGCGTAGACAAAGAGGCATCTTTATCCCACTACAATAGCATGAATGTATTTTCCATGCACGCCCTAATCGGCGCTTATAAGCCGGAAGGTTATGAGTGGGTAGAAGAGCTTTTTGTGAAGTGATCACAGGAAATATTGATTTTGCTTGCAACTACATTAAAGAACATTTTGAGGGTGTTTCTGTTGGAAGACCAGAAGGAACCTATATGCTGTTTGTAGATTGTACAGAATGGTGTAAGAAACGTGGCAAGACCATTGAAGATGTGGAAAAGGCAGCGTGGGATGTAGGCGTTGCCTGGCAGGATGGCCGTATGTTCCATGGCCTGTGTCATTTACGTATTAATCTGGCACTTCCTCTTTCAAGAGTACAGGAGGCATTTCATCGTTTAGACAAATACGTATTTAATGCGGAGTAAGCAAAAGATGAAGGATTGAGCTGGAAACAGAAAGGAGATATGGACTGCTGCAGGATAGGAAAACTGTTTTGCAGCAGTTTCTATGTGTAGTGGATGGATATTTTAAAATTAGTATTAGTATTTTGTGTGATCATAGGCGTAATGTGGATGAAAAGCCTATGTGGATGGCTGTGATCGCGGCATCTGTTGCAACGATCCTTTTATATGGCCTTTCTCCTGATGTGGCGATCCACGGCATCATAAAAGGGGCTACAGCCAGAGCTACCATTGAAACGCTGGTGGTATTTTATTCCATTACATTTTTGCAGAGGATGATGGAGAAAAGGAAAAATTTAAGCAATGCCCAGGTTGCAATGAACGGTCTGTTTAATAATAACCGGGTCAATGCTTCAATCGTTCCTTTTCTTTTAGGTATGCTTCCGGCTGCCAGCACAGTATTGATCTGCGGCCCTATTGTTCGGGAAAGTGTAAAGGATTCTGACCTTAGTGTGCCGGAACAGGCATGTATCACATCTTATTTCCGCCATATATCAGAAGCTTTTGTGCCTACTTATACCAGCATTTTTATTGCGTTGGGGGATTACAGAAGGCCGTGTCAGTGCAGGAACCTTTATTTTAGCTATGCTGCCTATGGTAGCGGCACTTTTTGCTGTAGGCTGGATCTTTATCTACGCCGGGTGCCTAAGGATACAGGAATGGTGCCGGATCAGCCAAAAGGGTATTACTGGAAGCTTTTTGGTACAGAGTATCTGGGCCATTGCACTGACTATTGCATTGATCCTGATCTTTAACCTGCCTGTATGGGGCGCAGTGTGGATCTGTATTTTATTAAATGTATTTGTAAACCATTTTAATGGAAAAGAACTGGTTCCGTTTATCCGTACTGCTTTTTTGAGGCCAGACTACTGCTCAGTACACTGCTGATCATGATCTTCAAGGAGCTGCTTACAGAAACAGGTGTTATCACATCACTGCCGGAGTTTTTCTCTGCGCTGCCGATCCCTACATTCCTTGTATTTGTGCTTCTGTTCCTCTTTGGAACTATTGTAGCTGGAACTCAGGCTATTATTGTATTATGTATGCTCATGGCAATGGAAGTGATTACTCCAGGGCATACAGGACTGGCGCTGTTTACACTTTTAATGTGTATCGGTTATGTGGCAATGCAGATTTCTCCTACTCACATATGCCTGGTTCTTTGCTCGGAAGATTACAAAATCTCACTGGGAAGCATGATACGTAAAACGACCCTATGGTTGCCTTATTTACGCTGATCGCCATTGCTTATTATGGGTTGCTTAGTATGATGGGATTTTAAGATGGAAAAGATTTCATGCTACGGAAAACTGATAACATATGATCTGTCAGGAGTATGCAGAAAGATAGAATTTAACTACAGAAAGTATGCTGTATGCCGAGTTTGCCACTTGAAGAAAATCTTCCAGAAATGCAGATATTATCTACTTTCTGGAAGGTTTGCCGTAAAATATGAAATGTACTTAAAAGGTCTGTATCTGTTTTTTTCATTCGTTTCAGTTCTCCCTCTGTATATAACTTAGGTGAAATACCCATGTTATAGGCATCCAGGATCTTTTTAAAATCTGCATTGTCTACATCCGTAAACGAATAACTGCCTTCAACCACGGAAACTGGGATTTATATCTGTCCGGTGTCACGCTTAAGTTCTTTCCCGTTTTCTCATAGTAAGCTTTTTTCTCCCCAAGCATCCGATTATAGACAAAACGGACACAACCAAATGTC
>VOFH01001420.1_pt1 | contig 11903 bp, 24 predicted proteins | sample 5384091 | NCBI WGS metagenome assembly VOFH01 (sample SAMN12384727, study PRJNA508395) | human gut metagenome | isolation source: healthy gut G | host: Homo sapiens
AAAACGCTGGAATTGGAAAAAAAGGAGATTTATTTGAAATTTTAAATATGGTGCTTGCAAAACTGGAAGATTTCGCAAGCGATTTCAGCGGCTTAACCAAAATTATGAAAACATCTACTTCAAAAAGAATCAAAAGCAAGAAATTGCGACCCACTATGATATTGGCAATGAATTCTTTTGAATTGTGGTTAGATGAAACCATGAGCTATTCTTGTGGCTATTTCAAGCATGAAACAGATACTCTTTATGATGCGCAGGTACATAAAGTAGAACATATCTTAAAGAAACTAAATTTAAAAGAGGGTCAAACCCTTTTGGATATTGATGCGGTTGGGGATATCTATTGATTGCAGCTGCTAAAAATATCATGTAAAAGGCGTTGGCATTACGTTAAGTGAAGAACAATATAAAAAGGACAAGAACGGATTAAGGCAGAAGGTCTGGAAGGACAAGTTGAAATTCGCCTGATGGATTATCGTGACCTTGAAAAATCCGGTATGACATTTGACCGTATTGTAAGCGTAGGTATGCTGGAACACGTTAGCCGCGATAATTACCCTCTGTTCTTTAAAAATATTGATAAAGTTTTGAATAAAAAGGGAATTGTTTTGCTGCATTATATCAGTGGCAGACAAGAACATGACGGTGATCCTTGGATTAAAAAATATATTTTCCCTGGCGGCATCATTCCAAGCTTAAGAGAAATTATTTATTTAATCGGCGAGTATAACTACTACACGCTGGATGTGGAAAGTCTAAGACGCCATTACGAAAAAAACATTATTGGAGTGGTCAAAAACTATGCTGCAAAGCGTGATGTAATAGATACCATGTTCGAAGAGCGCTTTGTAAGAATGTGGGAATTGTACTTGGTGTCATGTGCTTCTGTATTCCACAACGGAATTTGCGATATCCATCAAATTTTATTTACCAAAGGTGTAGATAACGATTTACCAATGACAAGAAAACTATTTATACGAAGATTAAGAGATTATCAAAACATCACACAGAGGCTTGCTGTGTGATGTTTATTTTTATATCATAGGTTGATACTATCTAAAGAGTATCCGTTGATTTTATATTGTGATTGTTGTATCATTAATATATATTTGTCCACTGAAAGGGGATTTATTGTTGAAACGTAAAGCGCTACTACATTTTTGTGTGCTGTTTTGGCAGCAGGTACTGTCATGTATGGCTGCGGTACACAGAATGTGAACACAGCATCTTCCAATGTAAGTGAACCTACATCACAGGCAGAGTCTCAAGCTTCTTCAGCAACTTCCAGTGAAGTATCTGAACAGCCTATGAATGATAATATTACCTTAACAGATACAACGAATGAAACAGAGCGTACAAAGTTGGTTTATCCTACTGTGTCACAAATGGATGATGCCTCTGTAGAAGAGAAAGTAAATCAATTGATTCAAACAAGCAATCAATTGGGACCGCAACAATACAGTGATACGGCCAATTTGGAAGGAACTGTTGAAGTTACCTTTTTAGATGGTGAAACTCTGTCGCTGGTTTACCGTTGGACGCTGACCAATCCGGAAGAGAATACAGGTTATCCTACAACGTATTTGCATAGTTTGGTCATTGATTTAAAACAGGAGAACAAAAACATTTTAATGATTATGCTTCAGTATACAATGTTTTTTATCAATTAAAATATGGTTTGTATCAGATTGTAGCAGATAACAGTGAATCTGATACCACGGCGCGTGTTGCAGTACAAAATCTATTACGAAACGGAACTGTTTCCGCGGATAAACTGGCAACAGCTGACTATCCTCTTTCAGAATCATTTCCGCCATCTTTGTTTGGTTACGTTACACAGGATAAAATTGGCCTGTTAATTCCTGCCTCTGATAACATAGGCGGTTCCATTCTGATTTGAATTTGACAGAAAAGATGTTGCAAAACAGTAATAAGACAGCCTCGTTGTAGAGGCTGCCTTTATTTTACTGGTGGATGGATAAAGAAAATCAAAAGATAGAATTGTGTCTGCATTTCTTGACAATTTACAAAATAATATGATATGATTTCTATACTTGCTTTTCCTGTTTTTTGTTTCATGGGAAAACGTAATGTTTGCAGAAAAATTGCTAAGCGGGATATGATATCCGCTTTATTTTTACGTATCAATTAGCAATAGCTAACTTTAGTTAGTTTCAACATACAGAAGAATGAATAAAAATGATGAGATGATTTGCATCTCCGGAAATTAGGTGATTTGTTACAATGATGATTAACAAACGTTTGATTCAGGCAGTACCTGAGTCAAAAAATATATTGCGTTAAATGTGGCGTTACAATGGCTGTCTTTGGCGGCCAATATTGTCATGATTGGTGCAATCGGTTTCTTTTACAAAAGTTATTGACGAAAACAGAAGATGTTACTTCTATTATTATTGTATTAGCGTCTATTGCGGTGGGGGCAATCATCGTACGATTTTTATGTACCATTTGGTGCTGCTCGTATGAGTCACTTGTCCTCAAAATCTGTAAAAAACTTTGAGAAATAAAATCTACAGTAAGTTACTGAGACTGGGGAGTTCTTATAACAGTAAAGTGTCTACCTCTGAAGTGGTGCAAATGTCAGTAGAAGGTGTGGACCAGCTGGATATTTATTTTGCCTCTTATCTTCCGCAATTCTTTTTACAGCATGATTGCTCCTATTACCTTATTCGTAGTGCTATGCTTTTATCAACTGGCAGTCAGCATTGATTTTGTTAGGGTGTGTTCCGCTCATTCCAATTTCCATTGCTCTGGTACAAACATTTGCAAAAAAAACTGTTATCTAAATATTGGGGACAATATACTGCTTTGGGGGAGATACCTTTTGGAAAATCTGCAAGGATTGACCACTTTAAAAAATTTATCAGGCAGATAGCGAAAAAAAATGAAGAAATGAATGTGGAGGCAGAGCACTTCAGAAAAATAACCATGAAAAGTGCTTACCATGCAGTTAAACTCCATTTCCATCATGGATATTGTACAGCATTTGGCGGCGCTGCGGCCGGTATCGTAATGGCGGTTAGTCAGTTGGCGGCAGGTAATATCGATTTTGCCGGCTGTATTATCATTATTTTGCTTTCAGCCGACTTTTTCATTCCAATGCGTCAGTTGGGTAGTTTTTTCCATATCGCAATGAACGGTATGGCGGCCAGCGATAAGATTTTCCATTTGTTAGATTTAGAAGAGCCTCAGGAAAAAAACAAAAACAGTTCCAAATCATAACTGTGATATTGCATGCAGTCATGTAGGATTCCGTTACAATGAAGAACGAGAAATTTTAAAAGATATCAATGTACAGTTTCCTCAAGGCAGTTTTACAGCCATTGTAGGTGAAAGCGGCTGTGGTAAATCTACGTTAGGCGGCATTCTTATGGGCCGCAATGCACCGTATCAGGTCATATTACCATTGGTGGTGTAGAACTAAGTGAGATTGAAGAAAGTAATTTAATGCAGACCATTACTTATATTAGTCATAACAGTTATTTATTTAAAGGAACTGTACGTGATAATTTGTTAATGGGGACCCTAATGCCACAGACGAACAAATGTGGCATGTGCTGGAACAAACAAAACTTGCTGCATTTTTGCGCAGCGAGCAAGGTTTGGATACGCTCTTATTGGAAAAGGCGTCTAACTTGTCAGGCGGTCAATGCCAACGTTTGGCGCTGAGCCGTGCACTGCTTCATAACAGTCCTATTTATATATTTGATGAGGCAACTTCTAACATTGATATGGAGAGCGAAGACGATATTATGGAGCAAATCTATCATTTGGCAAAGACTAAAACAGTGATTCTTATATCTCACAGACTTGCTAATGTAGTACAAGCAGACCATATTTATGTGATGAAACATGGCAGTATTACAGAACAGGGTACGCATGAGCGCCTGATGGAACAGCAAGGAACTTACTATGAGCTTTATCATAGCCAGAAACAGCTGGAGCAATACGGAAAGGGAGGCAGCCGTATGAAAAGAGAAGCAATCTTACGGTAATGATGCGTCTGATAGGTCTTGTAAAGCCGTTGACCGGTTATATGATTTTAGCAGTATTGCTTGGCGTGGTCGGTTTTTATGTGCTATTTTCATTACCATTTTCGGCGGCTGGGCTTTGTTGGATGCCCTGCATATGGAATCTCCTGTTCCAATGGCTGCTGCATTTGCCATAGCAATTTCCATTGCTGTTGCGCGCGGTTTTCCTCCGTTACGGAGAACAGGCCTGCAATCACTATATTGCGTTTAAATTATTGGCTTTGATTCGCGACCATGTGTTTAAAGCGCTGCGTAAACTTTGCCCTGCTAAATTAGAAGGAAAAGGAAAGGGCAATCTGATTTCAGTAATTACTTCTGACATCGAATTATTGGAAGTCTTTTATGCGCATACCATTTCTCCTATTTTAATTGCATTTTCCGTGTCCGTTATTATGATTGGCTTTATCATGAGCATTCATTGGGTGCTGGGACTGGTAGCATTGGCAGCATATTTGGTTGTTGGTGTAGCGGTACCAATGATTGTATCAAAATGAGTGGAGATACAGGCAATCAGTTTCGTGAGCAATCCGGCTCTTTAAGCAGCTTTGTGTTGGATAGTCTGCGTGGCCTGGGTGAAACATCCAATATCAAACAGGTAAAAAAGCGTTTGGAAGAGTTGGATAGCCGCACGGATAGCCTAACCAAAAGAAGAGGAAAAGCAAAAATATATGGGACGAAATATGGCAATTACCAATACCATTATTTTTAATTTTCAGTTTGTTGATGTTAACGGCGGCATCTTTTGTTATACGTAAACAACATGATTAGTTTTGAAGGGTTATTGATTTCCGTCATTGCTATGATGAGTTCATTTGGCCCGGTCGTTGCTTTGGCAAATTTGGGAAGCACGTTGCAAAATACATTTGCAGCAGGCAACCGCGTATTGGATATTTTGGAAGAAACACCTTTGACAGAAGATATTAGGGAAAACCGGAAGTATCATTTACAGGAGTGCAGGTAGAAAATGTAACATTTGCATATGACAAAGAAGTAGTTCTGTCAGATATTAGCATGGCTGTACCCAAAAATAAAATTGTTGGCATTGTCGGTAAAAGCGGCAGCGGAAAATCAACCTTGCTGAAATTAATGATGCGTTTTTGGAAAGTACAGCAGGGAAAAGTAGAAATCTCAATACCAATATAGAAGCAATCAACACCGATAATTTAAGAGACATGGAAAGTTTAGTAACACAGGAAACCCACTTGTTCCATGCAAGTATTGCACAAAATTTACGGATTGCAAAACAAGACGCAACTCAGGAAGAATTGGAGCAAGCATGTAAAAAAGGCATCTATTCACGAATTTATTATGAGTCTTCCAAACGGTTATGAAACTCAGGTCGGAGAATTGGGAGATACTTTGTCCGGCGGTGAAAAACAACGACTGGGGCTTGCCAGAGCATTTTTACACAATGCGCCGTTTATTTTGCTGGATGAGCCGACCAGCAATCTTGACAGCTTAAATGAGGCTGTTATCTTAAAATCCTTACACCAGGCAAGCGATGATAAAACTGTAGTTTTAATTTCCCACAGAGCTTCCACCATGAAAATAGCAGATGATGTATATAATGTAGAGCGCGGAAGGATGAGCTGATGAAAACGGTACAAACCAAACGAGAACGGGAAAAGCGTATGGTAACCGAAATGATAAAACTGTATTGTAAAAGCAGCATCACACAAAAGGCGGAGCATTATGTCCTGAGTGTGATGAGCTGAACGAATACGCAAAATTGCGCAGTGATAAGTGTCCGTTTATGGAGACAAAAACATTTTGTTCCAACTGCAAAGTGCATTGTTATAAGCCGGTGATGCGTGAAAAAATTCGTGCGGTTATGCGTTTTCAGGACCCAGAATGTTATTGCATCATCCGGTATGGGCTATCAGACATGTAGTAGAATCAAAATCAGAGAAAAAGAAATTGAGGGGCAGACATGAAAAAAGTAAAGAAAATCCTATTTATTGTATTGGGGTGTATTGGTTTGGCTTTGGGCGCTGTAGGCGCAGTGCTTCCTTTAATGCCTGCATTTCCCTTTTTATTGCTGGCAGCCGTTTGCTTTGCCAAAAGTTCTGAAAAGTTGCACAATTGGTTTATTAATACCAAACTATACAAAAAGAACTTGGAATCTTTTGTAAAGGCAAAGGTATGACTTGGAAGGTCAAAATTAGAATCATGTCTGTTGTAACCGTATTAATGGCAATCGGCTGCGTTATGATGATGAGAGTGCCGATTGGTCAAATTGTACTGGGATGTGTTTGGCTGTTCCACATTCTGTTCTTTATCTTTGGCATTAAAACCATGAAGAAAGAAGAGGAAGAACAAGAGTCCATCAAAGAAGAACTGCCTGAATTGAATAAAATAAAAAGAGACAGAATATAATTCTGTCTCTTTTTTTATTTTGGGTTTATTAGGTGGAGGTGATGTGGGGGACTTATTTGATATGGAATGAAGATGGCTATTTAGAACAGTAAATATCGATGGCATCTCTGAAAAAATTTGCGCAGTTTTCACCTAATTGGTCGTAATAGGATTTAAAACGACTGTCAGATACATAACTGTCGCCCAATGCTTTATGAACTGCTTTAGAGTATATTCCTTCAGGCCAAAACAGGCATAACCATTGGCGATGCAAATCACATGCCTTTTGAGCTTGTTCGCAATTGGGATTTTTTGTTTTACGGCATTCTTCAATAACAAACGGATTTCTTTTTCCAAAGTTTCTTGAAGAATCCAAGTTTCTCGGCTCATATCGGATAATCTTTTATTTGCATCAGCCATGATAGCATCGCCATAATTTTGACGCAATTCGTTACCGTATTTTTGCTCTGTTTCAGATAGTATAGTTTGTTTCATCACTTTAAATTTTTTCTTCATCTGTCATAATAATGTCTCCTTTCAAGAGTAAAATTGTTTTGCTCACATTTTCAATGAAAAGTTCTATTTGTGATTTTCTTTCTGACAATGCAATTAAATGTCTTTGAAGTACTTGTTCTTTTTCCGTATTTGTCGCGCTAAGTAAGCGAGAAATTTCTTCAAGAGATACGCCAAGTGAACGATAACATAAAATTTGCTCCAGCGTGTCTATTTGTTCCGTTTCATATATACGATATCCGTTTTTCTCCAATACGTTTTGGTTTTAATAAATCGATTTCATCATAATAGCGTAAGGTACGGGTACTGACTCCTGATAGATTTGCCAGCTGTTTGATGGTATATTCCATATCATCACCTCCTGTTTGCATTTTAATGGTTTACGTAGCGGCAATGTCAATACATTATCGAAAAATGATAAAAGAAAGCGCCTGCATATTTTGCAGGCGCTGTTTTTTTTATGTTCTTTTATGCAAGAATCATTGCAGTTAAATCCATAGGATCCAGTTTTTTACCGTCTTTATAGCAACGCATATTTCCGGAAGCAATTTCGTCAATTAAGATAACTTCTCCGTTATGGTAGCCAAATTCAAATTTGATGTCATAAAGGTCAATACCTTTTTCTTTTAAAAGTGTCGGTGATAATGCTATTAATGGTTTGTGTTAATTTTTTGTATCCTCAAATTGCTCAGGTGTCATAATGCCCAATGCATCCAAACCTTCACAAGTAATCAGCGGGTCTCCACGGTCATCGTCTTTTAAAGTCACTTCTACATAAGCGTTTAGAGGTTGGCCTTCTGTTACATAATCACCATATCTTTTAAAGAAGCTGCCTACTGCACGATTACGGCAAATCACTTCTACACCTTTACCAAAGCATTTTGCCGGCAGTACTTCCATGGTGGAGTTTTCTACATCTGCAGAAACATAATGTGTTTGAATGCCTGCTTTTTTTCAAAATTTCAAAGAAGAAGATAGATACTTTTAAGTTTTCTTTGCCAATTCCGTCAATGGTAAGTCCAACTGTGTTGGCGCCAGGGTCAAAACACACCGTCAGTGCCTGTGACATCATCTTTAAATTTCAATAAATAATTTCCGTTGTCCAGCGCAAATACATCTTTTGTTTTGCCTTGATATACAGCTTTCATGAATCAAAACCTCCGCAATTTTTAACTGAAGTGATATTTTATGTCTGCTCTATTTTATCACTTTTTGTCGATTATGATAGACACAATTAGAAATTTTATATAATTTTGTGAGCATTGTAAATTGTATGAAACAACTTACTGTAATTTTTGTTCAATGGCATGAATGATATGCTCCAATACTTGGATACGTCCGTACTTTTTGCATTGTGTGGGGACCACATGCCACGGCGCAAATTCTGTAGAGGTGTGTTCCAACATCTGATTTACAGCAATTTCGTAGCTGTCCCATTTTTCCCTGTTACGCCAATCTTCAGGGGTGATTTTCCATCGTTTTGACGGTGTGGATTGACGGTCATTAAACCGTTTCAGCTGTTCATCTTTATCAATTTGCAGCCAAAACTTTACAATCACAGCGCCCCAGTCCGTCAATTGCTTTTCCAGTTCATTAATTTCACTGTATGCACGAATTTGTTCTTCTTTTGTGCAGAATTGTTCAATATATTCTACCAGAACGCGGCCGTACCATGTGCGGTCAAAAATTGTAATATGTCCTGTTTTGGGAATGCTGCGCCAAAACGCCACAAATAGTGGTACTGGCGTTCTTCTTCCGACGGAGCTGCAATTTGCCGTACTTGGTATCCTCTGGGGTCTAAGCTTTGGCAAACACGGTTAATACAGCCGCCTTTTCCCGCAGCATCAGCCCTCAAACAGAAACAGTGCCGGAATCTTTTTCGATATAAACGTGATTGCAGGTCAAACAATTTCTTTTGTAATTTTTTAATTGTTTATCATAATCATCATCTGATATTTTTTTTTTTTTTGTCCCAGAGGAACCGTTTGAATCGGTTCGTGTTTTAAAGTTGGATAGGTATCGGAAGGCATAAGAATAGGCCATGTTTTATTTTCCAACTGACTGGCAGAACTTTGAATGGTATTGATGACCGTTTCAAAATAAATGCAGACGCTTCATCCAAATAAGAAACATCTACCCATGCCATGGCGCAATTCCCGTATTGGTAGATTCCAGCATATCTTGGTACACTTTATAAAAATGGTGATATTGATGATATTGTTTCTTTTCTTTTTCCGTAACGCGCCATTTAGTTTGCACTGTTATTTTCAAACCGTCAATTCTATTTTTTTAACGTTTTTCGTTAATTTGAAGAAAGAATTTAATGATAATATAACCTGCATCATGGAGTGTACGTTCAAACTGTAAATTTCTTTTGGTTCGTTCTTCTATTTTAGCCTCATCCGTTTGATTGAAAAGTGAGGATGCCGGAATGTCCTGATACCAACTGCAATCAAAATAGACATTTCTCCCTTTTTGGGAAGCATATTCCAATGGCGCCATAAAAACGGGTGGCGCTTTTCTTCATCTGTCGGAGGAGTAATGTTATGCATGGTTAAATGGCGAAAGTCAAAATGAATCATGAGTTCGGAAATAAATGTGCCTTTTCCTGAAAAAGCTCCATCCTTCAAATAATATAATGACAGGCAGTTGATGTTCCCGAATGGTCTGCTGCAAAACCATCAGCTCGTCTTGTAATTGCTTTTTTCTCTTTTTATGTTCTTTCATATGTTTCTTATGTTCTGTTAATTCTATCAGCATAGGATACTTACCCCTTTTATGTTTCGTTTTTTATGATGGATTCTCTTACGCAATTGTGATTAGTTTACCATAAAAGAGGAATAATCCTAGAGAAACATGCAGTATTATTTGTAAATTTTACATACATATTGTGGTGTTGTATTGCTATTTACAGTCCCAAAACGTATAATAAAAATAACTATGTTTTTGTATGAGTACAAAATGGAAAGAGGCATTGCGATGGATAGTAGAGTGGAATCCTATTTTGAAGATATCAAAGGAAAAAAGATTGCATTTCTGGGAATCGGAGGCAGCAATTTACCGTTGGCAAAAATCTTTCGTCAAAAGGTGCAATAGTATTTGCCTGTGACAAAAGAGAAAAAGAACAGCTCGGAAAAACAGGAGAAGAATTGGAGCAAATGGGTATCACCTTAAAATTAGGGGGAACATTATTTGGAGCAATTGGACGTTGATATGATGTTCCGCACTCCCGGCATGCGTTTTCATACAAAAGAGCTGGAACAGGCAAAGAAAAAGGAATTGTTGTAACATCTGAAATGGAAGTGTTTTTGACCTTTGTCCTTGTCCTATTTATGCAGTTACAGGCAGTGACGGAAAAACTACAACCACAACAATTATTTCAGAATTTTTTAAAAAGCGGCAGGCAAACGAATACACTTAGGCGGAAACATTGGTACTCCTCTGCTTCCCGAAATTGAGCAAATAGATACAAACGATGTGGCGGTTGTGGAATTATCCAGTTTTCAGCTGATTTCTATGCGCCGCAGTCAAAAGGTTGCAGTGGTGACCAATCTTTCTCCCAATCATTTGGATATGCATAAAGATATGGATGAATATGTACAGGCAAAAACGCAATTTGGTACTGCATCAAACAGCAGCGTCAAAACAGTATTGAATGCAGAAAATCAACTGACCATGTCGTTTGCAAGTGATGTCAGGGGACAATTGTTCACGTTTAGCAGTGCAAAACCATGCAAATATGGGCGTATTTAAGGCAAGATGGAATGATTGTCATGTCTGAAGGGGAAACGCAAACAGAGGTACTGCATAGCAGTGAGATTAAAATTCCCGGAAAAACATAATGTGGAAAATTATTTGGCAGCCATAACGGCAGTGTGGGAGATGTTCCCCATGAGGCAATTTGCCAAGTGGCAAAAAACTTTGGAGGGTACCGCATCGTGCAGAGTTGGTCAGAGTGCTAGACGGAGTTTCTTATTACAATGACTCTATCGGAACCAGCCCAACCAGGACAGCGAACGGAACTTTACAGCTGTATGACAGAAAAATAATTTTAATTGCAGGCGGATATGACAAACAAATTCCATACGATACACTTGGTCCAATTATTATGGATAAAGTGAAAAAACATTAATTTTAATGGGTGCAACAGCCGATAAAATAGAAGCTGCTGTAAAAGCAGCGCCAAACTACTGTGAACAGGAAATTGTAATTTTACATGCCAACTCTATGGAGAAGGCGGTTGCTTTGGCGAAAGAACAGGCACAAAAGGGAGATATTGTATCTCTATCACCGGCTTCCGCAAGTTTTGATTTATATCCAAATTTTGAAGCCAGAGGAAATCATTTTAAGAATATCGTAAATGCGTTTGTAAGGAGGGGTATTTCTATGGAACAATTAAAGAAATGCTGTTTCAGCTTTGCAGTGCGGCAGGTACACCGGGTGATGAGCACTTTGCAGCACTTCAGGCAAAAAAGCATTGGAGCCATATTGTACAGATGTAAACCATAGACCATATGGGAAATGTCATTGGTTTTATGGGAGATAAAATGCAGAGCGTCAAGTGATGTTAGACGCCCATATAGACCAAATTGGAATGATTAGTAACACAGATTGATGAAGATGGTTTTCTGCATATAGCGCCATGCGGCGGTGTAGACCGCCGTGTGCTTCCGGGCGCTCCGTAACGGTATACTGGCCAAGACGTTAACCGGAATTGTATGTTTGTCTGCCGCCTCATTTGGTAGAGGATGACGGCAATAGTAGAACGGTTGATAAGATGGCGGCAGACTGGGTTTGGACCAAAGAGCTAAACGGAAATAAAAGGTATCTTTGGGTGACCGCATTATCATCAACGGTGAACCCCGTTAACTTTGTTGAATCATCGTGTATCCTCCGGTCCGCATTGACGACCGCGCCGGTTGTGCGGCTCTTGATTCGTGCACAATTGTTGCATGACAAAATCATTAAAATGTGGGCTGACTA
>VOFH01002502.1_pt1 | contig 11901 bp, 27 predicted proteins | sample 5384091 | NCBI WGS metagenome assembly VOFH01 (sample SAMN12384727, study PRJNA508395) | human gut metagenome | isolation source: healthy gut G | host: Homo sapiens
GGAAGTTCCTCTTGGAGTCGGAACGCCACTGGTCATTTTGAAGATCTGTTTTGTAACCAGTTTGTTCATGGACAGTGTACATCCAAGAGAGTTTGGTCCTGTATATTTGATTCCCAGGTTGTCGAATGTTGCCTGGAGTTTTCCGTTTTCACCGATGGAACCGTGAAGTGCCATGAATGTGATATCAGCCATCTGGCAGAGTTCAATGACATTTGGTCCAATCTCGGAAGGTGACTGGTCGGACGTGACTTGCGCAGTGCATCAAGATCCGGTACAGAAGTAGAGATTCCTTTGAAAAATCTCAAGTCCGCCGTCCGGGCGGTCGAATACTTCTTCTAATTTATCAGAATCGCATGGAAGGCCGAAGAACACATCCAGAAGGAATGCCTGATGTCCCATTTCACGGAGAGTTTTACAGATTCCAGCTCCTGAAAGTAAGGATACATCTCTTTCGGACTGAGTCCGCCTGCTAATACTATAATTTTCATGATCGATAAGTCCTCCTTTAATCTGTCATAGTCATCTGATCAAGTAATGATTGTTTTACAGCGTAGAGTTTCTGGGAAAGATCCACGTAAACTCTGTGCGGGTAGAAAAGACGCTTGGTCTCATCCCATAACGTATCTTTCTCCTCACGGCAGTATGCTGCGATCTCCTTTAATGTAGGAGATTTGTAGAGGCACTCGCCGTTCTTGAAGATTGGTAAGAGAATTTCACGTACGGTGTAAGTACCACCGGCAAGCTTGGTCTTCTTCCAGGTATCCATAGGATCGAAAAGAAGCAGATCCTGTTTTGGATCAATGACTTCATCAGCAAAGCAGATGAGATCAGCTTTGATCTTTCCGCTTGCTTTTCGTAGATACGGTAGATTGTCTTATTGCCAGGGTTGGTGATCTTCTCAGTATTTTCAGATATTTTTATCTTAGGAACAAATTCGCCTTTTTCATTCTGGATGGCAGCAAGCTTGTACACACCTCCGAATGAAGGACAGTCCTTGGAAGTGATCAGATTGGTACCGACACCCCAGGAATCAATGGCTGCCCCCTGCATCTTAAGATCGTGGAGAAGGAACTCGTCCAGATCGTTAGAAGCACAGATGGTAGCTTCCGGGAATCCGGCTTCGTCTAACATCTTTCTGGCTTCTTTTGATAAATATGCAAGGTCACCGCTGTCCAGGCGGATTCCGTATTTGATCAGAGGTTTTCCGGCGTCTTTAAATTCCTGGAATACGCGGATGGCATTCGGAACACCGGATTTTTAAAGTATCGTAAGTGTCAACTAAGAGTGTACAATTGTCCGGATACATCTCTGCATACGTTTTGAATGCGGTGTACTCATCCGGAAAGCTCATGATCCAGCTGTGTGCATGGGTTCCCTTGACTGGAACGTCAAACATCTGTCCGGCAAGTACATTGAAGTACCGACATCCGCCGATCATCGCTGCTCTTGCACCGTATAATCCTGCATCCGGTCCCTGTGCACGGCGCAGTCCAAATTCCATGATGCCGTCGCCATTGGCTGCGAATACGATACGGGAAGTCTTCGTCGCGATCAGACACTGATGATTGATGATATTGAGGATCGCCGTCTCCACAAGCTGCGCTTCCATGATCGGAGCAACCACTTTCAGAAGAGGTTCCTTCGGAAATACGACTGTTCCCTCCGGGATGGCATAGATGTCACCGCTGAAGTGGAAGCCGCTCAGATAATGAAGGAAATCTTCTTTGAAGATTCCAAGACCTCTTAAATAGTCTACATCATCATAAGTAAAATGCAAATTCTTTATATAATCGATTACCTGATCAAGACCTGCACATACAGAATATCCGTTGTTACAAGGGTTCTGGCGGAAAAATACATCGAAGATGACATTTTCGTTCTGCCTTTTTCATAATATCCTTGCATCATAGTAAGTTCGTACAGATCTGTCAGCAAGGTAAGATTTCGTTTGCTCATTTTCAAACTCCTTTTTTCTGCTGTTTGCAGTACATTTCTTTTTTAGTTATACCGTTTTATTATAGCACTTAAGGGAATAAATGTAAAAGAAAAAAACCAGGCACTATACAAGTGCCTGATTCTTATGAATGGTTTCACTGATGATATTACTGCAATATTCTCCGATACGCTTTTTTCTCGTCTTTATCCAGTTCTTTCGGATAGATCGGTTTGCCATATTCTAAGATGACATGAGTCTTTTTTGATGAACGGGAAATGTCCTTCGAAAATATCACAGGTGTTATTAAGACTCATCGGTATGATCGGACAGCCGGTCTTTTCTGCGATCTTAAAGGAACCGTTATGGAACGGAAGTAAGGATAATTCTTCCCCTTTATTCCGGGTGCCTTCCGGGAAGATGCAGATGGAAATACCGTGTTTTACATAATCGATTGCCTGCAGGATGGTCTTCAGTCGTCGGTAATAACGCCCGCTTTTCCGGGAAAATCTTCGGCGATGATCGGGAAGATCTTTTTCTCCCAGCGCCTGTTTGACTGCGGTGAAAAGTTCCATTCCGGGAGCCTTGACCCAGTGCCCGTTGACGGCAGTTTCTTCTCCGTAAAGAACCGACCAGTAGGCTTCGAAGCCGCGGAAATGATCAATGCGCAGCGTGTCCAGGATTTTCAGCTGATTCTGGATACGTTTGATCCACCAGGAGAATCCGTCTGCCTGATGAACCTCCCAGTTGTAGAGTGGGTTGCCCCAAAGCTGTCCGGTGGCAGAAAAATAATCCGGGGTACGCCTGCGACAGCCAGCGGATATCCGGTAGTATCAAGCTGGAACAAATGCTTGTTCGCCCATACGTCTGCACTGTCCATTGACACGAAGAGCGGAATATCGCCGATGATTCGAATGCCACGCTCATTGGCGTATGTCTTCAAGTCTTTCCATTCTGTAAAGAATAAAAACTGAAGAAATTGATAATACCCGATCTCTTTTGCATAAGTCTGCGTTAACTGGGTTTTGAATTCTTCCGACGGAGAGCGGAACTGTTCCGGCCAGTCAAGCCAGATACGTCCGTCGTTTACATCCTTTACCGACATATAAAGGGCATAATCATCAAGCCAGAAGGCTTCCTCTTCACAGAATTTCTGGAAATCCTGAAAGAGTGCGTCTGATGGCTGTGTCAGAAATTGTTCATAGGCGGACTTTAAAAGGCTGTATTTCCATGGGATGACCGCGCTGTAGTCTACATGTTCAAGATCGCCGGATGGTGCGCCGGCGAGAAGTTCGTCTGTAATAAGTCCAAGCTCTTTTAAATGGTCGGGGCTTATAAGAAGCGGCTGACCGGCAAAGGCGGAGAAACTTTGATAAGGAGAATCTCCAAAGCCTGTATGGGTTAAAGGCAGAAGCTGCCACAGATGTTGTCCGGAATCTACAAGAAAATCGATAAACCGGCGCGCCTCCGGTCCGAGATCTCCGATCCCATAAGGGGATGGAAGAGAAGTCGGATGGAGGAGAATACCGGACATTCGTAATAACTGGTGCATAATTACTGTCTCCTTCATTGCTTTTGTGACCAGTATACAACATTTTTGTAATTTTTCCTAGCACTGCTGTGTATGATGTTAAAGAGAATTACGTGTGGTGTATTCATGAAGAAACTATTTTTGTACATACTTCTGCCGGCAGTGGTCTGCTCATTTAGCGCATGTTCTATAGAGAAAATGGAGGATGAAAGAAAAGAGATCTTTGCATACACAGTCATAGAACAGGATGAAATGCCGCAGGAATTGAAAGAACAGATTGAAAAAGAAGAAAAAATGTCTTTGGAATCACCTATGCAGATCAAGGCATCCTGTATGCTGCAAGGGGATTTGGCGAGAAGAAAAACCGACGGCTATCACGCGGAGGTTACAGCATGCTATGAAACAGAAGATACGATTTATGTGATAACAGAGCTAAGAGGACCGCAAAAGGAGAAGACATCAAAAAAGAAAAACCTGTCCCTATGTAGTGATAAAAATGGATTACGAGGAAAAGCAAGTCATGTTTTTTGTAGGAGTAGAAGTAAAAAAGGAGGCTGTATCATATGGAATATGAAAAAAAGAAATGCTTATTTATCAGCAGGGCAAAACGATCACTGCATCAATTTTATCTGGATGATGATTATAATGTGCCGGATGCCAGAAGTGATGTCGGGAAAGTCATATTAAGTGAAGGAAAGCTGAAGGTTGAAGAACTGAAAGAAGTGGAGAATTATATCAGAGCCGCAGGAACGCTGGCTTTTCGTATTCTCTATGAGAGTGACGATATAGAGCAGAAATTGTGTGTTCTGGAAGGAAGGATTCCGTTTGAAGAGACGATCTATGTAGAGGAACCGCTGGTGGAGCTCCTTTTTAAAATCGTCGAATGCAGAACTTACCGTGACGGTTATTAATTCCCGCAAGCTGAGTCTCAAAGTGTTGGCAGAGCTTCTTGTAAGTTCGGAAGGGAAAAAAGAGACAGAGCTTACCATGGATGTGGAAAACAGCGAGAAATTATATAAGAAAAAAGAAACCACGCAGCTTCTTGGATTGTTCTCCGGAGGAAGAGATATCTATCGCATCAAAGAAGAAGTGACACTTGAGGGTACAAAGGAAAATATCGGTACACTGTTGTGGACAGAACTTTCCAGCCGGAAATTAGATACAAGAATCGGAACCGATGAGATTGAACTGAGAGGGAACTGCTGCTTTTTGTCTGTACGAGTCAGTGGATGGAAAAACAGAATGGATGGAACAGACCATCCCCTTATGAAGGTCGGTTAGAGTGCAGTGGAGCGCAGGAGCAGATGTATCATCAGATTTATCCGGAATTGACGGATATCAATATAGAAGCACGGATGGATGAAGATGGAGAAATGCGCTGTCTCGGTGTAGAGGCGGCGTTGGAGGCAAGAATGGTTATTTATACGGAAGAACAGGTGGAGATTCTTCAAGATGTTTATGCACTGACGCAGGTGTGCCGTCCTAAGTTTAAGGAGCAGGTCATGGAACAGCTTCTTATGCAGAATCATTCAAAATGTAAAGTGAGAGAGCAGTTATCACTTCCGGAGCTTCAGGACAATATCCTGCGATCTGTCACAGCGGCGGAAGAATCCAGGTGGAACATACGGAGACGGTGGAACAGGGCGTTCTGGTGGAAGGAGTTCTTCATGTCAGCTTCCTGTATGTGACATCGGATGATGAAATACCGTTTGATGTGTGGCAGGGAATGATACCATTTTCCTATGTGATGGAGAGCAACGAGACCTGTGAGGATATGAAGTGTGATTTTACACATTTTATCGAACAGCTCTCAATCAGTCTTCTGGGCAACGGAGAGATCGAGGTAAAGGCGGTTCTGGCATTTCATAGCTTCTTCAAAAAGCCGGTACACTTGTTTAATATTGAAGAAATCACCTATGAGCCAATCGATATAAAAGAAGTGGAGAAACGTCCGGGGATTATCGGTTATATTGTGCAGGATGGGGATGATCTGTGGGAGCTTGCCAAGCGGTACAGCACTACGATGGAAGGAATCATGGAAGTCAATCAAATGGAAAATTCGGATTTAAAATCGGGAGATAAAATATTGATTTTTAAGGAAAATATGAGTATACTATAGGTACATTGTATACAAGATACAGAGTACAAAGTACAGGAGAACAAAAGATGGATAAAATAAAATTAAAAGCACTGGGCAAAGATCAATCTTGGTCTGGATGTTCTTGGAAGACGTCCGAACGGTTATCATGATGTCCGCATGGTTATGCAGACGGTGTATCTCTATGATCAGATTCTGTTGGAAAAGACAGATAAGGAAGGAATTTCTCTAAAGACCAATCTTTTTATCTTCCGGTCAATGAGAATAATCTGGCTTATCGCGCAGCAAAAAATGTTGATTGACGAGTTTGCTATAAAAGAAGGCGTTCATATTTCTCTGGAGAAACATATTCCGGTTGCGGCAGGTATGGCAGGAGGAAGCTCAATGCGGCAGCAGTGCTCTATGGAATGAACCGTTTATTTCAGCTGGGGCTTACAGACCAGGAATTGATGGAGCGTGGTGTTCAACTGGGGGCAGATGTACCTTTACTGTATTATGAGAGGAACCGTTTGGCAGAGGGAATCGGTGAAGAACTGACGCCGCTTCCGGCGATGCCGAAGTGTCATGTGCTGTTGGCAAAACCGCCTATTAGTGTATCGACACAAAAGGTGTACGAGAAACTGGATGCGCAGGAAGTGACAAAGCATCCGGATATTGACGGGATTCTTCTTGGACTTCAGACAGGCGATCTTAAGAAGATTACTTCCAGTATGGGAAATGTATTAGAAAATGTTACCATTACGGAATATCCGCGATCGAGAGAATCAAAGACGTGATGAAAGAAGAAGGCGCGTTAAATGCCATGATGAGTGGCAGCGGTCCTACGGTTTTGGTATTTACGATGATAAGATTCTTGCGCGCCGTGCGGCTGCAAGAATTAGAGAAGAACAGCTTGCAAAGCAGGTGCATGTGACTACTATGCATAATGTGAGGAGGAAATCATGAAAGAACTGAATTTTAGCGTAAATATGGATGAATTTCTGCCTTTGCGTGATGTCGTGTTTAATACGCTCCGGCAAGCGATTTTGAGAGGAGAGCTTAAGCCGGGCGAACGATTGATGGAGATTCAGCTTGCCAATAAACTGGGAGTCAGTCGGACGCCCATTCGAGAAGCGATCAGAAAGCTGGAACTGGAAGGGCTTGTGCTTGTTATTCCAAGAAAAGGTGCTGAGGTGGCTGATATCAAAAGAAAAGAGCTTAAGGGATGTGCTGGAGGTTCGAAAGCACTGGAAGAACTGGCTGTGCAGCTTGCATGTGATAAGATTACACGAAAGAAGAGATCGAAGAATTGAAAGAGGCGGCAGAGACATTTAAAAAGCTCAGAAAACGAAGGATATCACCCAGATTGCGGAAGCGGATGTTCATTTTCATGATATTATCAATACAGCCAGCGGGAATCAGAAACTGATTCAGCTTCTGAATAATTTAAGAGAGCAGATGTACCGTTACCGGGTGGAATATTTGAAAAACCCGGAAGTATATCCGCAGCTTATCGCAGAACATGAGGAACTGATCACGAAGATCACGCACCATGAGAAGCAGGAGGCAACGAAGATTATGTGCAGGCATATTGACAACCAAGTGGGAGGCAGTCACGGATGTGATCCGCACAAAAAAAAAGTGTAAATTTTTTGTATAAACACCTGAAGATGTACAGACTCCAGATAGAAAAAAGAAAGAAAGGAGTACATAACAGGTGGAAAGAAAGAGAATAGAAGCGAATAAGCAATTTAATGATAATAGAAGACAACAATGGATCGTGTGATACTGAGCATTTGTGCGGCGTCTTTTCTTACGTGGGCAGTGGCAGTGAATCGAAGCCTTGCAGCAGAAGCGCGCATAGAGAAAACGCAGATCCGATTGGCAGACGAAGTGTTGAGATTTCATGTTCCTGCCAACAGTGACAGCAAAGAAGACCAGAGAGTGAAGCGGGAAGTAAGAGACGAAGTTCTCACATATATGGAGGATAACATGACGGCTTCTCCTACTGTAGACGAAGCGAAACAATGGGTGCAGGCGCATCTTGATGAGCTGGAAGCGACCGCAGAGAGTGTTCTCGTAAGAGAGGGTATGCCTTATCATGCCAGAGCAGTAGTGAGAACCTGCTATTTCCCGGATAAGAGGTACGGAGATGTATTTTTCCGAAGGGATATTATGAGCGCTCCGTATAGAACTGGGATCGGCGGAAGGACATAATTGGTGGTGTGTGCTGTATCGAATCTTTGTTTCACGGATTCAACTTATAGCGCAGTGGGAGAAGAAGGAAAAGAAGAGCTTCGAAATGTGTTGGCAGAAGATGCCTACGAAATGGTCACTGCTGTTTCAAAATTTAAGATAAAAAGTTATTTTTTTAATTAGATGAAGGATACGAAAGAGATGGAGGAAATGTCATGACTGAATTTCTGGTAAGACATTTTGTAAAAGATTATGAAAATGTAAAAAAGGTGTCTGTGCGGACTGCTTACGGAGTGCTGGCAAGTGTAACAGGCATCTTTTGTAATGTGTTTTGTTTGTTGTAAAGTGGATTGTTGGATATTTGATGCACAGTATCTCTGTTATGGCTGATGCATTTAACAACTTGTCAGACGCAGGTTCATCAATTATCGGACTTGTGGGAGTGAAGATGGCAGAGAAGCCGGCGGATGAAGAGCATCCATTTGGTCACGGAAGAATTGAATATATTGCGGCGCCTTGATCGTATCCTTCCTCGTTATGCAAGTCGGATTCACCTTTTTCAAAGATGCGATCGGTAAGATCAGACATCCGGAAGCGCTGAAATTTCAAACCGTTTCCATTATTATTCTGCTGTTATCTATCGGTGTGAAATTGTGGATGGGAAGATTTAATAAGAAGTTGGGCGAGCGTGTAGACTCAAAAGTGATGCTTGCTACAGCGGCAGATGCGATGGGAGATGTGATCGCCCACATCTGCAACCGTTGCCTCTCTTCTGTTTTCCATTTTACAGGAATTAATATTGACGGATATGTAGGTTTGGGCGTGTCCGTTGTTGTTATGTGGGCAGGGCTTGGCATTGCAAAAGATACGCTGGAACCATTGATCGGTGAGGCGGTAGACCCGGAAGAATATGCCAAGATCTCAGAATTTGTGGAGGGCTATGACGGAATCGTAGGAACCCATGACCTGATCGTACACAACTACGGACCGGGAAGAAGTATGGCTTCTATCCATGCAGAAGTTCCCAATGATGTGGATATCGAAGCATCCACGAGCGGATTGACCGGATTGAAAGAGACGCCAGAAAGAACCTAGGGACGTTGCTCGTTATACATATGGACCCGGTGGAGACGAAGGACGAGCAGGTGTTGAAGGCAAAGGCTACCAAATGGAAGAAGTAGTACGCAAGATGGATGAAGCGGTAAGTATCCATGATTTCCGAATGGTAGACGGAAAAAGAACAGATTAATTTAATCTTTGACATGGTTGTGCCCCATGAGTATGATAAAGAGAAACAGATTGAATTAAAGAAATATGTAAGAGAACAGCTGAAAGAGATTGACTATCGATATCAGTGCGTGATCACGACAGAAAGGACTACGTAGCAAATGCAAAGGAATAATGAATATTCATTTGGCGGAAAAGTAAGATTCAGTGAGATTGACCATACAGAGAAGATGACGCTGCCTTCTATGATTAATTATTTTCAAGATTGCAGTACCTTTCAGTCGGACTTTTAGGTCTTGGCGTTGATTATCTCAAAGAGAATCAGAGAGCATGGGTGTTGTCTGCATGGCAGGTAGAAGTTGTGCGCTACCCAAAGATTGCGGAGGAGATCGAGTGTACATACATGGGCATCTGGATTTAAAGGTATGTTTGGGGATCGTAATTTCTGTATCAGAGATAAAAGAGGGAAATATGGTCGCATATGCGCATTCTCTCTGGGTGTATATGGACATGAAAAAGGACGTCCGGTGAAACCATCAGAGGATGAGGTGGAGCTCTATGGCACGAGTGAACCCCTTGAGATGGAGGTGCTCGAGAAAGATTCCGCTTCCGGAACAAATGGAAGAGCGGGAATGCTTCGTGGTAAGAAGAAGTGATATCGATACAAATGAGCATGTCAATAATTGTCGATATGTGCAGATGGCGCAAGAGGTGCTGGAAGAGGAAATAGAAGTGAAGCATCTGCGTGTCGAATATAAAAATTCAGCGCGATATGGGGACAAGATTGTTCCGAAGATCGGAAGAGACGGAGAGAGAACAGTGGTGGAACTTTTGCAGTGAGGAAGACAAGCCTTACGCAATTGTAGAATTTCGTATATAGGAGAAGAAGATGAGATTACAAGACGAATTAGGGAAAAAACGAACATTAATGGTAGTGAAAAAGGTAGATTTTTGGTGTTTATCTCGGAACAAGTGAAGAGAAGGTACTGCTTCCGAAAAAGGAAGTGCCGGCAGGAATTGAAATCGGAGATCCGATTGAAGTTTTCTTATATAATGATTCTTCCGATCGAATGATCGCGACTACACGGACGCCGAAGCTTCTGTTTGGAGAGGTGAAGCCTTTGAAGGTTGCGGATACTGCAAGAGTGGGAGCGTTCCTTGAGTGGGGCTTAGAGAAAGATCTTCTGCTTCCGTTCCGTGAGCAGACCGCAAAAGTGTCCAAAGGGGACGAAGTACTGGCAGCCCTTTATGTGGATAAAAGCGGAAGACTGTGTGCGACAATGAAAGTATATGATAAGCTGTCTCTTAATACACCTTATAAAAAAAGATGATGAGGTGAAAGGACGTGTCTACGAGATCAGTGATAATTTCGGGGTGTTCGTAGCAGTGGATGATCAATATTCGGCACTGATTCCGAAAAAAGAGAGGCGCCTAATGGTTTTCGTGTGGGAGAAGTCATTGAAGGACGAGTTGTGAAAGTGCATGAAGATGGAAAGATGGATTTAAGTGTGCGCAAAAGGCATTTCTTCAGATGGACGATGATGCGCAGATGATACTGGAACGTTTGGAAAGTGCAGGCGGCTCCCTTCCGTTTAACGATAAAACAGATGCGCGTACCATAAAGGCTGAATTCGGAATTAGTAAAAATGCTTATCAAAGAGAGCGGTCGGACGTTTGTTTAAAGAGCGTAAGATACAAATCTTCGAAAATCATATTGAAAATCTCGCGGAAATAAGTTATAATGAAAGAAGGAAAGAAAAAGGCTGATATAAGGAAGGAGACTGTAACATGAAAGTACAGAATATTACAGATATCGATGCATTTTTAAAACAGTTGATGAGTGTAAAGGACGAGTTGAATTAGTGACAGGCGAAGGTGACAGACTGAATCTGAAGTCTAAATTATCCCAGTATGTATCTATGGCAAATATCTTCTCTAACGGAGAGATCCCGGAGCTTGAGGTCATTGCATATGAGAAAGAGGATACAGACAGACTGATCCGCTTTATGATCAATAACTAATTTTTGTGAACGATAGGATATATAGAAGGCAGAGATAAATGTAGTGTTTGTCTCTGCTTTTTTCAACAAAGGAGACATTTTATTATGAGTTTTGCGCATTTACATGTACATACCGAGTACAGTCTGCTGGACGGTTCCAATAAAATCAAAGAGTGTATTTCAAGGGTAAAAGAATTGGGCATGAACAGCATTGCCATCACGGATCACGGTGTCATGTTCGGCGTGATTGATTTTTACCGCGCGGCAAAGGCAGCGGGCATTAACCCGATCCTCGGATGTGAGGTCTATGTAGCGCCCGGCTCTAGATTTGATAAAGGAAGCTATAGGTAATGGTGACGACAGGTATTATCACCTTGTACTGCTTGCCGAGAATCAGGAGGGCTATCAGAATCTGATGAAGATTGTATCCATCGGATTCACAGAAGGGTACTATTATAAACCGCGTGTGGACATGGATGTGCTGAAGAAATACAGCAAAGGCATCATTGCATTAAGCGCCTGTCTTGCCGGAGAAGTACAGAGAAATATCGCGAGAGGGATGTACAGCGAAGGAAAGGCTGCCGCGCCCGCTATCAGGAGGTATTCGGTGAGGGAATTTCTTCCTGGAATTACAGGATCATGGATTGCCGGAACAGAAGCTGGTCAATCAGTCTCTTCTTCGGATGTCTCAGGAGACAGGGATTGACCTTGTGGCAACCAATGATGTGCATTATACTTATGCGGAAGATGAGAAGCCTCACGATATGCTTCTGTGTATTCAGACGGGGAAGAAGCTTTCGGACGAAAATCGCCTTCGCTATGAGGGCGGACAGTATTATATTAAGTCCGAAGAAGAGATGCGCCGTTTGTTTCCATATGCGCTGCAGGCACTTGAAAATACACAAAAGATTGCGGACCGGTGTCACGTAGAGATTGA
>VOFH01004233.1_pt1 | contig 11899 bp, 22 predicted proteins | sample 5384091 | NCBI WGS metagenome assembly VOFH01 (sample SAMN12384727, study PRJNA508395) | human gut metagenome | isolation source: healthy gut G | host: Homo sapiens
GATACCTTTTGAACTATATGTAGCACCATAACCGCATCAACTTTATCTGTATTAGCTGATTGTACCGCGATAACGCTAAATGGCACTTCAGACCATGCCCTGTTCAAAATATGCTTGCATCATCTTTCTATTTTTCACAAGTTTGATCTCTACGATCTTGTCTTCTTGATACAACACTGACAGTGATCTTTCCTCCAACCCTGTTCCAGTTCCATAAACACCATCTTTGTATGTTCCTGATTTTCTCTGTTGTATCTTTTCTTCGTTGTGTGTCTTTGTTGTAGATGTAGAACTACTGTCACTAGATGATTTATTAACTACTTTGCCAACGCATTACGCACGGCTTTGATAATACCATTGGAACTAAATGTAGCCCCACTGACAGCATCTCATTTGTGCTCTGCTTCTTAACCATCAATGAAGTAAAATACCTTTGCACGGTTAAAATACGCTGCATCATCATAATTTTCCAAAAATTTTAATTGATTTAATCTTATTCTTTTGATCGTCACAGAAACTTTACAGTACCATGATACCCACCGGTTCCAATAAATGTACCATCTTTGTGGCCGTTCCTGATTCATCCGCTGCCACCAACACTTCCTGCAGATTTCGCAGAAGATCCGCCTGCTTTTGCGGATGATTTATCTTCTTCCCCTGTTAACGCATTTTTACTGCCTTAATGATTCCATTTGAACTGTAAAGTTGCCCCACTGACAACATCAACTTTTAATGACTGCTTTGCCAGAATATTTTTGATCACACCTGCTGATGCACGATTGAAAAATGCGGCATCATCGGAATTACTAATACTTTGATCGCTGTGATCTTATGATCTTTTACAGTAACTGAAACCTTTACCAAACCACGATATCCGTTTGCCTGTCCTTCATAAGTTCCATCCTTGATCTTGCTTAGATCAATATCCCCAGCATTTTGCTTTCTTTGTTTTCTTTTTCGGCTTGTGTCGTTGCAGCTTCTACTGATTTTCAGAATTATTTTTGATTTTTCTGACTTTGGTGCCGTATATCCAAAAACACTGTTTCCAACCAGACTGATCACAAAAATCGCAGGCACAAACTGAATCAGATTGACTTTCTTTAACTGATCAATGATCTTCATTTTTGTTTTTTCTCTCTTTCTATCTGTTAACGTTTTATTTTTTATTACTGTAAAATCACTATCTGAACTAAAAAATGATCTTTGATTCCCCTGTGAAATATATACCTTATTATTTTCATCAACAAGGATCATATTGAATTCTTTGCTGTGTTCCTTCCAGTAAGAAAAGCTTTATCCTTCCCCCATAACAAACAATGTTGTTGACAATGTATCAGATAATCGTACCATTTTTACTGATAATCGTTACTGATTTCAGATCTTTTTCGGATGGTTTTCAGTTGCTGGATCAATGATATGATGATATGTTTTCCCATCTTTCTCAAAGTATCTTTCATATGCTCCAGATGTAATGACTGCTTCATCAGCAGCTTCATATGCACCGATCATACTTTCTGTATCATCTGGTGACTGCACTCCGACTTTCCATCGGCTTCCATCTGTTTTTGTTCCGATTGCCTGTACGTTACCACCAAGACTGATCACACCGCTTTTCACACCATCCTTTTTTATAGATTTTTGCAATTCTTTGTGATGTATCCTTTAGCAATTCCTCCAAGATCAATCTTCATATTCTTCTCTAATGTCACAACATTTGTTTTCTTATTAATTTTGATTTTCTGACTATTTACGTTTTTCAGAAGTTTCTGGAATTTCACTGTCCGATGGCACACGATATTTCTGTGTCGGAAATCCCATAATTCCACGATCGGATAGATAGAAATATCAAAAGCATCGTTTGATTCTTTTGATTTTTTCTTTGCAAATTCGATCAATTCTAATGTCTCATCAGATACTTTCATTTTTTTCTTCTGATTCAGCTGATAGATCTCACTGTTTTATCTACCGCTGACCATAGCTGATCTAATCGCTCAATCTCACTCTTAGCATCATCCACTGCTTTTTGTGCATTCTTTCCATGCTTTCAGATTCATATAGGGTGTCCATGGCAAAAATTTGCGCACTTGCTTCCTGTGTACTTGCTTCACTGCTTGTCTCTGTCTTCTTTGCGTCCTGTTTTTGGCACATCCAGCAAAAACGATAATACCCCTAAAACACTGATCATCGCTATACATATTAATTTTTTAGTTTCATTTATTTCATCCTTCTAGGTTAGTAACTTGCTAACCTATAGTTTATAATTTTTTTGCTTTTGTTTCAAGGATAGTAATTGAGGTTTTTTTTCATTAATAAAATACTTTGCCATTCTATAGTAATTTTATATAAAGGTTCAAAAAAGGAACTGTCTTTTCTGACAATTCCTTTTTTTGACGTTCTATTCTAACCGTTATTTCTTAATCTCATAGTATCCATTTGTCTTCTTAGTACGCTTGCTTACTTTGACATAATACATTCCTTTTTTCTTTGGAAGCTTTACTGTCTTTTCTAAGTGTTTTGGCAGATGTTTTTACTGTCTTAACTGGTTTTTTCTTACCTCTCTATAGATCGTAAACTTAAATCCACCTTTTTGATCTGCAACTGTTAAAATCTTCAATTTGCTTTGCTTTTTTTGCTAGATTTTACAGATACTTTATACCAACGGCTGCTTTTTTTTCATTCATTGTATACATCTCTGTTGCATTTAGATTCTTTGCTTTGGATTTTTATAGGCAACTTTCTTTTTGGCATAATTTTTGTCGTATACAACATTGTATTGAGCTGCTCTTTTGGAGCCTTCAATACTAGATCGGTAGTTTTTTACTAAGTCCATAACCTACTGCAATTGTTTCGTCTTCGTTTGTTGGTTTAAATGACTTTGTTCTTCCGATTGTGATCCATTTTCCTTTTTCATTTTTCTGAACTTTATAGCTTGTATTTCCACCATCTTCTACCATGGATGCAACAACAAAACCTGCAAATCCTCTTTTGTCATTTTAAATGTGTGATAAGTTTCTTTTTCTTCACCTTTTTGCATATTGAGGTCGTTTTTGCTAACCCACCACATTCATTTTGTAATACGTAAGCTGTGATCAATCCTTCTTTACAGTTCTTTGAAACTCTATATAATAAGTTTCTCCTGCATTTACCTGCGCCTTTACATAGGACAGTGGCAATTTCTTTTGATCATTTTTATTGGAATCATATAGAATTGCTTCCTGTTTATTATCCCCAACAACTGCCAGTCCTAAAGCTCCCTGATTCTACTGGAGTGAGTTTGATCAGATCTGGATTTTTAAAATAATTCTGATCATAATATTTGATCCTGCCAGTTAGCGCATAATATAAGGCATCTTCAAGAGTTCCAAATTTGTATGCTTTAATTTCTTTTGATTCCATTCTTCCGGCTCTGTTTTTCTTGCTGTTTTCTTCATTACTGTTTTACTCGGAAAATATGATGTAGCTGCTTTTTGATACTAAGCCATCCGCTGCTGATACTTTAACCTGCGGACACAGCATCGCTGCTGATATGACTGCTGCCATAAGAATACGAAATAACCTACTTTTCATTTTTTCATCCTGTTTCCCTCCTTGTGATTCTTAATATGTATACGTTCCCAAATAATATGCCCCTGTTGTTTTGCTTGTAAGTTTCTGTAACTTTCACATAATACGTTCCTTTTTCTTTGGAAGTTTGACTGTCTTAACTTTATCATTCTTTGTGACTCTTACTGTTTTTAATCGTTTTCCTTTGATAAACACGGAATTTAAAACCTCCGCCCACAGAATCTTTTGGACAACGTAACTGCTTTTCTTTTTTGGTAGATGAAACAGAAACCTTATACCAACGGGCTGCTTTTTTTCTGTGGAAGTATATATACTGTCAATATCTGATTTTAGATGGATCGCTTTGATTTCTTATAAACTGCCTTTTTTTTGAGTTATCCCTTTGTATATTCTACATTAATGATCTGATCTTTTTCGGTGTTTTTAACGCCAGACGATATTTTCCTGCCTCTAATCCATAGAGCAATACACTGTCATATTTATCTGGTTTTACCGTTGTGCTGTATCCGACTTTTTCCATGTTCCATTTACATTTTTCTCAATGTATACTCCAACTTCTTTCATGTTTCTCTCCGATGAATGTAATATCAAATTGTACTTTTGAGCGTTTTGCTACAGAAAATGGATGATAGGTTGTTGTCCCTTTTCCAAGTTCATAATAACTTTTCTGATTCGCCATGGAAGTAAATTCGGTTTTGATCACACCAGTTAAAATGATCACTTTGTCTATCTTCTCTGGCAGTTTTACATAAAATTCATCTCCTGTTTTTCACGATACCTACATATTCTTTGTCCCCGCCATCATTTAAATTATTTACTATAATTCTTTTTCTTTGATGCATCATATACTGGTATTTTTGTCTCATCGTTACTTACGACACCAACCATAAACAGCCCTCGGGATCTGCAAAACTTTGATCTTTACCCAGCGGTCACTGCCTTTATAATTTTATTATATAAATGCATTCCACCGCTCACCAGATATTTCATCATATCTACTTCTGAATCAAACTGATATGCAGTCAATTTCTCTTTGTTCCATTCTTCTGGTTCAACATATCTGGCTGTCTTTTCTGTGTTATCTTGTCTGTATTAATATTTGTCCTTACATTTGCAGATACTGATGGGCTACACATTGCAATGCTTAAACCTGCTGCTATCAGAACTGCTCCCATTTTCTTGATTTCCCTTCTTGCCATAGAAATTCCTCCTTATATTTTGATTTGGATTAATAATACCCTATTTCATACGTTCCATTTGTTTTTTCTTTGTAAGCTTTGAGATTCTGATATAATATGTTCCTTTTTTCTTTGGCATTTTCGCTGTCTTCGCATTTGCATTTCCTGTTACCTTAATTGTTTTAATTGCTTTTTTCTTTCCCTTTTTATAAATTGTAAACTTGTATCCTCAGAAACCGTGTTCTTTCCAAGATTCAGAATTCTTTTTCTTCTTTGTAGATGTAATACTTATTTTATACCATCTTGAAGTTTTCTCTCCTGTTGTATATATATTCGATGTTTGTCCATCCAGTTTGATCTTCTTTGCCTTTGATTTCTTATATGCTACCTTTTACTTTTAGAACTGCTTGTATATGAGACTGCATTTAACTGTATTGTCGGTGCTTTGATCGCCAGGCGATATTCACCTTTAGTCAATCCATGAACAAAATCATCATCATAAGATGCTGGCTTGATCTTTACCGTATCATCGATTCTTTTCCATTGTCCGTTTTCTTTCTTTTCGATGTGTGCATAAGTGATCCCACTGTTTCGATCGATCGCTGAAATGTTAAATTCCACCGCAGATCTCTTCTTAATTGAAAATGGATGATATGTGGTACTTCCAGTTCCTGATTCATAATAAGTATCTGATGCTTTCATAGATCCAAATCCATCTTTGATCACACCTGTTGTCACAAATATTTTATCGATTTTTCTGGCATTTGAAGATAGAAGACCTCACCTGCTTTTTGCAAGCCTTCCATATTCCAGATCTCCATCAGATGTCGTTTGAGCTAAAACTTTCTCCTTCGTTGAATCATAGAGATTTACCTTCTGCGATCTATTTCCATCTGTTTGTGTTGCAATTGTAAAATACCCTGAATCTGCAACCGTAATTTTGACCATATGATCCTTTTCCTGAAATTTATCATTGTATAGATGTGTACCACCTGTCTGAAGATAATCTTCAAATTTATCTGTAGATCCAAACTGATATGCTGTGATTTCTGTATAATTCCATTCTTTTGAGTCGTATATCTCTCTTGCATTTGCATTCTCTGTCCCATAAACTATCATCTTGGGGACAACTCATAGATACTCCGATCACTGCTGTCATCATTAATGTCGCTGTTTTCTTTAAAATCTTTCTCATGTCTATCATCTCTCCTGCTTGATCATTCTATTACTTCATTATTCGTCACAAATAACCTGATCCATCAAAATATCATGCTCTTCTGTCGGTACCTGATCCATCATTAACTCTTTATAACATACCAGAATCTTTGGAAATGTTACTCCATCTAAAAAACGGTCATAGAATCCTGCTCCATGTCCAAGTCTACGGCCTTCTCTATCTGCACTTACACACGGTATTACCGCCATATCAATCTTCTCTTTCGATAAGATTGGACACCTTCTGGATGGTTCCATGATTCCATATGCCCCTTCCTCAAAATCATCTAAAGCATGAATCTGTCTCACTTCCATGATTCCTTTCCCAATACACAATGGAACTCCGACATTCTTCCCCTGTTTCAGTGCCAATGCTATCAGCTGCCATGTATCAACTTCATTTTCATACTTGCATAACAAAAATAGTTTTTTGCCTCTTGAAATTTTTTTTAACTCTTTTACCTGTTCAAAAATCGACTGATCTGCTTTTTCTATATAATTTTTGTCTAATTTTTTCATCCATTCTTTTACTTGTTGTCTTGCTTCTTTTTTCGTCATGATGTCCTCCAGTTTTTATAAAATTACGCACAAAAAATGAACCTAATTTCTTAGGTTCATTTTATCATAATTTTTTTCATTGTATGCTATTTCATTATAATGTTTTATATAATTCCATAATCTTCTCGCCAGTTGCAACATCTTCTGAAAATGCAGTCGCACTTCCTGCTGCTGTCCCCATCTTCAGTGCTTCATTATAATCTCCATTACTTCTCAAATATCCTGTGATAAATCCTGCTACCATGGAATCTCCAGCTCTACAGAGTTCTTAACTTCTCCTTTTGGACAAGGTGTTACATGAACTTCTCCTTCTTCTGTGATCAGGATTGCTCCATCTCCTGCCATGGAAACCAACACATTTCTTGCGCCTTTTCCTGAAGTTTTTTTTGCATAATCAACAATCTCATCATTTGTCTTTAGCACAACATCAAACATTTCTCCTAATTCATGATTGTTTGTTTGATCAGGAATGGATGATATTTTAATACATTTAACAACAAGTCTTTTGTTGCATCTACAACGATTCGGATATCTTTTTCCTGCAGACGTCCCATGATTCTTTCATATACATCTGATGGAAGTGTTGCTGGAATACTTTCCTGCAAGAACTAAAATATCTCCATCTTCTAATTCATCTAATTTCTTAAACATCTGCTCTAATTCATCATCATGAATAACTGGTCCTAATCCATTGATCTCGCTTTCTTCGTTGATTTTACCTTAACATTGATACGTGTCATTCCTTCACGTACTCTGATAAAATCTGGCTTAAATCCAAGTTCTTTCGCTCCTGATTCATTAACATCTCCTGTAAATCCAGCTATAAATCCAAGTCCTACACTATCTACTCCAAGATTAGCAAGTAGATGAGATACATTAATACCTTTTCCTCCGCAGAAAATGTATTCTCTTGTTGTCCTGTTAACCTGTCCTAATGTCAGGTTATCTACTTTAATTACATAATCGATTGCTGGATTAAATGTTACTGTATAAATCATGAAAATACCTCCTCAATGTTTGTGATTCTTTTGAACTCTTTGTTTTCTAAATGATCTGTAATGATCTCTGCCTTCTTTAAATCTGCAAATTTAATAGTTGAGATCACATTGAATTTGCTTGCATCCGAAAGAATATATGTTTTCTGGCACTGTTCCATCGCTTTCTTCTTAACTGCTGCCTCTTTCTGATCTGGCGTTGTAAATCCCCGCTTCAGATCAATCCCATTTGTTCGAAAAAGCCCTTAGTAAAGTTATATTTATCAAGCTGTTCTAATGCTTCTTCTCCAACCAATGCTTCTGTTACCGCTTTAATCTCGCCTCCGATCAAATGGACCTTAAATCCTGCGTTCATCAGTTTTCTCGCATGTGTGATCCCATTTGTCACATAAATAACGTCATATTCTCTGAGATAATCTAACATCATTTCTGTCGTTGTTCCTGCATCAAGATACACGATATCTTCTTTATTGATCAAAGATGCTGCATATTTTGCAATCTTTCGCTTCTCTTCCTGGTGTTTCTTTGACTTGGTTATAACTTCTTCTTCTCTTGATAACACAGATTTGATCGCAGTAGCTCCTCCATGAACCTTGATCAAAAGACCTTGTCGGTTTAATTCCGTTAAATCCCTTCGTATCGTGGACTCTGAGGTGTTCAGTTTTTCTGTCAGTTCTACCACGGTGACTGACTGTTTCTCTCTTAAAATCTCTAAAATGCGTTCAAATCGCTCTTTGCGCTAACACAATATCACCTCTTTTCGCTTTTATTTAAGTATATCACAATTTCAATCATAGTCAATCATTTTCTTTCATTTTCAATCATATATATTCTTCATAGTTTATTCAGATTTTCAAAATAATTTGAACACATTTGATTTTTATACTAATGAACATAAGGAGGTACTGTAAAATTAAATGCTTCCAAACAGACATTAACCGGTAACATTATTAATAGCTCAAAAAAAGAAATGACAGATTTTGATCTTCTGTCATTTCTTTCTCTATTTTTCTTTCAGCATACTCTTGCTTCCTAGATAAGTTCGATCATATATCAATATAAATTACGATCACAAGGATCAATGATGTACTGCTGCTTGCGTTATATTGATCTGTCCCAATGTTGTTATCAGGATTTTTGCTGTTTTAATTCCTACATAAAGAATGAACCAATGCCAAACTTAATGGCAAACAGAAGTATAAGATGATCTGTGCTTTGATCGCGTGATTGATCATTTTTGTGAAGTTCCGATTTTTACTTAATAATTTGTATTTTTCAATATTATCTGCATTCTCACTCAATTGCTGTAATGCAAGTACCGCTGCACATGTAATTAAAAATACAAGACCGATATATATTGCAATGTATGTAATGATCGTACTTAACCCAGTACTCTGTTCATATACTTCCTCTTTTGAAATTATCGCTGAATATGGTGAATTTGGCATCTTACTATTTATGATCATCTGCTTTAAATATTCCGTATATTTTCTTGATACTTTCTGTGCATTTCCTTCCAGTTCAGATTTAAATATAATGTAGAATGATCAATCTTTAATGACTGGATGATTTCATCATTTTAAAATGACTGTTCCCATATCTGTTTTAGCTGCTGTTACCATATATGTATCTTTTGTAAGCCATATTTCATTTTATATGTTTTTCCATCCAATGTAAGTTTTTGCTTATCACTAGCTGCCTTTTCCATTATCGGTATCAGATTGCCATAATCACAATTCAATATATATTCATCTGATTTCAAGGTTAATTCTTTTTTCTCCGATTGCTTTTCGGATTTTATTATATTCGATAGTTTTGCAAAAAAAAAGTTAGTGGGTCTCATAAAGTTTCTTCACATAATCTTTTTGTATAATCTGAATACTTTTCTCTTCCCTTTAATAATGGCTCCATTTTATATCTGCATTTGCGAAATGTACCATTCTGATATATTGTGATCGGTAAAATTTCTTTTTGCATCTTTTTTGATCGTTAATCCAAGATCATCTAATTTCTTTATAAACTTTTGCTGCTGTTCTTCCTGATATCCTTTTTCCGATAATCCATAAAAAGTACAATCAAACTTTGTCATATCTTCTAAATCTGTTTTCACTGAAGACGCCAATCCACTTCCTGTCGCAAACGCACTGATTGCTAAAAACAGCATCAAACACAGCATTGACATAGAAACAAATGTTGTGGTGATCTTTGAATTGATCTGTCTTAGCACAAACATATTTAATCCATTATAATAAAATTTCTTACTTCTTTTTGCCAATTCTAATAAGAATCCTGATAACGAAAAGAAAAAGAGAAATGTTCCTGCTGCACCAAGTAATACGCTGATCTTAAAATCATTGTCCACAGCAAGCATCTGGTTTTTTGAATTAAATGATATGCTATTACAAGAATCCCAATGGATATCAAAAACAGAATGACCGACAATATAGGATTTTTTAATCTTGTTTTCTGATTTTTCTTTGCTGAATTCAACAGATTGATCAGTTTATATTTTGATATCGTAATTCCATTAAATATCATCACAATAATAAAATAATTGCAAAATACAAAATAGTCTGAATAAATGCCGTTTGCGAGAAAACAAACTTAAACTCTTTCATCTGAACCGCAAACATCTTTGCTGTCAACATCGCAAGTCCTTGTGATAAAACACACCTGAAACCAATCCTGCGATCAATGCCAAAACACCGATCAATAAAGTCTCTATCAGAAGAATCTTTGATACCTGTCGTTTTCCATTCCTAACAACAGATAGATTCCCATTTCCTTATGCCGCCGCTTCATTAGAAACTGATTTGCATAAACAATCAGAAATCAAGAATAATTGCAACAAACACAGAAATTCCATTAATGATCACAGACATTAGATGCATCATTGATTTCTGGCTTGCATTCAGCTTTAAGACAGCCTGTTGTGCCTGAACGGAATTAAACATATAAAACAAACAAATTCCAAATGTTAATGTCAGAGAAAATAAATCGTATAATCACGGATACTCTTTTTGACATTACTAAATGCGATCTTAGAATACATTTGTACTGTCACCTCCAAGCAATGTCACAACCTCAATGATACGGTCAAAAAATTGTTTTCTTGAATCATTTCCTCGAACCAATTCATTAAAATCTTTCCATCCTTGATAAACAAAATACGTTTACAATAGCTGGCTGTAAATGCATCATGTGTTACCATCAGAATCGTTGCATTTAATTCCACATTCATCGTTTCCATACTGTCAAGCAGCATTCGCCGCCTTGCTGTCCAAAGCTCCTGTTGGCTCATCCGCTAAGATCAGAGATGGATTTGTAATCATCGCTCGGGCACTTGCCACTCTCTGCTTCTGTCCTCCTGACATTTGATATGGATATTTGTTCAATACTTCTGTGATCATCAACTTTTCAACGATCGATCTGACTCTGTCTTCAATTTCTCTTGCAGGAATTTTCATGATCGTAAGCGCCAACGCAATGTTTTCAAATGCTGTCAATGTATCTAACAGATTAAAGTCTGGAAGATAAATCCTAATTCCTCTCAAGGTCTGAATCTTGAAAGATGTTTTCCTTTCAATTTTGTGATATCCATTCCATTGATCATAATATTTCCCGCAGTCACCTGATCGATCGTTGAAAACAATTTAATAATGTCGTCTTCCCACTTCCGGAAGCTTCCCCATAATTCCAATATACTCCTCTTCCACTTCAAAACTGATACGATCAATCGTTTTTTTTGTAAGATTCTTTTACTCCCATAATATTTTTCTATATTATCTACTTTCAATACAGAACTCATTTTTTCCATCTCCTTATCTTTTTGGTTTTCCTCTTATTGTCTTGTCTATAATATACCAGTAAATCATCTTCGTATCCATCGAATTCCTTACACAAAACTTACAATTTTGTCATATTGCTATTTTATCAAAAAGCTACTATACTAAACTTTAACATGACTATATAAAGGAGGGACTCAACATGTTTTTAAAATGAAGATGTAAAATTGGCACATCCTGATGCAAATGGTTATTCTGATAACCCATTAAGAAAATGGAATTTAACAGAAAAAGAAATGAAAGATAGCAGTCGTCTGTCTGGAAAAGCTATCACCACCTGGTTCCTGCCTTGCATATCACACTCATGAAGGTGAAGGCGAAGCTTTCACCATATCCTTCAGGGAAAGGACTTTATAATGACAATGTACAAATATAGCATACATCCAGAGATACTACATTCACATGTGTGATGGAGCTGGACATGCCATTGAGATATCGAGACGAAGATCTTGTATTTATGGCACTAATCTTACTTGATAAATAATCTTGAAATCTAAATAGAAGACATATGTAAAGAGGTGTCTATTTGTTAAAAACAATAGGC
>VOFH01001772.1_pt1 | contig 11897 bp, 24 predicted proteins | sample 5384091 | NCBI WGS metagenome assembly VOFH01 (sample SAMN12384727, study PRJNA508395) | human gut metagenome | isolation source: healthy gut G | host: Homo sapiens
CATATGTTTTATAAATTGGTAACTGTTTTGCTATACATGCATCAGCTTTAGAGGAAATTGCCAGTATAAATTCACCCGCCCAAGCAAAAAGATGACACACGCAATTGATGGTGAGTAATACGCGGTTCTAAATTCTTTAAGATGGTAGGCACCAAAGACATCATATTAATGCGCCCATCATGAATATATTGCGAGCACTTGTTCTTCATCATAGGATTCCATGATTGTCATAGCAAAGTGCCATTATATAAAGATCGCATCAAAATAGATAATCCACTTACATGAAATAAGGGCAATACCATGAGAGCCAATTGTCCTGTTCAGACCTATCAAGCACCTCTTTGTGAGGCTTGTACATGAGTCTGAATTTGTCCCCCAACGGCACTGATTTAAACTGCCCTGTTGTAGCACTGGTATTCATGATAGCCGCTTTATATCATTATCAGCAAAATCCAATCAAAGAATATCCTTTTCCCCATTATGCAACATAGCTTCCATAGATCTCGAACTCCATAGACGTTATCGATTTAAGGTACTTGTGCCCATCGCTTAGCACTGTGTAACACGGTTGCCAATATGTACTGGCATAACTGATTTTCTATTTCGCCCGCTGTAGATGAACATTTAATAAGAGTACCTCTTTGCGGACTAGCATGGCTGCCAAGAGATAAACGGGCCATTGTTACGGAGTTATCCGACACTATAGCGATACGTGTATCTGACAGTGTTTGTAATCGCGTCGCCACGTTCACAACAGCACTATATATCCTGATAGGTGTAATTATTCATACATATACGATTCGGATAGTACTGTTTTCCATATCGTAACCATTCCATCATCTCACCTCTTAGCTAGCCATAATACTATAAAACATATACGTATAAGAAAGGCGCCTCATATAGAGGCGCACTGCTTATCATGTAAAGGGTTCAGGTCCAGCATAGCGACCAATAACTCATATTCCGATTAAGGGAATTTAGGAATTGTTTGAAGTCTGGTTTGGTGTTTTTCTTTGAACGCATCACGGCCTTCTTTAGCTTCATCTGTTGTATAGTACATCAATGTTGCATCGCCTGCAAATTGTTGTAAACCCTGCAAGGCCATCAGTATCTGCATTGAAGGATGCTTTAACATGCGCAATGCCATTGGGGACAATGCCAAAATTTCATTACACCATTGAACTGTTTCTTCTTCCAATTTGTCGAATGGTACCACGCAGTTAACCATGCCCATTTCATAAGCTTGCGCAGCCGTGTATTGACGGCAAAGAACCATACTTCACGAGCGCGTTTGTGACCAATCATGCGTTAAGCAGCCCGGCACCATAACCAGCATCGAAGGAACCTACGCGAGGACCTGTTTGACCGAATTTTGCATTTTCAGAAGCGATGGTAGGTCGCATACGATGTGCAATACATGTCCACCACCGATGGCAAAACCATTTTTACCATAGCGATAACAGGTTTTGGAATGATGCGGATTAAATGTTTGCAAGTCAAGAAACGTTAAGACGAGGAATATTGTCATCGCCTACATGTAACCACCATTGCCAAAGTACACGTTGGTCACCGCCAGAGCAGAATGCCTCTTTATCTTCACCTTGGCCGGTTAGCACCAGTCAAGATAATAACGCCGATTTCTGCATCGTCGCGAGCAATTGTGAATGCATCAATAAGCTCAATTACGGTTTTTAGGCGAAATGCGTTTCGCACTTCTGGGCGATTAATCGTGATTTTTGCAATACCATTATAGGTTTCGCAAATTACATCTTCATAATTACGATCCAATACTTTCCAATCAAATTTGCTCATGGATATTACCTTCCTTATAAAAAAATCTGCTAAGGCCGTCATAAATGGGCCAGGCTTTCTAAATGTACATTATGTCCCGCCCCATTGACGATGACATGTTACAGTTTGGTATATTACTAAACAGTTCTTCTCCTATTGTAGTATATTTTTGTATCTAGTGCGCTTTTACTAATATATAAAGATGGCATGGATAATTCTTGTAAGCGATGACCCACATAGGGCATTACACCTGCCCCGAGCCACGCAATGTAGCTGCTTAATGCATAAGGACTATTATGAGACCGACGTTGAAACAACTTATCTTGTACAACTGGTGAAAGCTGATGTTGACTTTCAAAATAGAAATGTCAGCCCATTTAGTAGCAAACCACTCTCCATCATTATCTTCTATAGCTAGTGCCAATTGTTCATCAGCGCTTTACGCGCTTGTCGCTCTGCATCTGATTCAATGCCAACAGAACCACTTTTCTAAGATGAGGTTTTTCAATTTCAGAACTATACTCAAGAGCATATAGTAAAGCTAATCGCCCCCCATGGAGTATCCCATGAGAATAGCTTTCACCAGCGACGGCGGAAATCACCGTATGCAAATCGTTGAGCATAGTGGGAATAGAAAAAGCGCTTTCATCCTCTGGAATATCCGAATCTCCATGTCCAATCGTATCGATACGGATAAGTTGATAGCCTGGCACAACGATGCCATCCCAGGTATAACCAGACTCAGAAAACCATGTAAACACACAAGAGGTTTACCGGCGCCAGCTGGCGTCACCCCATATCGATACTCACCAAGATCGACATACATGCGAAGTGCTGATTGTATAGGGAGTTATCTATAATACTGCAAGCATATTGGCTCATAGTCGGTCCTCCTTGTTTGTAGGAATCGTCGTATATAGCGCATGTAATTCCTGACTTCGTTCTTTAGATGTGGGATTTCAATAACGTGAACACCTGCTGTTCCTACATTGTTTTTGTAACGCATTTTTCAATTCATCATTGCTCGACACACGTACAAAGTCGATACCATATAGGGTCGGAAGGCCACTATAGTCTAGGCCTTGTGCGGTACTAAATAAGTAATCAAAATGCGGCGTTCCCTTTTGCGGCAAATATTCAAAATACTACCCCATCATTATTGTGAACAATGATGGTTACATTTAAGGGGTGCGTTTTTGCCACGGCGAGGCCATTCAAATCGTGAAAGAAGGTCAAGTCCCCCGTAAGCAATACGGTAGGAACGCCATTTGTAGCGATGCGAGGGTGGCGGTAGAAACGGTACTATCAATACCGTTAACGCCACGGTTACCATAGATGGTAGCACTGTGACGATTACCAGACCAGAAATAATCCATATCTCGAATACTCATACTATTGGCAACCACATTTGGCTATTCTTCGGCAACAAATCTTGTAATAGATGAATCGTATATCCCTTCAAATAGTTTTGTTCACGACCTACTGTACTGAGTTGTTTACGCCCCACACCGTCTGCATTAATCCACGTAGATAGATAGATTACCATTCCTCTAGTTCAATCAGACTTCTGCATGGACCCCATTTTCCATTACATGAAGCTCAGAAATCTGTATTCAGTGCATCAACCAAAACCTTGTGGTGTCGATTGTACGAAGAGGGTTGTATTTTGCAGGGATTCGTATAATCCATAGTTGACTAACAGGATATGATAGGATATGTTGTATGGATGCCACTGAACTGCTGAACGCGTTTCGATACGACCATCTGACCAATTTGTAAAATGCAATCTGGTTGTAATACGTCACGATATATTCTGAGCAGTACTGCATCATAGGATGTAATAACCTGTTCATCTTGAACGCTACGCATATTAGATAAGGGATCACCTAAAATCGGCGCATTGAATATATTAGGACAGACCAAGAATGGCATCGGTATCCATCAGGATTAGTACTTGGCCCGCTAAGATAAGCACCTTTTATTTTTAAGAAGGTCATAGATAGTGCATGCATCGTTTTGGCTGAATCGTTCCACTCACAACAGAAAATGGTGCCTCCACATTCAAAAATGTTTCGATTCAACCCGGTACCAATGGTTCAAAGAGGGGCACATTAATATGCACAGGTCCACGTTTCACATCCATAGCCTTCTATGTATACCTTACGAGCTACTAGGCGTGGATATGTATAATAATGGTCCTGTTGTGCACAGCTAATTTTTCATAATAGTTAACAGCTGTTCCGAATAGTTTTTGTTGGTCCACTGTCTGTGGAGCCCCTACATGTTGCAATGTATGAGGTCATCTGCGGATAAAATAATCAAGGGTACACCGCTATATTGTGCTTCTAGTACAGCCGGCATATAATGGGCTACCGCTGAACCCGATGTGCACACGAGAATTACAGGCTTTTTATGGCCTTAGCAATGCCTAAAGCCATAAATCCTATGGACCTTTCGTCAATATTCATATAGGTTTCAAAAGCACCGTGTTCCCTAAAATAGCATGGCCATTGTTGTGGAGCGCGAACCAGGGCTAAACACGGCATATGTGATGCCTAATTGGGCGAATTCATCCACCAAGGCGGCGATATTCATTCATGTAATTTCTCCGTAATATAGATGAGGATATATTCCTCATCATATTTTTCGCACTAGATCTTTACCATTTACAATGCATCTAGAATAGTACGCATTTTATTATTAGTCTCTATATATTCTTCATCCGCATCAGAATCGGCAACCACATCCAGCATCCTGCATACAGAATATTATCCATAATCAAGGCAGAACGAATGGCAACGACAACAATGCCATCCCCATATCCTTCATAAAACCAAACGGTGCAGCGTACATACCGCGCTCATGAGCTTCGTATGTTTCTAAGAGAGCCATCGCCTTTCTCTCGTGGTTCACCACCAAGAGCCGGTGTTGGATGTAGTAATTTTGCCCATTCTATGAGAGATTTTGTGCTATCTTTTTGCAGTAATAATGGTACTCAAAATGATAGAGATGAGCTAAGCTCCATAATGCCAGTTTCCCCCACTGTAACGTCTAGAGTGATTTGCTTCATCGTGTTCACGATACGGTCTCGGACGATATTATGTTCAAAGAGATTTTCTTATCTGTTAGCAACTGTTCCTTAGTCCACGCATGAGGTCCATCCTTTGGCGCGGTTCCAGCTAGTGCATAACTGATTTCAGACTACCACGATGACGCACCAAAATTTCAGGAGAGGCCCCTACAAAGGTGCGCCCATCCCTTTCATAGCCAAAGATGAAACAGTTCGGATTATTTTCAACCAAATTTGCCAAGATACTCGCCACATTAAACGGTGTATCACTTGTGAATTGCACCTCACGGGATGCGACCACCTTTGTCATCTCTCCACGGCTAATGCCATCTGAAATGGCATTCATCAAAGCGGTCCCAATCGCCTTTATCATCACTGGTTTCATGGAAATCATGACGAATATGAGGCACTTCCATATCTTTCGATGTTAACACTTTCACCAGCATGCAAATAAAAGGATTCCCCATTTTCTACGATATAGTAATGGTAAACGCAATCATTTCATGCCCCATTCCCGACCACTTAGGATCCTTTGATGTGTCAAAAAAAGTATCCCCATAAAAATACATACGCATAATTATGGCGGTCCTCATCATCTTTAACTGTGGCTAGACGTTTAGCGCCTACAACAATACGATTACTTTGCCGGTCCACCCAAAAAACACGTTCCTCATTGGGAAATTAAGCCAAAAGGCTACAGGACTATTCAGTTGTAACGGTTCTTTATTATAAATCATAATGGTATATCGCTATTACAAAGAAAACAGACTCTATTACTTCACCAAATGTCATCTACATTGGTGTTTCTATGTATATCGATATTATTATATCACGGGTACATACTAAATTATAGGCAATAAAAATCCCTATACCGTATGCATACGCATATAGTATAGGGGATTATGTATTATTTGAAAGCTTTTGCACCAATATCCTTACGATATTGCATGCCCTTAAAAATGTAATATGATCAACGCGCTCATAGGCACGGTCTAAAGCGGTTCGCAAGGTCCTTACCCAGTCCCACAACGCCAAGAACACGACCACCATTCGTAACATAATGGTCACCTTCTAACTTCGTACCAGAATGGAAAATGATGGATGTATCATATTGTACAAGTTCACCTAAGATGACATCGCCTTTTAGACGAGGTTTCTGGATAGCCTTTTTGAAGCGAGAATGACACAGGCAGTGGAAGAGTCTTTCCATTTCACCATATTAGGTTGTAATGTACCTGTAGCACAGGCCATCATAATTTGGCCCAAATCACCTTCCAACAATGGTAATACCACTTGTGTTTCTGGATCGCCAAAAGCGTGCATTAAATTCTACCACCTTCGGACCTTCATTGGTAATCATAAGGCCTGCATAAAGACAGCCCACATATGGCATACCTTCCTTTACCATGGCTGCTACCATAGGCTCTAAAATGGTCTTCATGGCTTCATCGCGCAATGCATCAGTTAGCACAGGTGCTGGTGCATAGGTACCCATACCGCCTGTATTAGGACCTTTATCACCATCAAAGATGCGCTTATGGTCTTGAGAGGCAATCATAGGAACTACGGTCTTACCATCTACAAAGGCGAGAAGGCTCGCTTCACCTTCCATAAATTCCTCAATAACAACATTTACTACCAGCCTCGCCAAAGCGGTTACCACTTAGCATGTCATCAACGGCTGCATTAGCTTCGTCAATAGTCATAGCTACAACAACACCTTTACCAGCTGCTAATCCATCTGCTTTTACTACAATAGGTGCTCCTGGTTTATGATGAATTGTTTTACTATCTGCATTTGAGAATACACCGTAAGCAGCTGTAGGGATTATTATATTTTTTCATAAGATCTTTAGCAAAGACCTTAGAACCTTCCAATTGAGCAGCCGCCTTGGAAGGTCCAAACACAGGGATTCCTGCTTCATGCAACGCATCTGCAAAAGACCTGCCACAAGAGAGGCGCTCAGGACCTACAACAACAAGGCCCACCTTATTATCTTTCAAAAACGGATAAGATGATCCGTATGAGACCAATCAATGCCTACTAGTTCAGCACAATTTTTCATAGCTGCACTGCCAGGAACGGCATACACCTTTTCTACACTCGGACTGATGGATAAACGCCACGCTATAGCGTGTTCGCGGCCGCCATTACCGATTACGCAAACCTTCATAGTTACCTCCAAATGTTTAAAATGACGAATGCCTGTAAATACCATCGCAATACCTGCTTCATCAGCAGCCTTAATGGATTCTTCATCACGGATAGAACCACCTGGTTGGATAATAGCAGCTATACCATGTTTAGCTGCTGTTTCTACGGTATCGCCAAATGGGAAGAACGCATCAGATGCAAGAACAGCTCCATTTGCAGCCTCCTCCAGCTTGTTCAAGGGCAATTTTAGCAGAACCAACGCGGTTCATTTGACCGGCACCAACACCTAGTGTTCGTTCTCGTTAGAAATTAAGATAGCATTGGACTTTACATGCTTTACAGAAAAGCTTCCATGCAAATTCAAGAGCTTTCCATTGTTCTTCTGTAGGTTTGCGCCTTTGTAACAACAACCTTATAATAGCACGGTCTTCTACGATGTCATCTTCCGTTTGTACGAGCATACCACCAGACACCTTTTTTCACAGTTACTTGGCCAGATTCAGGCTTAGATAACTCGATGAGACGAATATTTTCTTCGCTTCCAAAATATCTAGAGCTTCCTTTGTGAAAGCTGGCGCCATGATAATCCTAAGAAAATCTTACTCATTTATTTTCGGCAGTGGCCACATCAACTTCGCGATTTAACGCAACGATGCCACCAAAAAGCGGATACAGAATCGGCTTCGTACGCATTGACATACGCATCGTGCAATGTGGATGCCGTTGCGGCACCGCATGATTGCATGTTTAATAATACATGCCGCAGGATCCGTAAATTCCCACACCATATTCCACGCAGCTTCCATATCGACGATATTGTTATAAGATAATTCCTTTACCGTGTGTAGTTGTTTTAATGCCCCCATGCCGTGAGCCTTGCCAATTTCTTTTTATAAAAAGCTGCCTTTTGATGGGATTTTCGCCATAACGAAGGTCCATAACCTTTTCATAAGCACTTAAATATTCAGGAGGTGTAGGGCCTTCTCCAATAACACCACTCATAATTAGCAATCGCCGTATCATAGCAGCTGTGAGAGCAAAGGCTTCTTTTAGTGCAAAACGATAGTCTTGCGTCAATGCACCATTTGTTTTAAGCATTTCTAAAATTTCATCATAGTGATCAGGTTAACCATACAATGCTACATATGCATTATTTTTAGCCGCAGAGCGCACCATAGTCGGGGCCCCAATATCTATATTTTCAATAGCATCTTCTAATGAAACATTTGGTTTTGCAATCGTTTCGCGGAAAGGATATAAATTTACAACCACTAAATCGATTGGTAAAATACCGTGTTCTTCCATAGCGGATTGATGCTTTGCATTATCACGAATCGCTAAGATGCCACCATGTACTTTTGGATGCCAACGTCTTTTACACGACCATCCATCATTTCAGGAAAACCGGTAAGAGATTCTACAGCCTTTGCAGGAACGCCTGCATCAGAAATAGCTTTCAACGTGCCACCTGTAGAATAGATGGTCACCCCTAAGTCTACAAGACCTTTGGCAAAGTCGACAATACCTGTTTTATCAGAAACACTAAGTAATGCGTTTTGAATCATCGTTCCTCCTAAATATAATGTACAATGCGTCCTTCTATACGTAATGCATCTTCACAGAACAAGCGAAGTGCTTCACGATAGGTCGCATGTTCTACGGGCAATAATCGTTCGGACAAAGTATCCTCTGTATCATCTGGATATACAGGAACCGTATTTTGCATGATGATAGGACCTGTATCCATACCGGCATCTACAAAATGAACGGTACAACCTGTTACTTTTACGCCCGCATCAATAGCCTGTTGATGACCATGAAGCCCTGGAAAGGATGGCAATAGAGCAGGATGAATATTTAAAATCTTATGTTCATAGCGAGCAATAAGGCCGGCCCCTACAATACGCATGTAGCCTGCCAACACAATACCATCAACACAATACGGCTCAAGAGCATCCAATTGAGCTTGTTCAAAGGCTTGCTTTGAATCAAATTGACTACGTTCAATAGCAATAAGTGGAATGCCCCATCCTTTAGAGCGTTCTACAATACCTGCATCTGCATGGTCTGTAATAATAACGACAAACTCGCCATTGATAAGGCCCTCTTGCATCGCCTTTATACAGGCTTCGCCATTTGAGCCTCTACCACTGGCAAAATAGAGCAAGACGCTTTTAGATACGGAATTAGTCATTAAATACCGCCCCTTTTACGACAACAGGACCTTCGCCTGCAACGATATTTAGACCAATTTTCATATACTGCTTCATTTCGGCTTTCAAGATTGGCGTTCACCGTATCTACATCATCGGCATCGACGATGAGAATCATACCGATACCCATGTTAAAACGTACGGTACATTTCATGCCAATCCAATTCAGCCCCATTTCTGCAATTTTGTAAACACAGGAAGGCGTGGCCATGTATCACAATCACACCTCAGCAGTTACGCCATTTGGTAGTACGCGTGGAATATTTTACAGAAACCACCGCCTGTGATATGAACCATGCCTTTGATATAGTTTTCTTTTAATCAACGGTAATACAGCTTTAGGATACAAGCGTGTTGGTGTTAATAGTTCTTCGCCAATGGTTTTACCAAATTCTGGAATATCTTGATCTATAGAGAACCCTTATGGTCGAAAACGATTTGCATGAACCAAGGAGAAACCATTGAATGAACACCGGAGGATGGCAAACCAAGAATGACATCACCAGATTTAATATGTTCACCTGTAATCAGTTTAGACGATCTCCATAAACCTACGGGCAAACCTGCCACATCATAGTCACCTTCACCATAGAAACCAGCCATCTCAGCTGTTTCCCACCAAGGAGAGCACAACCTGATTCTTCACAAGCATTAGCGACGCCACGTACAATATCAGCGACTTGTACGGATCAAGTTTACCAACCGCCACATAGTTAAGAAGAACAGAGGCGTTGCCCCTTGCACAAGAATATCATTTACACTCATGGCCACACAGTCTTGTCCAATCGTATCATGTTTATCCATCATGATAGCGAGGCGCAATTTTGTGCCAACACCGTCTGTGCCAGATACGAGCATTGGTTCTTCCATGGAATGACCTGCTAAGGAGAGCATAGCCACCAAAGCCACCTAAATCACCTACAACACCTGCTGTGTATGTTTTTTTTACGGATTCTTTCATCAACTCTACGGCTTTATTACCGGCATCGATATCTACACCTGCATCACGATAGGTTAATCCCTGTTTTATTCGAGCAACATATTTGACCCCTTCCTCTTGTTCTTGTAGGCACATCTACCCTGTAATCGCCATTGAAACAAGCGAAACATAATCCGCTTCTGGCACGCCGCTAACAGCTCGGCACAAGCCTTCTTTGATAGATAATGCAATTTATCTGCCTTAATATAATCTTTAATTTCTTCCGATTGTATGTGTGGCCGCAATCAATTTTTTTACGAACCGACGTATCAATACCATAATGACAAGAATATCTGATAGCCGGCGAGCTAACACACATATAGATTTCCTTAGCGCCTGCCTCTTTAACATCTTAACGATAAGGCCGCCAGGTACCACGCACGATAGAGTCATCGATTAATACAATGCGTTTACCGCCCACAACCTCTGGCATAGCATTTAGCTTCATACGCACAGCTAGTTCCTGTTCTTCTTGATTAGGTTTGATAAATGTATGTCCACTGTATCGATTTTTAATCAAACCTTCTGCAAAAAGGGATGCCCGACGCACGAGCATATCCAAGAGCAGCCGTCGCCAGAGTCTGAATAGACATGACGATATCTGCATCATATTTAGTTTCATTATATAATTCACGTCCCATATTGAGTCGTGTTTCATATACAGATTGTCCATCGATTTTACTATCGGAGCGCGCAAAATAAATATATTCAAAGACACAAAGTTTTTATCAATTTTTTGAGGTTCAGACATAGATTGTGCTGCGCACACCACGATCATCGATAATAACCATCTCACCTGGTCAATATCGCGAATAAATTCAGCCTTTATAGCATCAAAAGCAATAAAGCTACTAGATAACACATAGCCATGTTCAGTCTTACCTACAAAGCGGTCTAAAGCCTTGAGGATCGCGAACCCAACGAGAGAGTCATTAGTTGTAATAACCGCGAGGCCTCGATTTGACGTGCCGCATCAGCAATGCGTTCCTTGCGTATCAGCCTTAGAACGAGCGATTAAGTTAACGATAAACTCTGAATCCATAGTTGTTAAAAATGGAACCATCTGCTTCAGTTGACGACGGGATGCCTAGGATATCTGTCAACTGCCATTATGGGCTACTGCACTTCCAGCCACCTTGATAATGGATTACAAGAGGTTGAATATTACGTGGTTATTAGAGCCAGTTGTAGAATACCGAACATGACCAGTCCCGCACATGGCTTTGATGTTGGTAATCTCCTTTGATAGCCTCAGTCAATAAACCCATACACCACCTAGAGGCACTTCATTACCATCGGTAATAGCGCGATACCCGCACTGTCTTGACCGCGGTGTTGAAGGGCAAACAATCCCCAGTATACATATCGTGCACCGTCAACAGTGCGGTCAAACACACCAAAAGACGCCACATTCTTTCAGTGCCATTTGTCAAAAATTGGATCGTAGTTCATCAATAACCCCCAGGTTGTGCACGTCTCGCCCGTTAAGCGGAATAACATTTCTTTATAAGCTTCTTCGATATTGCCAAGGTCGCGACGGAAACGGTCTTTATCGAGTTTTCACCTGTTGTTTGCATCCAGAAACGGCATGTATCAGGGAGAAATTTCGTCACCAAAGCTAAATACTTCTCCATTATATTGTACCAAATTCAAGTTTTAAAATCGACTAATGTTACATTTCTTAGTAGC
>VOFH01004364.1_pt1 | contig 11897 bp, 22 predicted proteins | sample 5384091 | NCBI WGS metagenome assembly VOFH01 (sample SAMN12384727, study PRJNA508395) | human gut metagenome | isolation source: healthy gut G | host: Homo sapiens
CGTCGATATGATCGGAGAACGCCTGGGGAAAAAATGTGATTTCATCTGATTTTTCATCCCGGAAGGAGTCGACCCGCGGTTCATTCAACAGGATATCCAGCCGTTTTTTCAAACAACAGTCCGACAGATTTCGGCATCTTTCCAAAATAATCCTGCGTTTCTTCTTTCAGAGCGAGCAAATTGGCTTCGTCCTGCGCGGCGTCGATCCGCTGATAGAGGGAGATCTTCGAAATCCAGCGGCGCGAACTGCTTGGGAATGTATCCGTCGACCTGAACCTGCGAACGCACCGGTTCCTTTGGATTTCCGGCTTGACTTCGCCTTTCTTCTCGGCAATCGCTTCCTGCAAAGATCTCGATATACATATCGATCCCCACGGTATCGATGAAGCCGGACTGACTCGGGCCTAACAAAATCCCCGGCTCCGCGGATGGTCAGATCGCGCATCGCAATCTTACAGCCGCCGCCCAGCTCGGTGAATTTTTGATCGTTGCAGGCGCTTCGAGCGATTCGTTGACGCAACGCGCGGACGCACCATCAGATAGGCGTAGGCGATGCGGTCAGCTGCGGCCGACCCGGCCCTTGATCTGATACAGCTGCGCCAGACCGAAGGTATCGGCGTTGTCAATCAGGATCGTATTGGCGTTGGGAATATCGATGCGGTTTCAATGATCGTCGTGCAGATCAGCACGTTGACTTCATTGTCCGTAAAGCGCATCATAACTTCCTCAATTTCATCGCGGCTCATCTTGCCATGGGCGACCGCAATTTCCGCTTCCGGTACGTCCTGCTTGATCTGACGGGCGACATTGTAGATTTCCGAAATGTTGTTGAACAGGTAGAATACCTGACCCTGACGGCCAGCTCGCGCTCGATGACCTCCTGACCAGCGCCCGGTTTTTTCTCAATGACATAGGTCTGCACCGGCATCCGGTTGCTTGGGGGCGTTTCTAATTGGGACAAGGAGCGGATGCCGATCAGCGACATCTGCAGCGTCCGCGGAATCGGCGTGGCGGACAGGACAGCACGTCGACCGATTCCTTCATTTCCTTTGATCTTTTCTTTATGTTTACTCCAAAGCGTTGTTCTTCGTCGATGACTAACAAACCCAGGTCGTGAAACTGCACGTCTTTGGACAGAATCGGTGCGTACCGATGATCATGTCGACCTTGCCTTCCTTCAGCTCGCGCAGAATTTCCTTTTGTTTGGATTCCACAACGAACCGGTTGAGCACTTTCCACCCGGATCGGGAAGTTTTTCAAAGCGCTTCATCGCCGTCGCAGTGTGCTGCAGGGACAAGATCGTCGTCGGGCATAGAAAACGCGGCCTGCTTGCCTTCAGTTATCGCTTTGAACGCGGCCCGCAGCCGACCTCCGTCTTGCGAAACCGACGTCACCGCACATCAGGCGGTCCATCGGCAGGGCCGCATCATATCTTTTTGACTTCCTGCACGGCCAGCGCCTGATCGGGCGTCAGCTCATACTCGAAATCGTCCTCAAATTCCTGTTGGAGCGGGGAATCCGGGCCATAGGCGTAGCCGATGTTTTCCTCACGCTGGGAATACAGCTTCACCAACCGGTCGGCAATCTCGTTGACGTTCTCCTTCAGCCGCCGCTTGGTCTTTTCCCATTCATGGTCGCCCAGCTTTGTTCAGCTTCGGCACAACGCCTTCGCGGGATACGAATTTGCGCACCAGACGGAATTGTTCCAGCGGGACTAACAGTTCGTCGTTGCCCTTGTAGACGACGCGCAGGAAATCCATGCACGCCGTTGAACTCGCGGGTGACGATGCCGAGATACTGCCCGACGCCGTGCTGGGAATGAACGATGAACGCCCGGCTGCAAATCCTGATAGCTGCTGAGCGCTTCCGCTTCTTTGAACTTGGACGCATACCGGCCCAGCTTGGTTTTCTTCTTCAGCAATTCATGCGCGGTATAGACGACGAAGTTTTCCTTGAGCGCCTCAAAGCCTTCATCCAGGGACTGGCTGATCAAGACCAAACCTTCGCCGCGGACTTCCGTATCGTTAAGCCGGTAAGGGATTTCCTTGCCTTGAGGATCGGAACGATTTCCTTCAGTTCGTGATCGGCCAGGAAGAAGTACAGCTGACGGCCGCGGCCTTCCTTCAAAGCGATGTCCAGTTTCATCGTCAGCGTTTCATTGGGAAGCGCGACTCGCTTGGATCATCGCGCGCGGCGCCTTTGCGGAGTGAATCGAAGCTGTCGATTTCCTGGTGACTCTGGCCAGCACGGTGCTTAATTCATGCTGACACTAAAGCGCGCATTTTCAACTCCTGCGTCATTTCCTGAATGTACGCCGTCGTTTCTTCGCTCAGCTGAGAAGATGGGCTTTGATCTGATCGGCTGGGACAGAGACTGGGCCTCGACAGTAGTCAATCAGCGAACCATTGTCGTCCAGATAGCTTAAATAGGATACAGCCGGCTTTCCCGCAGATGAGCGCGCATCGTTTCCATGTCGAGGCAATGACGCTCTGATCTGTTCGTATTCACCATGGGTATAGCGGCTTTTGAGGATTCTAGGTGATGGCTGACGCGCTGCTGGATCAATGCGATCTGATCGTCGTCCAAAAGCAAATCGGAAGCCGGAACGATTTCCGTTTCCTTCAAGATCTCAACGGTGCGCTGGGTTGCGATATCAAATGTCCCGGATACTGTCGATTTCGCGTATCAAAGAATTCAATCCGCACCGGCGTTTTTCGCTGTTGATGGAATGATATCGATAATCCCGCCGCGGCTGGCAAAGCACAGCGGCTGATCGACCCGTGCGGTCTGTTGATAGCCGCTGGCGATCAAGGTGCGCTTCAGTTCGTTCATCGACACTTCCATGCCGGTTTTAAAACGATAGTACAGAGCTTAAACTGCGCGGAGAGGGCAGATAGCGAACCAGGGGGAGGCATGGGTCACGCTGATCAGCTGGTCTTCATTCAGCGACCGGTTGAGCGTTTCAATTTCCGCCGTCGCTTCCGGAGAAGCGGCGATACCACCCGTGCGCGATTCCTCCACGCTGAAAAAGCGCAGACTTGCGGGATAGCAGGGATTTCAGCTTTCCGCCAAACGCTGTGCGGTGTGTACAAGATTATTTTTGACGATCAGCATCGGCCGTGGACACTGCGCATAGCTGGCCGCCAAAATCAGCGCTTCCTCGGTTAAAGAGGAAGCGGAAAGAAAGGCTTGTTGGTCCGTTAGCAGGCCGTAACGGCTGGATTGTCTGCCAGCCGGCCTAACAAAATTCATCGGCTGCGGTTGAAGCGGTTCATGACGTCGCTGATCGGCATTTGTCATGCTTGCCTTGGCCGCTTCCGCCGCATGGTTGATCGCCGCCTGATAATCGTCGCGGCTGCTTGCGCGGGACTGCCCAGCACATAATCGACGATCGGAATCAGCGGATTCTTATCGATGCGATCCGGATCCGGGCGATATCCTGGGTGGCAGATGATGTTATGCCTTTTGCCCCCGCACCAACGGAAGTACGGATGCGGATCTTGCCGACAGGCGATCAGATCATCGTGGATGATCAGAATCGATCGACTGAGTTTTATAAAACTGCACGGCGAATGACCGCCCCCGAGTTTGTTCATATAGGTCTGCGGCTTCATTAAAGGATCGTTTCCTGACCCAAAGCGCACCGTGGTGGCGATCAGCGCGTTAAACTTAGACTGACTGATCGGTGTTCAACAGATCGGCCAGCCGGTCCATCGCGTCAAAACCCGCGTTGTGCCGGGTATGTTACGTATTCTCTGCCGGGATTGCCGAGTCCGACGATAAGTTTCATAGTGAGTTCCTCTGTTTTTTACTTTTATCCTGTTGGAGTTATTTAACCACACGAACTTTGCCTTCTGCCTCAAAGCAAGACGCAAAATGACCGGATTTCCTTCAATCCCGGCCTTTTTCGTGCCTGTTCATTATAGCAGAATTCTTTCCGCTTGTCCTATCTGCAGACTTGATTTTCATTCTTTTCTGAGGATTCTCCAGCGTGAACATCAAACCTGTTATTTCCTTTTTTTAACCGCATGGCCTTGAATGCTTTTAAATTCAGTTGTTGAATACGAGCCAACGGAGTGCTGATTTGGAACAAAAGGGCGACACTGCGGTCAGCAGCGACAACAAAATCAGGAATAGCGTTTTTCTGTCTAGCAGGAAAATTCCACTAAGTCCTCATAATCCGATTCCAGAAAATTACAAATTTCTTCTGGATCAAGCCAGGCATAATAAGCGGAATGATCATCTCGGTCTGATCAGAATCCATTTTTAAGTTTTAAAGATCCAGGAACGTTGGCGATGTCTTATATCGGAATCTTGCGGGTGCAATGACATAAAGATTTTGACGTTCTATCAAATAAATTCTCGTCCTCGTCGGTTCGATATACTCACGCGCTGCGACATGAATTCCATGATAATTAAATCCATTTCTTGAAATGGGGTTAAACTGTGAATAAACTTCATCAGCTCCTTTTTTGTGAGTAAGGCGGGTCTGCGTAATGATCAGCTTCGTTTTGTTTCAGAAATTCGTAAACATGTTGATTCTTCATATAACATTGCATCTCATCCCATTTTTAACTTTGACACATCAGGAACAAAGAGCGTATTTTGAAATGGCGTCAAGCATAAATATATTGCCAAAGTTATAAGGATAAACGGAATTCCTTTACGTATTGAATTGACTAGACCTTTCATATAGATCCCTCTTTTTAATCATACAAATCAAAAAGGGAAAACTCAAAGTATAAATCTATGAAAACAATTTTCACTGTTCGATTCCTTTTTATCCACGAATGGGTTATGCCGCCATACTTTTCATTTGGTTTAAAAATTACATTCCTTTTTATTTCTTTATAAATTGACCTAACAAAAAGCAATCTCTTTTGAGATTGCCAAACTTTTCGACTCCCGTTAAGGCCAGGGACCTCAACTTTTTCAACTCCCGTTAAGGCTAGGGACCTCCAACTTTTCGCAAGCCAAGATTCTGCGGCTATTTAAACTATACACCTATTGAATATCTTTCACCAATGAATTTGATGAAATTTATTGTATTTCATCATTTTCAATTAGAAGAAAAAGAATAATTTACTGATCTTCCCCGTTTTTCTTCCGCATCGGTTTCTTTCGACCAGCTCTGGATTCGGCTCATTTCACGAATCCCCAGATCCCGAAAGAATGTTGCCGCCCATTTCCGTCGACGCCCAGTTGGACACCGGCTTTTCCACCCGCTGTGCCAGTTCCGCATCATTGCGTTCCTGCGCGATACCGGCTAAGAAAGCCGCGGCGATATTGCGGTAGATATCCAACATCTGCCGGGAACATTTCATCTTCCTGATTAAGCCCTGCGCCACATCCAGAAAAACCTGTTCGCCGCGATCGCCTTGATGGGTATACCAATCCCAGCTGGCCGTATATAACTGATAAAACAGCTGATCCTGGAAATAATCTTCCTTTTCCATCACCTTTTCATGCAGCAGATTTAATAATTCCGTGTTCTTCTGGCTGTACGCCTTAAAATGACACGCAAAGCATAAATAATAAAAACTATCTTCGTTCAGGCCAATCTTATTGCGCCGGCGATGCTTCGGATCGATAATGATCTGGCTCAGATCTACGCTTTCAAAGCAGTCTTTAATTTCGGATAAATCATGCTGATATTTGATCAATCCCCAACTTTTTCAGAATTTTTCCTTTCATCACGAATTCTGGGTCTGAAATGGTGCTGATAAACTGCTCGATCGCCGGAAAAATCGCTCCTCATCGTTGATCTGATCCACGCAGGCAATCAGCTTTTTCATTTTTAGAACGCTTCAGCGGCGTCAGCAGGGACAGCAAACATTCCTGCCGAGATCGCGAAGCAGACAATCGTAATCAATAAACTCATAAAAAAAGTCACCTCTTTGGTGACATTATACCTGATTTGACTCAGGAAAAAAGCGTTGCCGGTCTTGATTTACTCACCGAGCTTGCCAAAGAAGGTCAGCGCGATCAATCCGCTGATCCCCACCAGGCAGTAAATAATCCGGCTGAACAGAGTGCCTGCGCCAAACAGGAAAGAAACCAGATTAAATTCAAACGCGCCGACTAAACCCCAGTTGACTGCGCCGATGACGACCAGAAGCAAAGCGATACCATTGATAATTTTCATATCATCGATCCTCCTGTTCGTTAGTATGGCCTAAGCGTTTATTTTTATAACCCTCAGTTCAAGAAGATAACACGATTTTAGACACAAACTTTCCCTTTAGCTTAGTTACATAAAAGATTCCCACGCTGGAAGCAGTGAGAATCCTCATTTTTATTCGACCTCTAATTTCTTTTCAAGAATGAAGTAGATGACGCCGTAGAACAAAAGCGCAGATCAACAAGGTAAACAAGATTTCGACGCTGATGACCCCGTTGAGCGACAAACCTTGAAGCGACTGGTCCATCGGCTGGGATAAACTATCCTGGATCATCCCCATTACAATCGAGATTGCGAAGAACAGCGTTACGGAGATCGCCGTCTTATGCCGCGGCGTAAAGCGGGTCTGCGGCGGCGTGATGACCATATAGAGATACAGGATAAACTCAGCCATGCCGGAGAAAACCAGGATAACCGACAGGATTACCGTGATCAGATCGGAAAGATCGATGCGAACGTTGGAGAACAAACGAATCAAATCCGACAAGCTCGGCAGCTCCATGCTTACCAGAATCCCGGCAACTAAAACCATCAGCGTATAGCCTGGGAATAAGACGAAACTGGCAACGACGATCCACAGGATATCCGCCAGAACTTTGCTCAGAATCAGCTGATGCGTGGAAACCGGCAGCGTCAGAGTCAGATAGCCCGGCCGCTTGAACATCGAATTGCGGTAGTTCAGCGCAAGGTTGATCGCCGTGCTGACAACGATCGCCATCGACATGATCATAATTGCCATAATCGCGATCATCCCCAGAAAATCCGCCATCGTATTGGAATCCATTGCCGACCGAGTGGCGAAAAACTGATCCCGGAATAAGATTGGGCAGAGGATGCACACCGCAAGGAATATCATATAGATGATTCCATAGCTTCGCCACTCATGAATCATTTCATATTTCAAAAGCTTTAGCATTTAAAGACCTCCCGGAAAACTTCATCTACTGATTTTTCCTGTTTCCGCACGCAAATTGTTCCGCATTTTGATGCATGACCAGCTCACCGTATTTCATGAAGATAACGTCGTCAAAGATTTTTCAATATCGCTGATCAAGTGCGTCGAGATCAGCACGATCGCATCTTCAGCATAGTTGTTCAAAAATGATATCCAGAATCAATCCCGCGCCGCCGGATCCACACCGCCGATCGGCTCATCCAGGACATAAATTTTCGCTTTGCGGCCTCATGACCAGGCAGAGCTGAAATTTTTTTCCTTCATGCCCTTGGACATCGACTTGATGCGCATATTGAAGTGAGATCCAGCCGTTTTCATCAGCGCCGGGCTTTTGCGATGTCGAAGTCGGCATACATATCCTGAAACATCTTCAGCGCGTCGCTGGCTTTTCATCCAGTCGCTGAAATAGTTTTCGTCCGGCAGATAAGAAATAATACTCTTGGTATAAGCGTCCGGCTTGTGACCATCGATCAGCATCTCGCCGCTGTAATCCCGAAGCAAACCGTTCATAATTTTTGATCAACGTCGTTTTTCCGTCGCCGTTAGGTCCTAACAGACCGATAATCTGACCTGGAATTAAATCCAGATCGACGTTTTTCAGCGCCGTGGTCTGACTGTACGATTTTGTCAGATTCCGGATTTGAATCAATGGTTTAGTATTTTCCGTTGTCATTTTCCCCCTCTCCTTTACATAATAAGCTGTCTGAGCAAGAATTTCTTCGCCCTCAAACCCCAGATTTTCCATCTTTACATAGCGGCTGATGCACGACGTCGCCATTTGTTCATGAACCATACCGATCAGCTCCTCGTTTTCACTGATGAACCGACCTGCAGTTCTTTTCACTTTTTAACAATCCCTCGCGCTCAAGTTCGACAGAGAACGTCGCACAGTATTGGGATTGACGCCAAAATGCAGAGCTAAATCCCGCACGGAATCGACCCGATCTCCAGGTTTTAACCGTCCGGATACGATCTCTTTTTTGATATAGTCCATCACCTGAATATAAATGGGCAGGTTAGAATCAAAATCGATTGCCATAGGTTTCTCCTCTCTGTATTAGTAACACTAATACATTAACACTAACATTGTTCGCTGTCAACGCCCTTTTTCAATTTTTGCATAAAAAACAAAGCGTTTCGCCTTGTTTTCGTCATGGGAGCTTGGTTGTCGCGTCCCTTTATTCTAAAGTGATTTTTATCGACTTTTGTTCGGTCATTTGTTCCATTCGCTGTTTCGCTTCCCGATATTGCTTGTCCCAGCTGGCAACTAACTGTGCTTCTTCCGGTAATAAACCGATACGCCAATCTTCGCTTGGTTCATTGATAAACAAAGCTTCCAATTCTTTTTTACGTTCTAAATTCATACCAGCATTCTCCCACGTCACAAAAAGTAGACTATTTGTTACACCCGATAAATAAAGAAAAACGCTTGATTTAAAGGCTTTTTCTTTAGGATAATTTCATTATAAAACAGGAGTCATAAAAAGACTACTTTTTTTGCCGGCATCGTCAAATTATTACGTTATTCCATCAATTTCCGCAATAATTTCTTAAAAATCTTTATTCTTCCGTTGTTTTTTTTCCTTCTGCCCGCTTTCTGCATAATCAAAATACTGCATATCTAACGGTAAAGCGCCGGGCGGCAACACGCCGCAGCTTTTCCTGCGCCAACGCCGCATAGATAGCGCTTTTGATATCGCTTCGGATCGCCGATCCAGTCGAATTCACCGAGAAATTCAATGAATTCTCCGCCGAAGCTTTTTTGAAATCATGGATTCCATAATAAGGATCCTCGGGATTTAATGCGCCGGATACGCCTTCAAAATCATAGGTCTTCGCCCCCTGCGCCAACAATCCTCAATGACCGCGCTGTGCGGGCGAATGCCGCGCGGAAATTCGGCAGGATTTTCTTCGTATACATATTGACGTTATATACGTGTTCCCCCTGCTGAATAATCAGCTTTGCGCCGCTGTATTTTCGCCTTAACCCCTGGTAATCCCGCATCAATTCCGCAATTTCGATCAGTGTTTGCGCTTTGTTTCTGATTTTCTTTCAGTCTTTGCTCATTTTTCAGCGTCCCGCGCTGTTCTTCGAAGCTGTCCCGCATAATAATTCTCAAGATTGTTCAGCGCCTGATCGACATTCGCGCTGACGACATACAGCCGGGCCTGATCCGGGAAGCTTTCCATCAGCGCCGGAATTCCTTTTTCCTTCTTCGGCAGAAAATGCAGCATGCGCCAGCTCACGCTCCGCTTCGACAAGAATAGCCAAGGCCTGGGCGTCGGCCAGCCGCACCGAAACCGCCCGCTGAGCATTCTTTTTCTGATAAGCGGCATAGTGTTTGATCTGTTTGCGGACAGCCTCCAGCGGCTGATCTAAATTCAGGCAGTACGTAAAGCGCGACATCCGGTTGCGCTGTAACCATAAGGTTGTAGCCGAGATGCCGGCCAGCCGCATTCTTCCATCCAATCACGACATATTCATGATTGAATCCACCCTGCTTCACCTGTCCGTCTTTTCATGCTCGATCCGCGGTACGTTCAATTCCATCCGCAGATAAGCCGCTCCCCTTCTTTGCGATCTCGATCAGCGCCCGGCCAAAAAATGCGCGTGGCGGAATCGGTATAATCCAAATTGAATCCATAGCTGATATAACCGTATTCAATGCGGCCGGTCTTTCCCATTGAATCAGCGCAGTCGCAACGATCTGATCAGTTTCATCGGGCGGATACCCGTTGGACTTCAACGCCCTGCTTTTTACGGAAATTGCCGAAAAAAGCTCGTCTTGGTATAATGCGGCAGCTTTCCGGCGGACGCGAAGGCATCGAACGCTTCCGGCAGTTCCTGTTCAATCAGCTTTAACATACTTTTCACCTTCCAGCGCCGCACGGCTTTAACCAAAGGCAATCCCGCCGTTGAGCGCACAGGACAGCGGCGACAGCACTGCCAGCTCGAATTCGCCGATCATTTCTTCGATCTGAATAAGGAAATTTCCCTTTAAAGACGCTGAGTCCATCATCCAGCGTCCCTTCCACGCCGCCCAGATTACAGCGGCGGATGCCCATTTTCTTCGCTTTTTCAAACAGCCTCCAATGCGCTAAATAAGGTGCTCGATAACTCAGATATTCGCTGTGCGTACCGGCGTAGAGTACCTCCATCTGATCATCCTGAACAATCGCCAGTAAGCCGCATAAGGTTACGGCTTCGCGCCTTCCTGAATTTTCCTTCTAGAAACGCCTGTTCCCGATTCAAATTGATCACCTGTTCCTTATCCACTTTGCTTAAGGTGGATTCCGTAGACGATTGATGCAATGCGGACAACTGCGCCGCAATCGTGTCCAAGCGAGTCTTTAAGTCAAGCCGGGCGGTGATCAGTACCGCGCGTTCGCCATACAGCGAAACCAGGCGTTGGAAATAAGCGGCGCCAAGGCAGATGGATTTTCTTGCGCTGTTCGGCTTGCTTCATCACTTCCGCAAAGTGTTCCGGCTCGCCTTCTCCCCTGATGAATCATGACGCCGGATTTTTCCGCATGGCGGATGCTGCGGCGGGTTTTCGCGCTCAACGCTTCCCAATTCATTTGTTCCCATCATCACAGCCTGAAAGCGCGGGGCCGTGTTTTCGCGCAGATACAGCGTATAACCCTTTATGCCGGCATTTCAGCGTGCCTAACAGACGAACGATCGTCAGCCTGATCATGTTCATGGGAACCTTCATTGCGCTTAGAGTAAGGATAAGTGCGGTCGATCAGATTCCGGATCAAAGCGGATCGATACCGCGTGACTGCAGCGCGCCAGCTTTCAACAGCGAAAGAAAAGAGCGGATTAAAGGTTCATCCTGATAATTCATAATCGTCCCCGCGGAATATGAATAAGTTCAATCCCAAAGCAGCGGCCGAATCAAGATCATCGCATAAGCTCGATTTGTTCGCCGCGGCGGACAACGACCTGCTTCATCGACCAATTTTCTTTTGACCTGACTCCAACGAGCATGCTGAAGCAGATGATTCTGCGGATGTCCTTCCAGAAAGGTTTGGATTTCCTGCGGTTTGGGATGTTCGTCAAAACAAATTCATCAGCGATCATAGCGCTCTCCTTCTCTTTGCCTGTCGATCAACAGTCATGATGATCGAAGCACGGCCAAAGTCTACACATGTAGTTCTATAATAAGTCTACATTTGTAGTTTTCATTTGGTCAAATAGTTCAGTTGTATTTTTTCCTGGGTTTCTTCTTTTTCTGATCAAAACGGCGATTTTTGGGTTTCAAAAAAGTAACAGTTTCCATTCTTTTCTTGAAATACCGTTCATTGTCAGATGATTCTTTTTCAGAGGACTCACTTCAGAGCGCAGGTAATTAACCTCTATCGGATTTTTTCAAATGTCAAATGTTCCAGCAGCGGCATTGATCCGTTATCCTCCTGCGGCCAGAAACCCACAGATTTTAAATAATCTACTGCATCCGTTGTCAAATCTAAAGTTAAGTCGGCGGTAATGCAGAGAATTTCCGTATCGCTGAAACGCGTAACTTCTTCAGCGATCAAGCGCCGTCGCCGAAGCATTATCCCCCGTCGACGGGCGGTTCTTCAAATAAATTAAATACATAATAGCCGTGCCAGAACCGTGCGTATAATTACTGCTCATCCAATCTTCAAGCGGCCATTGATAATACTGAATCCAAAATTATTTGAAAGCCGATCATAAAGACATCCGCTGGTACTTTATCGATGGTCATCCGTATATTTTTTGCGGAATAGTGTAAATCG
>VOFH01002044.1_pt1 | contig 11894 bp, 19 predicted proteins | sample 5384091 | NCBI WGS metagenome assembly VOFH01 (sample SAMN12384727, study PRJNA508395) | human gut metagenome | isolation source: healthy gut G | host: Homo sapiens
TGATGCTGGTATTACTGGCATCCCTGTTGCTTGGGGCAACTTCCATTTTCAGTATCCGGAATACGACCAATATGGCGCTGACGGAATATGAAAGTGCGATGGATTCCGGTTACAACACAGAGATCAAGTCTGAGGTCCAGACGGTGATTGCTGTGCTGCAGGCAGAATATGATAAGAGCCAGGCAGGGGAACTGACAGAGGAAGAAGCGAAAGCAGAAGCGAAGGAGATCGTCCGCGCCATGCGTTACCGCGATGACGGAAGCGGATATTTCTGGATTGATGATACGGATTACAATCTGGTAATGCATCCGATTCTGGCGGAGCAGGAAGGAAATAACCGCTACGATCTGGAGGATCAGAATGGTGTCATGATCATCCAGGAGATTATGAAGGTCTGTAACAGTGCCGACGGAGGCGGATTCAATGAATTTTTACTTTACGAAGGCGGACGGTGTGACGGTTGCGCCGAAGGTAGCATATTCGAGTTGTTTGCACCGTGGGGATGGGCAGTCTCCACCGGTAACTACGTCGATGACATGCAGGTAGAGATGACGGGTGTGGAAGGACGCATCAACCAGAAGTTCGAGGTTCTCTGCATTGTGATAGTGATAATGATGGCTGTTATGCTTGTGATGGCGTTCGTGTGGGCGAGAATCTATGCGGCGAAGCTCTGCAAGCCGCTGGTGGAGATCCAGGGGCTGGCATCCAGACTTCCGACGGAGATCTGACAACGACCGTGAACGTAGGGAGAAGAACGAGCTGGGAGACACGGCAGAGGCGCTCAATGCCGCGCAGAAGCAGATTGTTTCCCTGATAGGAAGCATCAGCACGGCATCAACAGATCTGCGGAATGCACCGCAGTCGTTTACTGGTAATTTCTCCTCGATGCAGGAGTCCATCGGAACGTTGGGTTGCCGTCAATGAATTGCGGAAAACAGCACGACGCAGGCAGGATCCACGACGGAAGCGTCCGGTACTGCATTCATGACGATCGCGGAAGGCATCGAAGATCTCCAGCGAGATGGAAGAACTGGTCGGCAATGCCAATCAGATGCAGGAGATTCCAATGTCGCTCGCTAAGCTTCGTGAATTGATCGATACGAACAAGAAGACAGAGGCGGATATCGTGAGTCGATGTATACACAGACGGAGAGTACCATGCATCCGTCAATAAGATCAGCAAGGCGGCGACGCTGATCAGTGAGTCGCAGATCAGACGAATCTGCTTTCACTCGAATGCTTCGATCGAGGCGGCGCGCGCGAGAAGCCGGACGCGGATTTGCGGTAGTTGCGGAAGAGATCGGAAGTCTTGCGACACAGTCGGCAGATACAGCGCATGAGATTAACGACATTATCGGAGGCTGACAGAGAATTCCGAGAAGTCGATGGGCATTATGGTACAGATGAATGATGCGTCGAAGCAGCAGGTAGAGGCGCTGAATCATACCAGCGAGATGTTTCTGGATATGCAGAAAGCACTGGAGGCGATGTACGAATTCCATCCGCGTGGTGTGAAGCCAGATATTTGTCGTCTATTTTTTGTACAGAATCATCTTTCAGTTTCAACACCTACAAGACCACCACCGATTACAGAAACATTACCGAATACGATTTCTTTCTTGGCAAGTACATCCCATGCACTTGCTACAGTTGGAAGATCTTTGCCAGGAACAGGGATTATTGCATTGTTTGCAAGAACATCCTGTTGCCACAATTACTTCATCGAATGAATTATAATCTTGGGATGTGAATTCTTCTGACCCATAAGCCTGAATGTAACATCTAATTCAGGAAGTACATTTGCATAATAATTAATGCTTCTCATCATTTCTTCTTTTCTTGGAGGTACACTGGCAATAAGTAACTGACCACCAATCTGAAGTGATTTCTCAAATATAGTTACATGATGTCCTCTTAATGCGGAAACACGTGCAGCTTCAAGTCCAGCAATACCAGCACCAATAATAGCTATTTTCTTTGTTGATGCTGCAGGAGTAATCTGACGAGATCCTTCGTAACCATTTTCAGCATTAAGTACACAACTTAAGAAAGCACGATTCTGAATATTATCTGTACATCCCTTATTGCACATCATACATGTTCTGACATTACAGCAATGTCCATCTGCGCATTTGTTTGCAAAGTCAGGGTCTGTGAGAAGAGAACGACCTAATCCAATGATATCAGCAGAACCATTTGTAATAACTGCTTCAGCAGCTTCTGGTGTAACGATACGGCCTACTACAGATACAGGAATAGATACAAGCTCTTTGATTTTTTTAGAGTATGAAACCATAAATCCGTATGGCTGTGTTCCCATGGCAGGGATTGTATCACCCATATTTCCTGTATGGTTAGCCTGTGCAACATGTAATGTGTCAACACCGGCAGCTTCTAATTCTTTTGCAAAAATGCAAGCCTCATCAAGTGGAAGACCACCTTTTCCCCGAAAGCCGTTATCTCCAAGAGGAGTTACGATTGGAAGCTTGTAGTCGATAACCATGTCAGGTACGATTGTTTTTAATCTTTTTTACAAGTGTTAATGCAAAACGTGTACGATTAGCCAGGTCACCGCCATATTCATCAGTTCTATGATTTAAAATAGGAGAGCAAAGAGAACCAACAAGACGGTCTCCATGTACTTCAATACAATCAACGCCAGCTTCGTGTGCTAAGATAGCACAGTTTTCCATGTGCTTAATAATTTCATCCAGTTCTTCCGCAGTTACTTCATTTACAAAGTGCTGCATATCATGGTGAAGTTTAGCTCTTGCTTCCTGCATTTTTCCCTGGTGAAACATTTCGTTTAAAGCTGCGACATTATAGTCAGGATGGAATAACTGAATTCCAAGCTTTGCACCATTTTCATGACATGCGTCAGCAAGTTTTTTGAAGCTTTGAACCTGCTCAGGTGAATAAAGTTTTGGTGTAGGAGAGAATGTTGAAAGAGGAGCAACGTCTCCAATTACTATATATCCGACACCGCCTTTTGCGAGACGCTCGTAAAAACGAAAACTCTGTTCGCCGATAGATCCATCTTTTTCTTCGTATCCTGTTGTAAGTGGGGGAAACATAATACGGTTTTTAAATTCAATGTTTCCAACTTTAATGGGCTCTAATAATTTCATTGTTCATACTTCCTTTCAAATTGAATATACTATTTAAGTGGTGTTAAAAACTCTAACATTAATTTGTCTAATTCTGCTCTTGCAAAAGCACTGGCAAAATTGTGATTAGCGCCTTCAATTGTTTTATAATTGCATTTTCCATTGTAAAGTGACTCATATCTATGGCATGTTGCATCATCTACCAAATCATCTGCAGTTCCTCTTATAAGGAGGACTGGTCCGTTGTATCCTTCTGCTGACGAGAATGGCTCATAATTAAATAAATCATGATTAAAAGATGTTGGGAAAGTGAGTCCTTCAATATCGGCCTTGGTGATCCCCTTAGCTTCCATGGCTTCAGCACGATCCTTACATCCAAACCACATTCCAGCACCTGGACACATGAGCATGAGAGCATGTGGATTAACGATAGGCGCTGCAGTGGCAGCTGCATAGCCGCCCATGCTCTGGCCTGATAAAATAATTTTATCAGGATTGGCAAAATCTTGTGTTTTAGTCCAGTTTATAATATCTTCGATATCATGTAAGATACCGGTGAATGACATGTCCTCGAACTCACCGTCGCTTTCGCCATTTCCGTATAAATCAAAGCGGACGCTGGCAAATCCATGTTCAGCCAGAAATCTGGCTGTGTGGGTATAGATATTTTTGTATCCGCTTTTATTTCCTGTAAAGCCATGTACATTTACAATAGCAGGAAATCTTGTGCCATCTTCTGGAATGTTAACTATTCCGCGTAAGATGTGTCCATCACGGTTTGTTATTTCTACTTGTTTTGTCAATTTAAAATACCTCCATTTCTAATTTTATTCTGCAGTTGTAGCATTTCGTTTGTCTGATAAATTCTGTAACATTTCAGCTGTTTTCTCTTTTGTAAGAGGGTATACAAACTTTAATACCAGAACAGCTAATAAATATCCTACAACATATAAACCTGTATATGTTTTCCAAAGATGTCCTGAGAATGCTTCATTCTGGACAGCTTCATTAACCTGGAATCCAGCAATTGCAAGTGCAAAACTACTCATACTTCCTGATACAGCATTAGCAAGTTTACGGAAGAATGTATATGCCGAATATACAATTCCTTCATTACGTTTTCCTGTCTGAAGTTCCTGATAATCAATTGCATCATTTACAAGTGCCCAAACTAATACTTGGAAACCACTTACTCCAAGATAGCAGATTCCGTTGATGATAATAAAGAGCATAGGATTTTCAAGTGGGAAGAAGAATAAAATAGCATAAACAACAACTGAGAAAGTTGCACTGTACATAATCCATTCTTTCTTTCCAAATTTCTTAGCAACAAATTTTGTACCTACGAATGCAATAAGTGACCAGAGTACACTTAACATACCTGAAAATGCCATGATGGCAACATTTCCAAAATAATCGCGGAATAAATAAGTATTTAATCCGTTAACCATACCTGCTCCAACAATACCGATAAAGCTTGATAACATAACTCCGAGTAATGCTTTGTTTTTAGTAATATCTTTAATTACCTGGAAGTAGTTAAACTTTTCTTTTTTCTCAACAACTGGCTCTGTAATAATACGCTCCTTGCACCAGTGTGATGTAAACATAAGGCAGATGAAACCGATAACAGCACAGATGGCTGCCATAATAAGGAAGTGGCTTGGTACAGGCTGGTTGTCTTTGTATAAGAATAATGGTCCAACAATAACGATAACTGTCATAAAAATTGTACCGCCAAGACTTCTGAAACGAGAAAGGTCAGTACGTTGGTTAACATCATCTGTCATAACACTTGAAAGACTTCCAAATGGAACGCTTACACATGTGTACATAATTTCATATACAACATATGTGATGAACATGTAAGCAAGACGGGCACCATAAGCAAAATTACTTACGTTGACGAAGCCTAAGATACAAAGGACTGCGGTTGGGAAAGCAAAGAATATAATCCACGGAATGAATTTTCCTTTTCCTTTGTTTTTTGTGGCTATCAACAAGTGCACCAATTAAAGGGTCATTTATAGCATCCCAAAACTTTGTAACAAGCATAAGGATTCCTACGTGTACTGGATTAACTTTTAATACCAGGGTATAAAAAATAGCAAGATACATGGCTCGGAACTGTTCTGTACAGCAACATCCCAAATCGCCAAGAGTGTAACCGATTTTGTCCTTCATGGAAAAAGGTCTTGTTTCTTTCATGATAATTTACCTCCAAACATTTATATTGTTTTAGTAGCTACAATCTTATTATATTGTGGTTATGCTGATATCCATATACAAATATTGCTTGCAAACTACGAAAAATTGATGTATTGTATATTTTGACGAAACGAACAAAAAATATAATAGGAAAGTGTACAAAATAGACATATGAAAAAGCAAGGCTACAAAATGGAATATTTGAAAATATTGGATAGTGCCCAGCGAAGCTTTGGGCAAAAAGGAGAGCTATACAATTGTATTTATAGCTGGTGGGATAGGGTATATGCACCAGGAGGACGATAATATTGTATGTACTATGGAGGATTTGATATTTATTAAGCCAGGTAATAAAGTAAAGCTTGATTATCGTAAAAATAAGTATCCTCTTGAAGTTTATGTTCTTTATATAGGTGGAGAACTTTTAAGGAAATTGTCAGATGAAGAAACAAGACTTGATGAAGCGTTTGATTTTGTTCCGTATCAAGTTAAGATTGTTCATTCTGAGACTGAATCGGCTATGCTTATAAAGAATATATCAAAAAAGCTCTATTCGATGAATAATGAGCCGCCTAAATTTGCCCACTCATTATACGAGAAAAGCCTATTAACTATGATTCTTGTACTTGCACTTCGCTCATCTGTTCAGGATGATGTACAGATCAAGAAGAAGAAGAAAAAAACACGTTGTAATGGATGATATTTTTATTTATATCAGAGAACATTTGACAGAAGATATCTCGTTGGAGCGCTTGGAAAATGAATTTTATATAAGCCGTTATCATATAGTAAGAGAGTTTAAAAAATTGACAGGTGAGACACCTCATTCATACATTGTAAAGAGCGAAAAACTTGACGTGACGATGGGGGAAATGACCAAAACAAATGGAAAGTCTGGCAGGAAGGTGCCGAAAAAATCATATGGACGATCGGCGCGGTGGCTGTGGTGGCAATTATTTTGATCATTGGAATTTGCAGCGGGGCATTTTTTGAGCAGAAGTAACAGGATTCTGCTTGTAGCAAGAAATACCATAAAAGATCTGCCCACGGTTGTTGAGAATAGGAATGTTGCAGATATTGTAGCATCCGGAAAATATACGATTGGTGTAAAAGGGGCTGTCAGGGGAAAAGACTTTGATGGAACGTTTAAATGCAAAGATACACAGCCTGCAGGCAGGGGAACGATTTCACTTTTCGGTAGGGAGAATCTGGATTTTCTGGCAAACCTGATGATGAGCAGGCTTCTGCGCAAGCATCCCGATGCTTACAGATAATCTGCTGGTATACAATTACAAAGAAGAGAAAGACGGCTACATAGTGGATCTTCTGGGAGCGGATGGGGTTGCATCGATCGATGCGGCACTTCGTGAACTTACCTCGAAAGAAGAACAAAACAGAGCGGCGCAGGAGATCCTGTCCGTAATATACGATGAGTACAAGACGCTCGATATAAAAAAGCAGAAAAAGAAGAATTCATAGTGGACGGCAGCGTCAGAAAATGTAACGGGTATGAATTTACCGTTACAGAGGATGAACTTCTGCAGGTAATGGATGGAGTGAAGGAGGTATACGATGCGTATTATGGTGGAGCAGCAGATGCATTGGAAGCTTGGAATTTGGGGGGGATGACTTTTCGCAGGCTCAGAGATAGAGCATGCAGTATGGGGGATATCAATGTAAAAGTCTACGTGTATCAGAATAAACTGGCAGCGGTTGTTGCGGAGGCGGAAAATTCTGATACGGCATTCCACATGCTGTTCAAGGGAGGAGAATACAGAATGCAGAATCTGGAATTGCTCGCAGAGGATTTGAGGGTGAGCATTCCATACTGGAACTGACAGGAAAAGCAGCAGGGAAGAAGGGGGCTATGAGTTTTTTGATTGATAATAGTGAGCATGATATAAACCTTGTGATTTCGATCAGTGGGGGAGGTTCAATTTGAAAAAATGAGCGGCGACAGAATAGATGTGGGCAACATGTCTGAAGCAGATCTGAGAAAATTTATTTTGCGTACGGTTGGAACAATCATCACAAGCCACATCAGGTAAACCGCAAGACGGGGATAAGAATACCAGTATCCCGGAGAGAGATGTGACAGCAGCCGGGCGTGTGAGTGGAGATGAGACTGTATTACGGTGCACGGAGATTGGAAAGATACAGAGAAGAACAAATATGGCAAAATAAAGCCAAGATGTGTAATTGTTCCACAGTATGGATCTGTCCTATAATGAGGACAAAGAAAAAGAAAAAAGGCGGCGTCTGACGGGGGAGAAGACGATCAGATGCTGCGGGCAGGGGGAAAACATGGAGAAGTATGGTTTTGGCGTAGATGTCGGGGGCACAAAGCTGCAAACTTGGTCTGTTTACAGACAGCGGGAAACTGATGGAAAAATGGGAGATTCCAACGGATACCAGTGAACAGGGGGAACATATTATAGAACATGTGGCAGCCTCACTGGAACGCAGACAGAGAGAGAGCCGGGGGCTTGCGGATGAGCAGATCATAGGCGTCGGCATTGACACACCGGGAATTGCCGGGCGGGATGGAGTTGTCAGAGGTGCTGTGAATCTGGGATGGGAGGCATGTCGGTGCAGGAGCAGTTAAAGATGCGCCTGCAGAAAAAGGTTTGTGTCTGCAACGACGCAAATGCGGCGGCTCTCGGAGAACTGTGGCAGGGCGGCGGCAGGGGGTACCGCGATATGGTGATGGTAACGCTTGGAACGGGCGTGGGCGGAGCGGTCATCCTGAATGGGAAAGTGCTTGCAGGCGCCCATGGAATCGCGGGCGAGATCGGGCATATGACCGTGTTCCACAAGGAGACCGAGCGGTGTGCCTGCGGAAAATACGGGTGCGTGGAGCAGTACGCTTCCGCAAAGGGACTGATCCGCATAACGAGAAAATTATTGGAGAAAAAGGATCCCTACACGATACTGTCGACACACCGGAACTGTCGGCAAAACAGATTCTGGATGCGGCAAAAGAGAGGCGACCGTCTGGCACTGGATGCTGTGGAGGTTCTGGGAAAAGCGCTTGGAAGCGCGCTCGCAGCCGTGGCGGAAGTGATAGATCCAGAGGTCTTTGTGATCGGTGGAGGAATCGCCAGGGCGGGAGAGATCATCCTGCGTATCGTACATAAATATTACAGACCCGACGTACTGCCGGCAGGTGCGGACATTCCGTTTGAACTGGCGCGTCTGGGAAATGATGCCGGCATGTACGGCAGCATGAAACTTCTGCTGGACTCCTCAGAGGAAAAATAACTGCCGGATTTCTGAAGCATAGAACGGCATATGTTTTATATGGAGAGAGAAAACGATAAGTTCCAGATGCAGCCGGCAGCGGCATTCTTTGGAGTAAAATCCGAGTATTTCTTCCATGCCGCGTCGGACATCGAATTCTGTGTCTTTCCACGTTTGGACAGTTCACGGGGTGTGTCCGGTAAACCGCAGACAATGAGCGGACTTTCTGGTGCCCCTAGTGGCATCGCTTCACAAACAATATAAAACCGCGCGAACCGAACTCGCTGCTATCTGCTATTGAAAATAAGGCAGATGGCAACTCAGACATCGGCTTCGCGCGGTTATGTTTTGTTCAGTGGTGCCACGAAGGGGCACACACAAAAGTCCTAAAATTGTCTGCGGATTGCGGACACCCCGTGGAATGTTCCAAACTTGGAAAACACAGATCATCGAGGATGTTCGACGCGGCATGGTTAGAAATACCGGATTTTGCGATCAGAATGTACATGCCGGATAAACTTGTGAAACATGCCGCGACAGTGTACAATAGAGGTAATTAACGCAGAACGGAGAAGATGCAGTTTGAAATTTATACATATCGCAGATGTACATCTCGGGGTAATGCCGGATCAGGGAAAGCCGTGGAGTGAGCAGCGGGCGCGGCAGATCTGGGATTCTTTGCAGATGTGATCGGGGTGGCAAAAGAGAAAACCGGAGTTTCTGTTTGTGACGGGGGATCTTTTCCACGCACAGCCGCTCAAAAAAAGGAGGTGCGGGAGGTCAGCCGCCTTTTCGGAGAGATTCCGGACACACAGGTTCTTTGATTGCCGGCAATCATGATTATCTCAGGAAAAGTCGTATTACCTCGCGGATTTGTGGCCGGATAACGTGACAGTATTTAAGAAAGAGGAAGCGGAAGCAGTCGATTTTCCGGAATACAACACGACCGTATACGGGCTAAGCTACTGGCACAGGAGATCCGTGACAGACGGTATGATGATCTGCGCCCTGTAAACCGCAGCAGGTGCAACATCCTGCTGGCACATGGCGGCGATGAGCGCCATATTCCGTTTTCGGCGGAGCGGATATTACAGAACGGATTTGATTATATTGCGGCGGGACACATTCACAGGAGCGGCTGGCTCATGCCGCACAAGGCGGTAATGGCGGGAAGCCTGGAGCCGACAGACTGCAACGACACCGGGCCGCACGGATACTGGATGGGAACGTTCGGTGCAGCGGGGCAGATGTGTATTTTTATCCGCTGCGCCACTGCGAATATTGTCATGAGATGTATCAGGCAGACCGGAACACGACAGACCGTATGCTGTGGGACTGGGCAAAGGAGCCTGTTGGAGCAGAGACCGGAGTATCAGTATTTCCGTCTGTATATCAAAGGGAAAAAAAGATCCGAGTATTCCTTTGATGTGCAGGAGATCGGGAAGCTCGACCGGATTGTGGATATTACAGACCAGACGGTGCCGGATTACGATTACGAGAAGCTCGCTGGAGGAGCACGCGGATTCGATACTTGGGGAATACATACGCAGTATGCGAAAAAAGAACCGGGCGTCTGCACCGCAAAGGCACTGGAGTACGGTGTGAATGCGCTGCTCGGCTATGACTGCTGACGGAATGCCTGAAGTATGACAAAGAGCAAAGGATGGGACAGACATGCAGATTGACAGAGCCGCAATTTTTCGCTTTGGAAAGCTGGCAGATAGAACCGTGGATTTTGCCCCGGGGATCAACATTGTATATGGAAAAAACGAAGCCGGTAAGACGACGCTGCACGCGTTTCTGACCGCGATGCTGTTCGGGCTGGAAAAAGGCCGGGGACGGGCAAAGGGACGGAGGGCTATCTGCGCTATGAGCCGTGGCATGCACCGTCCTATTACAGCGGTGCGCTGCAGTTTAGCGTCGGAGGCAGACCGTTTTATCTGGAACGCAATTTTACCATAAAGAACCGAGAGCACGCCTCTGCAACCTGGCGGACGGGGAGGAACTGTCCGTCGCGTACGGAGATCTTGGAATGCTTTTAGGCGGGGTCACCCGGGAGGCGTATGAGAACACCTGTGACATTCCGCAGTGCCGGGCGGTGACGGGGAGCAGAGCTGACCGGGCTTCTGGCAGAGTATCTTTCCGATATGTCGGACGGGGCAATGCGGGAATCCGCGTGACGCGTGCGGTGGAAAAACTGGAGCAGAAAAAGAGAAGCCTGCAGTCGCAGATCAAAAGTGAACAGGAGAAGCGGGAACAACAGGCTGCAGCAGCTTACTGTGGAGCGGCGCATGCTCGAGGAGGACTGCGGCAGGCTTCGTGAGCAGATCGAGAAGGCGGCAGCGGATATGCGGGCGTATGCCAGGATGCACCCGCAGGTGAGAGACGGACAGCGACCGGAAGATGCCCGAACTGCGGAAAATGCGGGGACTGCGTCAGACAGGAAAGGAGAGCTGACGGAAACGGTTTTCCTGTGAGAAGCCTTTTTCTGGGACTGGCGGCAGCAGTGGGACTGGCAGGAAATGCATGGTGGTATCACCGCGCGGGTTATGCGCCGGAGCTGTTTGCGGCGGCGGAAGGCGTTCTGCCATTCTGCTCGGCATCGGAGTGGCAGGCATACTGCGCCATAGGAGCGCGGGGCAGGCGCGTGCAGGAGAAAATGGGAAGGAGACGACGGAGGCGCCAGAGCGCGGCAGCGGAGGACGCGGTGCGCATCCGGCTTGCGGAGTCGGAAAAAGCAGAGCAGACGCCTGCTTGCAGGGTTGGAGGAAACACTCGCGGAGAAGGAAACGAGACGATGCAATCTGGCGGAACAGCTGGAAGTATGCAGCGGAGCGGGCGCACGGGAGAACTCCAGCTGGAACTTGATGCCGTCGAGATGGCAAAAAATGAGATCATCCGCCTGTCAAGGGAATACGGGGACGAGCGGAGAGATGAGATCAACAGTGTGGTATCAGATATGTCTCTGCGATTACAGAGGAAAATACGATCTGGCGGAAGTGGACGAAACGGGAAAGCCCGCGTGCAGACGGGAAGAGAGGTTTTGCCGGAGGCGCTCAGCAGAGGAACGCTGGAACAGTTCTATTTTGCGTTCCGCATGGCAGTCGGAAGCATTGTGACACAGGAAGAACCGCTGCCGCTGCTTCTGGATGAAACCTTTGCAATGTATGACGATGCCCGTCTGCGGCAGACGCTGCGGCTGCTGGCGGCGAACGGGACGCAGACGATCCCTGTTTACCTGCCAGAGACGGGAGCAGAAGCTGTTGGAGGAACTGGGAATCGCATATCACATGATAGAGTTATAGTACCGTTTACGTTGTAGGCAAGAGGGGCAGGACG
>VOFH01004277.1_pt1 | contig 11886 bp, 17 predicted proteins | sample 5384091 | NCBI WGS metagenome assembly VOFH01 (sample SAMN12384727, study PRJNA508395) | human gut metagenome | isolation source: healthy gut G | host: Homo sapiens
GACCGAAAGTATCTTCGGAGACATCCTCGAAGAGGATGACGGAAGAAGAAGAAATCGTCACAAGGCAGGATGGTTCGATGCTGGTGGAAGCTTCAATGAACATCGACGACTTCATGGAGGAAATGGGTATCTTTATCCTACTGAAGATCTGGAATCGGAAGACTTCACCACGCTAGGCGGATCTGGCAATGTTCTTTGATAGGCCGTATCCCAAAAGCCGGAGACATCTTCACTTACAAGAATCTGCAATTGAAGTAGTGGACATGGACCGCGGACGAGTAGACAAACTGCTGGTCATCAAACGGGACGAGGAGGAATAGATTTATGATAAAAAACGATAGACAGCTCACTATATTTATATTAACTTAAAGCACTTAACGATGAAAAAAGTAATTATGTTAGCAGCTGTCGTAGCTGCTTTGGCATCTTGCCAATCAAAAGCCAACAAAACCGTAGAGGCAGAAGCAGACAGTCTGGGCTTACTGCCATGACCTGATTACCGAACTGACAGAAGTTTACGAAGGTACTCTTCCGCTGCCGACGGTCCGGGTATTGACTATGTACTGACCCTGAATGCTGCAACTGATGGTGTTGATACTACTTACACACTGGATATGACTTACCTGATGCTGAAGGTCAGCCAAAACAAGACGTTTACCTCAAACGGAAAACAGCAAACCGTACACAAGGTAGTGAACAAAAACCTGTGACTGCTGTTAAGTTAACTCCGAAGGATGGTGAAGCTCCGATGTATTTCGTGATTGTATAATGACACCACTCTTCGTCTGGTGAACGATAGCTTGCAAGAAGCTGTCAGCGATCTGAATTCTGACATCATCAAGGTAAAACAATAATAATAAAGACTAACCCTAACAGCTCTGCACGGAACCTTCTGTTCTGCAGAGCTTTTCGTGGGAGTCTTTCCTCATATTATTCCAAGTATTGTTTCAACTGATTCTTCAATTCCCTCCAGGTGCTTGGTCTTTTGTGCATATATTCTTACAATAACGTTCTCCCTATTAACAATAATAAACTGAGGAACTGGAGAAGCCCGGCGAGAATTACCTTTCTCATCGTAAGTGACAAGAGCAATCTCCACTCAACAGAAAATTTATTATTCTCAACACTATTCTCTGGTCGATGATAGAGTGACAAAATACCCATTTTGTAAATCTTTCATCCAATCTTTTCAAACAGGCATTCCAATCCTTGGGTTCATCTATTGAAATAAAAGTCTTACAATATCGACCTGCTTTTGATCATCTGTTTTCATATTCTTTGAGTTCTGCCAGACCAGGGTTTACACCAAGATGCCATTACATCAATGTCCACAATTTTTCCTTTGAAATGCTGAAGCAATAACTCAAACGAACAGTGGGATGAATTCAAGCATTTGATATTGGGCTGCACTGATTGCTCCTGTGCAGTAATGATTAATGATGAATCAAACAGAATAAAACTCCATTTGTTTTAATGCACTGCTTTCATACAACTTGATTTATTGTTAAATGACTTCTTGATAAAGATGATGTTTTCTATCTATATAAATCTTGCTATTTAATTATTCTTTCCTTCTTGCAGACGTTTCAACCGAAGCAGTAGCTTCAGTATGTAGTAATAATCTGCGCATTAAAATAATAGAGGCATCTATCTCTGAATTGAGCCGGCCAATGTCCTACGCGTAGAAAGCCAGCAGAAAAGGACGGTTTGCTCTTGCCACTCTGATAACTGTCAGAGTTCAGGCTTTTCAACATTTCAATAGCTGCATCTTTATAACGTTTTCCGGTTCCATTCGGGAGGTAGAGTAGATAGTTCAAGCAAAGCAGAGGCCACTACTGCCGCAGCCGAAGCGTCACGCGAGCATCCGTATTCCCGGGGCACTAGAAATCCAATAAGGAACCTTATCTTCCGGCAGACGTTCGAGATAACATCCGTCACTTTCTGTGCGAAAATCAAGATATTTTAGGATCTTTCGTCTCCCGATGAGACTACAGTATATCCGTAGAATTGCCCATGCTTCGACCACGCGCCCACTGGTACTGTCTGCATAGCCCTGATGGGTTACTCCTTTTATCAGATTACCAGTGATGGTATCATAGACTCTACATGGCAGGATGTATAATCGGGACGGAACTGACATTTCATTGTTTTATCAGCATGAGAAACGGCAACATCATACAAATAAGGATTCCCCCCGTTCTTTGCTGCCCAGAAAAGCATCTCAAGATTGATCATATTGTCCATGATGGTATTGTGGGGCCAGTTGCGGGGTTCTACTTCCCGCGGCCAGGACAGCATCGTGCCGACTACCGGATTAAACAAAGTAGCGAATCGGCTGTGTCCAGAATCACTTGTTTGTAAGCGGGATCTCTTGGTCAGGCGATAATCCGTTGCCGTAGCTGCAAAACCAGAAAGCCCAGATCGATGATCATAAGCCGGAATGCGGGAAAGGAACTCTAGGATGCCGTAAACTTTTCGGCTTCTTCCAGTATATTCTTGTCTTGTGTATACCATAATCATACCACAACACTCCCGGCCAGAAACCGGCACACCATTCTTCCTTCGTTGCTTTCCCGACAATTCCAATGATGTTCGTCTGCCATGACATTACGTGGCATCATTGTATAGTCTATACCCGAGTCTCCTTTCAGTTCTACCAGTGAACGTTGGGTCTGTTCCGCGCAATAATCCAGAGCTTTATTCACATCCAACGTACCGGAAGTCCGATGGGCACATGCACAAAGCCTAGTACTACAACCAACCCTGCTACAATCTTCTTCATTTTTTCGTTCTATATCTTCGTGTTAGTTTCTTATTTTTTATTCTCACTTATTCTTTCTTATCATTTAGTTACCGGAACCAGTCTACATCCGCCCATCCGCGATTTCCGTCATTAGGAGTGACGCAGAATAAACCGACTTTCGCTCCTATCCACTTCCCTGCCGGGCAGTAAAAGGTTCTCCCGCTGCTGTATACTTCTTTCCATCGAGACTATAGGCAAAGGTGCAAACGGCTCCCCTTTGGCAACCTTTTACCCGTAAAGTAAACGGTCTTCCACTCATTATCAGCCACTCCCGGCATTTTCAGATATTCCACCGGAAAACTCGCCAGTTCCTTCACTTGTTCGGGGTGCTGTTGTTCCGCATCTTTGCATACGACTTGTTGCAGGATAAACTTGTCGCCGGCTTTACGGACAGACAAATAACTATAATCCCATCCCATTACTATCATTCCGGCTTGCTCTCCATCCTGCTTGGCGGTAAACGTCAGCTTGGTAGTAGCCGTAAACTCTTCAGCGGGAAACTTTTTGCAGCAACAGATTAGGCACTTCCCAAAAGTTCACGAACTCTTTGGAAAGGCTGCCTGCATAGAGTCGGATATATCCCAGATCGGTCGTAAATCCGTAGGTATCTTGTTTGTGGCATGCCACTGCCACTGTAATCCCAAGTGCCGTGTATCGAACTCGTCACTTTCCGGAGGAGTAGTTACCGGATACATCTTTCCGACATTCGGCTTTTTATAGGTGGTGACAGGTTCTCCGCAACCGTCTTTGTCTTTCATCTTCCGATCACAGGCCATTCATTCACCCATTTCATCGGATTGAGATGAATAACACGTCCGTAAGCCCCTTGATCCTGAAAGTGGACGAACCACGATTCTCCTGTATTTGTATTACCCAGCCTCCCTGATGCGGGACCGTTGATGGTGGTCTTCCCTGCGCCATCACGATCTTTGATTCATAGGGTCCATAATATTCCTTGAACGAAGCACCAGCTGCCAACCGGTAGCTACTCCGCCTGCCGGAGCAAAAAATATAATAGTAACCATTTCTGTTTATAGAGCTTCGTCCTTCTACCATATGGTTCTTCCCGTCATTTCCATCGAACACCATTACCGGATCGGAGATCACTTCCATTCCTTCCGCATTCAGTTCGCAAATAACCAGAATGCTGTTCACTCCGCTGCGACTGCCGGCATAAGCATGTATCAGATATACTTTCCCGTCCTCGTCCCAAAGTGGCGTCGGGTCGATCATTCCTTTTCCGGCTTTCACCAATACGGGTTTGCTCCATGATCCTTTCGATCTCTGGTCTTTATCATGATTCCATAATCCGATCGCCCCAATAAATATAAACTCTCCCTTATGAAAGCGGATAGCAGGAGCCCATACACCTTTCCCATGCTGCGCTTTATCGAAAAACTCTTTTGGGTTCCTGTACCGGCAGCGCATAATTCACCAGCGACCAGTTTACCAGATCACGGGAATGAAGTATAGGAAGTCCCGGTATGCAATTAAAACTGGAAGCCGTCATATAGAAATCATCTCCTGCCGCACATACATCCGGATCGGAGTAGTCGGCATATAGAACAGGGTTCTGATAAGTACCATTGCCTTTATCAGCCACCCAGGTCCGGGATATTTCCGTGCACCCGCCCAAGTACAGCAAGCCATCATTCCTGCTATAAACAGAATCTTTTTTACGCATATTACCTTACTAATAATTCTTTTCTAAATTCAAAGTGTTATTCCTGAAAACAAGTTCTTTCTACCTTTATTGAAAGCGAATTTATATATAAACTAGCCCGTTTACCAACCTGTTTTTCCTATATATACGAAGGGATTCAGTGTTTACCTAATCCTCCCCCTTTTTTCTCTATAAATCTATCCAATCTATCTTTTGCCCTCTCCTTGTCCGCCACACTTGCTTTTCCGATAAAGCGTTTGTATCGCTTACTTCATTAAAATAAAGAACAAGGGTACAACAAGATAGACCCCATTTTGGAGCAGCGGTAGTATCTATAGCTACTATATTTTGATAGAAAACAGTTTCATACGTCTCTACTATTAAAAGAAACCTGTCAGTCCGATTATAAAGAAGTCATAATCGAGCTCGACAGGTTATCTGGGTCGATTCATAATACTTTTTTATTCGCGATACATCATCAGCGTGCCCCATCCCAACTGGTCGAACGCACCGCTGTTCGTTCCGTAACGACTACTACCGTCAGGACCATTCCGGACGCATCTTGTCTGCCGCCTGCTTGGCATACTTGTAACCGCTATTCAGGTTTTTCACTTTCGCATAATGGTTGTAGAGGATTTCCCATCCTCCGGACGAAGACCGCTCACGACCAGCGTCGTCTGCTACTGACGTATGGATCGCCCCGTGACTTTTATTAGAACATGAGCAATCAACGCAATACTTATATTCATTGAACGGCATCATGTCCTTGTTATCAGCCATGCACCCGTTGTATTCGCTTTGGTCGGCTCCGTCACGCAGGTTGAAAAAGTGCGGGTATATTCACCCATCTTCATGATAGCGTTGTCGTTGGCAACAAAGAAATCGAGCTGCCGGCACAGACGGATTGCCCAAATAAAAGTATAAGCCATCTGACAAAGATTGGCCGCTACGGCAACAGTCATCGCATGTCCCTTGGTCACAAGTCCCTCTCCTGATTCTGCAGCAATCCCTTCATCACCGCTACCCAATGGATCGGTGAAAGTGCCCCGGATCAGTTTCCCGATATAACCGTTCTACTCCATTATAGAAATAGTTCACTACATAGTTCACCATGTCATCCTTCTCCGTCAGAATGCCAATGGCCAAAAGAAGACAAACTGACCAAATCCCAGTTAGACCAGTAGTGATCACCACACTGCCCTCCGTGTTTTCTAGAAAATCAAGATTCTTTTGGCAAACACGTCCAGCATCCATTGTTTAAAGTCCGACTTATCCTTATCCGTCCAGTTATTGTAAGTCTGCATAATCTCCGCCGCATTAGCAAACGTATAGCCCTGCACGCCAGCTAAGCCAACGTCTGGTTAGCGTCATTGGAAGTAATGCCTTTGCATTTGTCCGCCCAATCGTTCATCACTTTGATAGAAGTGTTGGCATAATCCACGTTTCCGGTCAGTTTCACAATAAAGCCATCTGATAGGCTGCGGATGCATCACGCATGGCGTTTGGATAGTTTTCCTTATCCACCTCTGTTCTGTTGGATCTCCCTGACAATCCATTCCGTAGGAGATGCCACATAAGTAGTCAAGTACTATTCTTCAGAGTTTCAACCCATCCTTCACCGCCTGCGAGCCGTACCATCCTCAAGCATTGCCTTATGGGTAAAATCGGCTTCATTAAACATGGCGCACGGATGCTGATAGTATAACGCCCTTCCACCTCAATATAAGGCATAGGCCAGCTGTTCATATCGGTTGTTCCGTTCTATTCACTGAACAGGCTGAGAAGCCTGTTACCAATAGAAGTCCCAAAGCAAATATAAAATTTTTCATGTTGTTTTATTAATGGTTTGTTATTCAACTCTGCCTGCCGCAATCTCCGCTTCGGCAAAAAGCGATAGCTTCATCCACAGTCTTGAAAGTACGAATCCAGTAGACATCATACCAAGCTGTGATTGGGATCGACATTCTACAAGGAATGTCAGCCACCTTGATTTGGAACAGATTAAAGTCGTGGAAACCTTCCGCATCTACAAGAACTTTCTGCAAACTTTGTAAAGATCCATAAATCAGACGCGCCGTCAGAAAGATCATAATAAGAGTTTGACGTGTCTTTACTGTGCGGATTGCCTCGAATCACGTACATCCCTACGTATTGTCACCTCCCCTTCGGTATTGTATTCTTCACTACGAATATAGGATAATCCCGGTGGGCACGGAACATTGCGTTATTACCACACTGATTTTTATATCCTGACGCCATTTCTTTCCCGGAAGCAGTGGCAGGGAAGTATATACGGCAGTAACCATCTCCCATCTGCGGATTAAGAATAGAGAGATTGTATGAATTTTTAGTCTTGCGGACCACAGAAGTTATTCTCCGAGTCCAGATCCATTCATCCGTTTATAACAGAGATGACAGTGGAAGCAGTAGCACCGGTTTCTATACAAGTAGCCGTAATCTCAGTTATACCGAATCGAACTGGAGTAACCACACCCAAGTCTAGCTACTTCTTCATTGCTGATGTCCAGGTGACAGAACCCAGTGTTGCGTCAGCAGGCGTATAAGTTACATCCAGATTGGATTGCTCCCATAGAAATGTGCAGACCGGATCCGTGTAAGGCTTGACTTCAATGTTCTCTACCGGAATATATTCCATCACCGTCAGTTCATACGAACCAACCACTTCGCTATGATCGTGCGTATAAGCCTTGATAGTTGTCGTTCCGGCTTTCCCGCAAGTCACCAATCCATCTTTCGAAACGGTAGCTACGTTTTCATCGCTGCTTCCCACGTCAAATAAGAATAAGTGTGATTTGCCGGTAATATTTGAGCCTTAAACTGCAGGCGGTCTGTTTCAAAAATCACTTCTCCCTCGCGAGGATTGACAAGCGTTACGCTTTCGGCCTTAATAATTTGAGGAATCACAGTGACAGTCACCGAAGCCGTAACCTAAAAACCGATAGGAGGAGGGCACTGATAACCGCCGTACCTTCCGCCACGCCGGTAATTGTACCGTCTTGAGACACACGCGCTACAGCCTCATCCGTCGATCCCAAAGAATAGTCCGGTCTTCCAGTTCTTCCGGAGCTTCCACCTTACATACAATCATTGAATCCATTCCGATAGCCAGCGCAATGTCGGACTGACATCAAACGTAATCGAATTAATCAATTTTCGCTTCGGGCATGGCAGGAGTAAATTCCTTATCCTTGTCGCATGCGGTCAAAGCCAGGCAAGCAGCCATGATCCCCATTGACACTCCTTGCAGGTTCTTATATATCGAGTTTCTATTTTTCATACTTGATTATAGTTTTATGAATGAAAAGATTATTCTCCCAACCCGGGTTCTGTTTCAGATTCGGGTTCAATTGTAACTGGTCGGTAGGCAACGGGTAAAGATAATGTTTGCTCTCCCATTTACGTCCAGTTTCCAAAATGATGTAACTGTCACTGTTCTTCGCGTAAGAAACATTCCGGCCATTTGGTTGCGTATTCCGTCCCTGTCCACTTGATACCCAGGAAGTCTTTTCGGCATTTTCCGTTTCAGCGGTTTTCCATCGTTTCAAGTCGTCGATACGGGAATCCTTCGTTGAACAACTCCACGGTACGTTCGCGACGGATTTCCTCACGCATATTCAACTGTTGGCAGTCACCAGATTATTACTCAACTTCGGCATACTCTTTATTAATACGGTTACGCACCAGATTTAAAAGAGATATTCAAATCATCGTCCGAAATAGCATCGTCACGTTCGTACACCGCCTGCATAGTTCAGCAATACTTCCGCATAGCGGATCACCGGATAATCGTAGCCTTCACTGTTGGTTTGCACCTTCCGTTCCGCCGCCCATTTCTGATTAGCGTAGCCACTACCATTAGCAGGCGAATACCCTTTGATAGAAGCCCGAAGCCTTGTCGGCATCCACTCGTCCAGTTGACACGGGAGTTTCATTACTCAATAATAACCGCCCGGCTTTTACACAAGGTATAAAGCATACGGTTGTCGCGGTTCTGATATTCATGAGCAATGATTCCATCCACCTTAAACAAATATAAGGAAGATTTTTCTATAGGAAGCCCATCCTGACAAAAGATACAAGGCAGCGAATTTCTGCGCAATCTGTGCATTGGCAAGGCATTCTTTCGTGATGTTCTTACCGATGGGATTCAAGGTCTCATCATGACGGCGAGAAAAATATATACTCTGTATTGAAGCTTTCAAAGTCCTGCTGGATTGGATTTTTACGTCTTCCAGAATAAACATGTATTTCTGCGCACTATCACCCAAGATCGCCGGTGTGTACAATGAAAAATTCTTGCTGTTGATAACCTCTTTCGCTTTTGCCGCCACGTCCAGCAGTTCCTTACCGCGCGCTTCATTGCCACGAAACTTTTGCCAGGTTCCTTCATAAAGAGCTACTCTCGATAAGAATGCCCAAGCACCTCGCCCACTCTTCCATTTTCTACCGCAGAAGTAAGCGGCAACTGTCCGGCAGCGTCTTTCAAACCTGAATCATAAAATCAACCACCTCGCTACGGTCATTACGGGCTACCTTCATCTCCGGATCGGTCACATCCAACGGCTTCTTCGTGATAATGACATCCCCGTAAAGCTGCAACAATTCGAAGTAACAGTAAGCGCGGAAGAACTTCGCTTCGCCTATGTATTGTTCGATGTCACTTGATTTCCAGCTTTCCGCTTTCTGCAAAAGATATTATACGGCGAATACGATTGTAATTGTCCGTATAGTTATTATCCCTCGTCGGAATGGAGTTTGTTCCGTTGCTGTACAATATTCGTGCCGGAGTTTATCCAGAATCAAGTCGAACGCTTGTCGAATGAGGCGCATCGTACACGCTGTTCGAGAAATCGCGCGTCCAACCATAAAACTGATTGGCAAACAATTTGAAATCGGATGCCTCTTGCCAGTAGTTACCATCGGCAATCTGGTCTTTCGGGTCTAAGGTCAAGACACGAATAAGTCAAGCATCCTAGTGCCATTACCAAAATAGCTTTTAATGTGTATATTTCATAATTCGTTCAATTAAAAAGTTAGTTTAATCCAAAAGGTCACGGTACGCAAGAACGGATAACGCTTTGCATTGTCCACCTCGCTGCTGGCTTCCGGATCCCAACCGTCGCTAATGTTGCTGTGTTCCCAAAGGTCGAGGCCCGACACATAGAAGGAACTTTTGAAAGAACTTTTCGTCTTGGCCAGCAAGGAGGAAGGTAAGGTATATCCCAATGTCACATTCTTCAAACGCAGATAAGAGCCGTCTTCTACCGACCAAAGAAGAACATTTGATAGTTGTAGTTATTGAGTTCTGACTTATTAGTCAACGCGGGATAATAAGCGCGGTATTCTCCGGGGTCCAAGTATTTCCGATAAACTGGTTACTTCTGTTTTGGTAAGTTGTGCGCATCGGATTCTCCATGTACTCTTCTCACGCCATACAGTGCGTTTTTCCTGCTCCCTGAAAAACAATGGAGAAATCAAGTCCTTTCCATCTACTCCTGCATTGATAGAGAACTGCATCTTCGGATCATCCGTACCCAAGTACACAAGGTCTTTCCGCATCCAGTTTTCCATCCTTGTTGACGTCCTCAAACATATTGTCACCTAAGCGCAAGTTATTCAGCGTACCGATAGAACTGTTATTCTTGTATTTATTCACATATTTCTGCAATTGTTCTTCAGTCTGAATCTTGCCGCAATAACGAAGCCCGAATATGGAGTTCAACGGATACCCCTCACGGTCGGAACGTTTTCCGGCCTGAATCACACCGCTACCGCCATTGTCCACCAGTTCATTGGTTGTGTAGGTAAACGTACCGCCTATATGATAGTTCACGTCCCAATCTTATCCGCCCAGTTAATCATACCTTCCCAACCGTGAGCCTTGAACTTTCCTTTGTTTGCCGTAGGAGCCTTGTCACCCAATATGCCCGGATAAATCACGTCAATCAGCATATTGTCACTCTTCTTCAGAACATCTGGCTTAGTACCCGTCAGACGATGGAAAAAACCGAAATCAAGTCCTATATTATAATTATGAATACGCTCCAAGTACGGTCGAAGCTTGGCAACTTGCCATTCGTATCGACATAAGACACTCTTCCATTGCCTAGCAAAGCTCCCTGAGTCGCCTTGAAGTTGTACAATTGCGCACCGTCGTAACGGTCTATTCCCGACTGGTTACCGACACTACCGTAGGAAGCTCTCAACTTCAATTCATCGGGAAATTCAATTTCTGATGAAGGCTTCTTCGAAAGACGCCATCCCACCGAAAACACCCAATAGAAAGCCCAACGGTTCTCAGGCTGGAACTTGGATGAACCATCGTAACGGAACGGTACCTTCCAACATATACTTGGAGCGATAGTTATAATTGGCACGACCGAAATAAGACAACACCGCTTCCTTGCCATTTGGAAGAGTTTGTTTTTTTTATCGTCACTCGTCAGATAAATCAATCCGTCCTTACTGTTAGGAATCTCCAGCGAAGGAAGAATTCATGGCGCGAATATAAGTGTATTCATACTCTTTCATATTATATTGAGAACCGACCATCACTTTTACATCATGCAATGTCTGCAAACAGATGCGACCACCTAAAATGTCCGGAAACAGAATAAAAATCCGTCCGCGCATCGTCTTCGTATAAGAGCTTTCCCGCATCGGTAGGAGAAGTACGGACTAACTGATCACCGGCATAATTATACCATTCAATCGATTTCTGTTGGGTATCGCGAGTGGCGGTAGATGTATTGTAACCCGCAGTGGCGGAGAATTTCGCCCTTCAATATCGAATAGTTAAACGTTTCGCTGATATTGATAGCCGACACCTTGAGTTTATTATCACCGCCCAATTCACAATACCAGTTAGGACCGCCCCATCGTACCCCAGGCATACGGTTTTTCCGTCCGCTGTTGCCGAAGGGAATCCCGGTTGCTGCACACCGGTGGTCAGAGCGGAACCGATTTGAGTCGGAGCTACCTGATCCTGACGGTTATAGGCTATCGCAGATTCAATAGAAAAAGTTATCAAAGACTTTCAGTTTATTAGTCAAAACGAAGATTGAAACGCTGATTGTTAGCTTCCCCAATTTCCAAGTTACTGTCATCATACATATACCCTACGGACAAGCGATATAAATTCTTTTTCTGTACCTCCGGAAACAGCTAAGTCATGTTGCGTAGAATAAGAATTCGCCGAACAACACGTCTTGCCAGTTGCATTCATGAACACTTAAATCCATTACATCTGAATAGCTGGGAGCGAAAGTGATTTGCAATTGTGATCCAAATCAATGTATTTACCTTCACAGCCAATGCCATTTTCACATTTCACCCATGAGTAAGAACTGGCCGACTATCGTTCTGACAAGTCTGTAACACTGACATTTGCCCACTCGTT
>VOFH01004127.1_pt1 | contig 11869 bp, 23 predicted proteins | sample 5384091 | NCBI WGS metagenome assembly VOFH01 (sample SAMN12384727, study PRJNA508395) | human gut metagenome | isolation source: healthy gut G | host: Homo sapiens
ATTGACTAGCGGTTTCCGTTATATTATAAAAACTGCATACGTCTGGTCATGCTTCAGAAGAGGCGATTTGGGCAGCGGCTAACACGGTCTCTGCGAAAAGATCATCCCGATTCACACGGAAAATCCGGAAAAAAATCAGACTAGGTGCATTGCAGGATCGAGTTGTGTTCCTGGAGGATGATGAAGAGTTTTAATGTATAATTAATATATGGAGGCACAAATGGATAAGCAGGCAAAAGTGGATTACAGAGGCAGTAGAAGCGATAGCTGAGACTGCTGTGAAAAAGACGGAGAGTACTGAGAGGAACTTACACGAGAGAGGACGATAATGCAGTCGCCCTCTTGAAAAAATACATGGAGTCTAAGGGTATGGAAGTCTATTCTGATGCGGTGGGAAATCTCTTTGGCCGTATTACTGGCAATCGTCAGAAGTAGTGATGACAGGGTCTCATAGGGACACTGTCAGAAGAGGCGGTAAATATGACGGCATGCTGGGTGTTCTCACTGCCATAGAGGCGGCGGTTCTTTAACTGAAGAGCTGGGAAGCCAGAAAAAACCGTGGAAGTTGTGGCTTTCTGTGAAGAAGAAAGCAGCCGTTTTCCTACCAGTTACTTGGGCAGCAGATATTTGTGCGGTGAATTCAGTGAAAGGGAGCTTGCAGATTTGGACGATGATGCAATCACCCTGGGTGAGGCAATGAAGCGCTCTGGTTATCTAAAGGAGGCTCTTGCTGATAAAAGAACTGACCTGGAGCGTTTTGTGGAGCTGCATATCGAGCAGGGCGGCGTTTTAGAACGAGAACAGAAGCAGATCGGCATCGTTACAGCAATCGTAGGCCTGTTCAGCGGAGAAGTCTATTTTAAGGGGCCATCAGAATCACGCAGGGAACGACACCAATGTATATGAGAAAGGATCCGATGCCGGCAGCAGCGGAGTTTATTTATAGGCTGAATCAATGGGCGATGGGTCATCAATACGACCTGGTATGTACCGTTGGCAAAATGAACATAAAACCGGGTAACACCAATGTCATTGCTGATGAAGTCATGCTCACCTTTGATATCCGCTCGCCAAAAGCGGAGCTGATAAGAAGCGGCGGCGATGATAGAGACATTAAAGAAGGAACTGGAAGGGGACATTGAAATTTCTGTCGCAGTACCTTGCGATGAACCGCCGGTTGCACTGGACGAAGAAGGTGTGGACAATCATGGATCTGCTTGCACAAAGGGCAACTATAATTACATGAAAATCACCAGCGGGGCTGGTCACGATTCTCAAGTCCTGGCGCAGGCCTTTCCGACAAATATGATCTTTGTTCCCAGCGTCCGGGAATCAGCCACAATGAAAAAAAGAATTTACCAGGGCAGAAGATATCGAAGCAGGCGTTCATTTTCTGCGTGATTTTTTACAGGAGACAGCCTGGAAGAAGTTAGGTAGTGATAATCATGAACAATAATCGTTTCGGAAACAGATTGGGTCAACTTTAGTGTCAGCAGACATCAAGAATTTTACTTTGGCGCAAAAAGCCTAAAATACGATGTTTCCTATATCAGTAAATGGATTTCTGGGAAAAGCAGTTCCCTCCAAAAAAAAATATTGAATCCATTGTAAACGTGGTGTGCGGTTTGGTTGTCAATCATGGCAGCAAAAGATTTCATTGCCGAAATCAAGAGAGAATATAATGCCAGCGATGATGAACAGCTGCAGGATGCTTTGAAGAAAGAGCTCGGTGCCTATCACGAGACTGTCGGAGATTTTGATTATGCAAAGTATGTCAACAACGCATCTGTTGTAATCAGACCCGAAGGCCAATATCCGCTGCTGCCGGATTATGCAAGGGGCATAGATACAAGCAAACCGATGGAAATTGCCATATTAGCTGATTTGTTTTCAATGGACCACATGTCAAAGCTGCTTTTAGCGGGAATTGAAAATAATCGATTCAGAGTGCAGAAGGAGAGACCTGATATCCACCTTCATTTTATTCTCGATATAGGACAACTGGATGGCCATTCTGTTTATGATGTGATTTTGTTTGTACACATGCTGACCAATTACTCTCTTCTAAATTTTACCTTGTCACAGAGTAAAGCGGCAAAGGAAAACTGCTGTTTTCCATCATGAAGCATTATGCCGGAATCAGCCTGTTGACAGACAGCGGTCAGTTTCTGTGCACCGTATCCAGCAGGGATAAAGAAGTCGGACACAGCATTTATGACAACATTATCGCCCATGAAAATCCAGATCAGAATCTTTTCAGCAGCCTTACGCTGCGATCAATGCTTGAAACGCGTGAATATATGCAGCTGCTCTTAGAACAAAATAACAGATGGCTGGTGGGACATATGATGGAGCTGTTTATCACAAAAGATTTATTCGACCAACTGCTGAAAAGTGAATTCCCAGAGGAAGAGCTGGCTCGAAGAGAAGCGGAAAGAGCTTATCTGATTGCACAAAATATCTTTGAGCGGGAAGACGTTTTCATCATGATTTACAACTCAGCTCTCACCAACTTTATGCTGTCCGGTGAGTTGGACTTCTTCAACAAAAAATCGTTTTAGATGCTAAACGAAAAAAACAATTAGAACACTTAAAAAATCTGTTTTTAGATCATCGGGACTTGCACGTTAAGATGGTCAGCGGCGGATTTAGTGACGACTTCAGATATATTACCAATCCCTGTATGTTCCTTTCAGATACGGTCAACTATTTAAGGCTGGAAAACGACTACTATGATAAGAATATTCTTTTAGTACGTGACAGCCAGCTGCGGGAAGTGTTTAATATCTTCTATGATGAGATTTGGAATGATCGTCAGGACGTTGTCGTCTCTGAAAGACAGCTGATTCTGGAACAGTTGGACAATCTAATGAACGCAGCGACGCTGCTCAGCGATGTTGAATAAATTGAATTTATTGATTCAATTTATTCCTGTTTTGGCCGTTTTCTGCTGCCGATCATAGACTGATATCTGCTATTCTGTAAGTAAGAGTATAGGTGTTATTACAGAATTAGGAGGATATAACATGAATAGTTTTATGATAGCCTTTGGCCTTGCCAGCGTGGCTTTGTGCATCGGCACGCTCTTAAGAGCGAAAATTCCGGTGCTGCGCAATATGCTGGTGCCAGCAAGCGTAATTGCCGGCATCATCGGTCTCATTTTTATGAACTTGACAGATCAATTCCATTTCAATATCGGAACTGACTCTGAGATGTATACCAATATAGTGAACCATCTGTTTACTATTTCCTTTATTTCAATCTGCCTGACCGGCTCTAAGAAGAGCGAGGAGAACACGGCAAAAGCATATGATGAAAGGCGCGCTGGGTATGGGAAGCGTCTGGTGTCTGCTCTATGCATTGACGCCCTTAATCGGATTCGGCATCATCTATCTGATTGGCAGACAGTTTGACATCGCTTCCATCTATGGAACTTTAATTCCTTTCGCCTTTACCCAGGGACCAGGGCAGGCGGCGGCTTACGGCAGCATCTATGAGTCTTACGGATGGGAAAATGCTGCTATGGTGGGCGTCACCTTCGCCGCAATCGGTTTTATCGTTGCCTTTGCTGTAGGCATTCCGGCGGCAAAGCTGGGGGTATCCCGCGGTATTGCCAAGAACTGCGGAACGATAGACAGCAGTATTCTAAAAGGCTATTTAAAGAAAGAAGAACAGACCAACTACATGGTCAAAGATACGACTTGCAACAGCAATATTGAAACCCTCAGCTTTCACTTTGCACTGATCGGGTTTGTTATATCTTTGCCGTCGGCATCTCCAAAGTATTTGCGCTGATTCCAGGCTTTATTGGATCTTCTATGAGTGGACTGATGTTCATGAACGGCATGATTGCAGCCTATATTGTCAAGTTTTTGATGAAAAAGCTGAACATCGATTTTTGCAGGAAGATGTCCTGCAGACAAAGATTACTGGCTGGACGGCTGATTACTTAGTCGTATGTGCTTTCATGGCTGTAGGTTTTCAGGTCTTAGGCAGTTGGGTCGTGCCGATTATCGTTGAAAGCTTAATTATAACCGTTGTCACTTTCATTGTGTGCTTTTACTTCGGGCAGCGCATTGGGGGCAGCAATGATTTTGAGAGAACACTTTGGTCTTTATGGAACCTCAACGGGAACTGTACCCTAGCGGCATCGCGTTGGTTCGCATTGTAGACCCGGAATTTAAGACTTCTACCGCTGTAGAATTGGGCCTGATGAATTTGGTCATGCTGCTTTCCACACCGGTTTACTTTAGTACTGTTGGCTATGGCTTCAGGCGATCTTTCAACAATGATAGCCATGCTGATTCTTGCAGGTCTGTGCATCGTATATTTAATTGTGATGAAATTAACTGGTACATGGGGTAAAAGACCTTTGATTGGAAGAATAAAGAGGGGAGGCAGAAGAATGGATACAATTTATTATGGCGGACCAATTCTAACTATGGAAAATCAAAATGATGTTCCGGAAGCGGTCCTTGTTAAACGCGGAATGATTAAGAAAGTAGGCACTCTCAGAGAGGTTTTGGATGCTGCAGATAAAAACGTGAAGAAGAAGAACCTGAATGGAAGATGTCTGATGCCGGCTTTTATTGACGCCCACGGACATATTTCCATGAATGGACAGATGGCCCTGTGCGCTGATCTGTCAGAGTGCACTTCTTTTGCAGACATTATTACAGTCATGAAGCAATATATCGTCGCTAAGAAGATGACTGCGAAAGATATCGTCGTTGGCTTCGGTTACGATCACAACTTTTGAAAGAACAGAGCCATCCAGGAAAGAAATACTGGATCAAGTCAGCAAAGATATTCCGATTATGATTATGCATGTCTCAGGACACCTGGGCTGTGTCAACAGCGCGATGCTGGCTCTAGCCGGTATCGACAGCAGTACAGAAGACCCTCAGGGCGGAAAAATCGGCAGGGTCGACGGTTCACAGGAACCAGACGGTTATTTAGAAGACGCTGGCATGTTGTCAGTACAGAGCACCGTCATGAAAAAATGAAGGTCAATATCCGGGAAATCATGAAAGGGATGCAGAAGGTTTACATTGAAAACGGTGTGACCACTGTGCAGGACGGTGCGACCAACAAAATGGCGCTGAAGCTTTTGAAGCTGAGCAATACTTTGGGTGCCTTAAAGATTGACGTTGTGGCCTATCCGCTGATGAACGACGGCGGACGGGAAGTCATCAAAGACAACCCGAAAATGGTCAGAACCTACAAAAACATCTCAAGTTAGGCGGGTACAAAGTCGTCCTCGACGGTTCGCCCCAGGGGCGGTCTGCCTGGATGAGCCAGCCATATCTGGGTGGCGAGGAAGGTATTGCGGGTATCCGTGGATGCCGGATGAAGAAGTTTATCAATACGCCTTGCAGGCGGTGGATGATAATCAGCAGCTGCTGGCACACTGCAACGGAGATGCGGCCGGCGACCAGTTTCTAAACGCATATGAAAGTGCTTTGGCTAAGAGCAGTAATCCCAATAAAGACAATCTCCGCCCGGTGATGATTCACTGTCAGACAGCCCGCAACGATCAATTGGACCGCATGGCTGAGATGAACATGGTGGCATCTATCTTTGTCGGCCATGTCTATTACTGGGGAGACATCCATGTAAAGAATTTTGGAGAAGAACGGGAAATCATATCAGTCCGGTAAAAAAGACGCTATGGATAGGGGCCTGTCGGTGAATTTCCATCAGGATACGCCAGTTACAAAACCCTATATGATGCATTCAGTATGGTGTGCTGTCAACAGAATCAGCCGCAATGGAACTGTCATCGGTGCAGATCAAAAGATATCTGTGTATGACGCGCTGAAAGCTGTGACGATCAACGCCGCTTACGAATATTTTGAAGAGGACAGCAAGGGAAGCATCAAAGAAGGCAAGCGGGCAGATTTAGTCATACTGGATCGAAATCCGCTTGAGACAGAAGCTATGGAGCTGAAAGACATCAAGGTTCTTGAGACGATCAAGGACGGCAAGACTATTTATGTAAGAAAATAGAAGTACGAGAAAGGGCGCTAGTCAGCGCCCTTTAATAATGTATCGAATAATATGACTGCGTCAATCAGTACGCTGTCATCGAAGTCATAGTTGTCGCTGTGCAGAGGAATGCCGCTGCCGGTTCCGAGGAAAAAGAATACACCCGGCATCTGCTGCTCAAAGAAAGAGAAATCCTCAGCGATCATAACCGGCCTGCGCAATTCAACGAAGTTCAAATTCAAAAGCACCGGCTTGACGCCTGCGTACAGTTTTTCGTCGTTGACGACGGCAGGGTGACTTTTGCTCACATCCAGATCAAATTTAACACCGTATACCTTTTCGATTTCTTCTCCCAGACTTTTCATGGCATTGACCAGGGTCTCCCAGGTTTTCCTCGTGGAAGGTCCGCATGGTTCCATCCAGACGGGAGAAAAGGGATATGGCATTTCTCACATTGCCGCTCTGCATCTTTGCCGAATTTCAGCACACAGCGATCGCGGACATAAAGGGACTTAAAAGTATAGATATCGCTGACGAATTTGCAGGCGGCTTCCAAGGCGTCCTTTTCCTTTTTCGGGTTCTCCGCAGTGAGCACTGACTCCTTCAATTTCTACTGCCACGGCAGTGGATTTTGCCATCATCGGACCGGGGCGGGAGGCGATTTCACCTTTTTGACAGCATGGGCCATAGATGCAATCAAAAATTGCTTTGATGTTGTAGCGGTCAAAGATATGTGTTCCGCATATTCTAAGCGCACCGTCGATGGTTTCTTCTGCCGGCTGGAACAGCAGCAAAGGCGGTACAAGGCATTTGGACGTTATTTCTCTTGTAATCGTCCAGAACCCTGGCAAACCCAAGAGACCTGCCATATGGCCATCGTGGCCGCAGGCATGCATACAGCCTCGTGGGTGGACGCATAGGGGGAGGCCGGTCTCCTCCTGAATTGGCAGGGCGTCCATGTCTGCGCGAAAAGCGACGGTTTCTTCTCTGCCAAAATCGAAATATGCGATCAGGCCTGTTTTTACGATCTGCTCTACTTCACAGGCGAGCCCTGCTAAGATGTTCTGCACATAAGCGCTGGTCTTGTAAACGTAGAAGCCAAGCTCTGGAATTTGATGCAAATCTCTTCGATATTGGATGATTTCCTGTGATAATTGATTGTAATCTATCATAACGCGCACCTCTCTTATCTCCTATAATAAATGAGAAAAAGTGGATAGTCAAATATTCTTTCATTGACCAAGAACTTATGTTAGAATGTTATCATGAGAAAAACAAAAAGAAAAATTTCGACAAGAATAAAGTTTATCGTCATAGGGTCAGCTCTTGCAATGTTCGTATGTACAGTAACGGTTTTTTATATTGTTTTGGGAAATTATGACGGACTGGGACTTCGGCAGAATATTGACGAAAACCCGTACGACATGAGTTATGTTTATAAAAAAGACGGATTCTTACATTACGACGATGGAACCTATCAATCTGTCACAGGCATCGATGTATCCGTATACCAGAAAAAAGGTGAATTGGAAAAAAGTAAAAGCAGCAGGTGTTGATTTCGTCATCATCAGACTGGGTTATAGAGGTTATGATGAAGATGGAGACCTGGCGCTCGACTCCAAGTTTAAAAGATCATCTCAAAGGAGCAAGGAGGCGGGGCTAGATGTAGGAGTCTACTTTTTCTCACAGGCAAAGACCACTGATGAAGGATCAGAGAAGCGAGATTTGTGGTCAGACATATCAGGGGGAAAGGGAATTACATATCCAGTGGTGTTTGATATGGAGCCCATCGACGGTGCTGATAGAATTACGGATTTAAATGCAGAGGAAAAGACACAGATTGCGGACGCTTTTTGCCAGGTCATCGACAGAAACGGTTATACGCCGATGATTTATGGTAATCCACAGTGGCTGAAAAGCATGTGAATCTGGAATATTTAACGAAATACGATACATGGCTGGCTCATTATGCTGACGAGACGGACTATCCATATGCGTTTAAGATGTGGCAGTATTCTCATACCGGTAAAAGTAAATGGAATCAAAGGCCGCGTCGACTTAAATATGTATTTCATAGAATCTCAGTAAAAGGAAGGACTCGGTATTATGGCAGAATATGAACATCACGAACAGCCCTTTGCACCTGTATTTGATGAGAATTCGAAAGTTTTGATTCTGGGAACCTTTCCCTCTGTTAAATCCAGAGCGAACAATTTTATTATGGTCATCCGCAGAACAGATTTTGGAAAAGTGCTTGCCGCTTTATGTGGCGAGTTAGTGCCGCAGACGGTGGAAGAAAAAAAGTCCTTAGTGCTGCGCCATCAGATTGCCATCTGGGATGTGATTGAAAGCTGCGACATCATCGGTTCTTCTGACAGTTCCATCAAGAATGTAGTTCCGGCCGATATTGCAGGACTGCTTTGCAAGACGCAGATTGAACGAATCTATGTAAACGGAACCTTGGCAAAGACTTTGTATGACAGATTTGCTTTACCCGCAACAGGTATTGATGCGGTTAAGCTGCCGTCTACCAGTCCTGCTAATGCAAGATTCCGTCTTGAACAGTTGATTGAAAGCTGGCGGACTATACTGTAGGAAGATTGCTCAGATTGTTATCGTCAGTTCCATCAGGGATGGATTTCAGGTATTCCGTATCTTTTCTATGGGCAATACCGACACTGGCGATGTCACCGCTCTTTGCCAGAGCGACACCTTGCCTTTGGAGACGATATTTCCATCTGACAACTGATATCCAGTAATTCTGCCGCTTTTTAACTAAAGCGACGATTTGCTTTGCATCGGGTTTTGTATTGGGGATGCTGTCAAGGGCGTTGATTGCCAGAGCGCTACCCAGATTAGGGATCTCTACATTATTGTTATTAAAATCCATTTTTCTTTTCCTTTCCGAAATATGTCCTTTGCAATAAAAAGCTTGCAATAGTATTTTTCTATGTAAAAATATAATATACCTATTGTCGGACTGAAAAGTATTGAAAAATATGTCATGAGATATAAAATAGAAATAATAAATATTTATTTATGGAAAAGTTTATGAGGTGTAAGAATGATATTTAGAAAAAATGAGACGCAGCGAAAAAGCGACCGACATAGCAAAAGCTGAAGAATTGCTTCGATCAAAGGATTTTGGCGTTCTGTCAGTATGCGGAGATGACGGCTATCCTTATGGTGTGCCGATCAATTACGTTTACGATGAAGGAAGATATACTTTCACAGTACCTCTGCTGAAAGCCACAAAATTGATGCAATCAGAAAAAACGAAAAGTTTCTTTCACCATCGTGACCGAATATGAGTTATACCTGAGAAGCTGGACACCATGTATACCAGCGTGGTCGTTTTCGGACGCGCCAGAGTGATTAATTCAAAAGAAGAAACAAAAGAGGCACTGCGGCTATTGCTGGCAGGGCTTTCACCATCATTAGTAGGAAGTACAGAAAAAATCTACAAGGGTTCTGAAGAAAAATTTGTCATGGTAGAGATTTCAGTAGAACACATATCAGGAAAAATAGGAAGGTAAGACATTTGAAATTAGCAGAATTATTTAATAACAGAAAAACAGTATTTTCATTTGAGGTTTTCCCGCCGAAGCGAGACAATCCCATCGAGACGATTTATAATACCTTAGATGCGCTGCAGGATCTTAAGCCGGATTTTATCAGTGTTACATATGGAGCCAGCGGCAGTCTGGCTGACAATTCCACCTGTGAGATCGCATCAGCCATCAAGCACAGATATGGAATTGAATCTGCCGCTCATTTAACCTGCGTCAATTCCACTAAAGAAGAGGTGACACAGGTATTGAAGAAATTACACGATAACGGTGTGGAGAATATACTCGCGTTGAGAGGCGACCTGGTGCCGGATGTAGAACCAAAGATTTTAAGCATGCTAGTGAAATGATCACCTTTATCAGAGAAAGTGAAAATGAGTTCGGGATTTCTGGCGCCTGTTATCCGGAAGGCCACCTGGACAGCAGAGATCAGATTGAGGACATCTTAAATCTGAAGAAGAAGGTAGATGCCGGTGCCCAGCATTTGATTTCCCAGCTTTTCTTCGATAACAATTTATTTTATGACTTTCTGGATAAGGCGCGAATTGCCGGTATCAACGTGCCAATCGAGGCCGGCATTATGCCGGTGGTCAACAAGAAGCAGATAGAGAGAATGGTTTCACTCTGTGGCGCCAGCCTGCCAGCCAAATTTACAAAGATGATGTCACGATATGAGACCAGGCCGGAAGCCATGAGAGACGCAGGCATCGCTCTGGCGCCGTTAACCAGATTGTGGATCTTGTTTCTCAAGGAGTAGACGGCGTTCATCTATACGATGAATAATCCATACATCGCTAAGCGAATCAGCGAAAGTGTAAAATCTTTTGTTTTAACAGATAAGGCAAAGGAGCAGTCGCATTGACAAAAAAATGGCAGTACGACTGCTCCTTTAATTTACTCTGACCAATTATTCTTGTTTTCTGCATATAACTCAGGAAGAATTTTGTTGAGGTGACTGACCTCCCTTGTGATTGTGCACGATGAACTTAGAAGGCATAGCAGACGCTAGCTTATTAAGAATCATTTTTGGCAGCTTAATATGCATATCTTTGCCATCTTTTTACGCCATGCCCCATCCAGGCTGCAACAACCCATTCGTTATGACCTTCATTATTTTCTCTAACCCATTCACACATTAGTACCGGATATCTAAAAGGTCCGAGATTCATACAATTATTTGCAACAATAATCGCTTTGCATTTTGGTGTTCCAATCAGGCTGTTATCGAATCCCGCTTTGTCTGGTTCGACGAAGCAAAGAGATCCTGTAACTGGTTTTCATCAGTCATTGATTCACATATATTTGAGGTTATCCCCCACATACGCTGACGAATAGGAATGTTTGTGTTTAAAATCTGCGCGCGGTCTTCATCAGATGCCCTTACATCGTAGTGATCCTCGGGGTTCCAAAGAGCATAACGCAGGGGATCGAGCTGATGCCAAATCATCCACCATTCCAGCATCTCACCAGTAATACGGGGAATCGGGGTAATTGCACTCACAAAGATGGTGCCATTATTCATAATATACTCCTTCGGGCACAGGTGTGTATTTTTTCTGTTTGAATGATCGACCGATCGGCAAATGCCGGCGGAAGATGGATCACCCTTCAGTGATTTAATTTTTTGCGATTTCTTCTTCTGTCGGATTTTCAATATCCCGCAAAAAACTTGTAATAGCTTTTTCTTTTCTGCACCTTCATATAGCGGAACCGTTTTCATGTTAATATCTCCTTTGATAAAATAATGGTCTTGACTTTTTTATATGAGACGAATGTATCATAAAACATAAAATAAAACAATAGTTTCACAACGTCTAAAACAAAGAGGTAAGGAATGTTTCATATCAAGAATGATAAAAGAGCAAGAAAATCAGCAGAACTGGTGGTGAATGCATTTGATGAGTGTTTGAAAATCTCACGATTTCTGAAAATATGACAATTACAGAACTATGCAATGCGTCAACCATCAGTCGTGCGACGTTCTACAGATTGTTTGATGATTTAGAGGACGTGGCGGCATATAAATGCGAACTGTTTGCTGAGGAGTTTTCTGAAGCATTCAAAAAATGCAGTATAGAGGAGATGCAGGCCGCATTTTTTTTCTGAATGGATGAAAAATGTGGAGTTGTTAAAGTTGATCGTTCGACTGAGAAGGACGGATATTATCTATAATTGTCATAGAAGTCATCTGGATCAGGTGAAAGAAAAGATGGAGCTGCTGGGTATAGAAGACGAGATAACCGATTATCATCTTGCAATGCTTTTTCTACTATATTCTGGTGGGAGCATTGACTGTGTGGTGTGACCATGAC
>VOFH01002152.1_pt1 | contig 11859 bp, 20 predicted proteins | sample 5384091 | NCBI WGS metagenome assembly VOFH01 (sample SAMN12384727, study PRJNA508395) | human gut metagenome | isolation source: healthy gut G | host: Homo sapiens
AGCTGCCAGAGAATAAATTATGAAAAAGATTGTTCTCCCGGGATCTTTTCTGCAAAGTCTCACGAATCAGGCACAGGGAGATTTTGGAGAACATCAGATAAAAAAGGAGGAAACAACATGAAGAAAAAGAACAATGGTAATGGCATTGACTGCAGTTGCAGTAGCAGGAGCGCTGACAGCCTGTGGCGGCGGCACAAAGGATAATAGCGGTGCTGCAGCTGACGCAAAGGCAGCTGAGTCCAAGGAAGCAGGTAAGACAGAGGAAACCAGCGCGGAAGCTTCTGAGGAAAAGAAAGTATTCCCGGCTGGTACTGTAACTGTATATGCAATGGGAAATCCGCAGTACAGACAGCAGTGGTTTGAAACCTGGTTGGATAATCACAGAGATATGTTGCTCCGATGTTAAGATTGAATTTGTACAGACAAAGGCACTGCTGATATCCGTGAGAAGATCACTCATGACTGCGCTTTCTGGTGCTACCGACGATCTTCCAGATGCAGCTATGTTAGACCCGGTTACTATTCAGCGATCTTTCAAAAGCAGGCTTATTAAAGGATGAAAACAGAATATCTGACCCCACTCCTTGACAAAATGGTAGACGGGGCAACCGCAGATGCTACTATCGGTGGTCATATTTATGCGCTTCCTGACAGTTCTAAGACTCAGGTTCTGTGTCTATAACAAGGCTATTTTTGATGAGTACGGCATTGATCCGGAGATGATGAAGACCATGGACGCTACATCGAAGCAGGACGTCAGTTAAAGGAAAAAGAGCAACGGAGAAGTTTACTTATCCTATATTGATCCAACCAGCAAGACCTGAGATATTGGGGACGCCGTATTTAATGCCATTCAGGCGCGCTGACCTGGGATGAGAACGGCGAAGTTGTGATTGTTCTGATGAAGGAACCAAGAAAGCATTATGCCTTTGGATACTATGAATACAGAAGGACTTCTGTTAAAGACAACTATTATGGAACCTGCTCTGTATGACGCAATCAACAAAAAGCACGTTGCAACTTTCTGTATCGGCGCTTTCTGGGATGAATTACGCGTAAAGAACCGCGAAGCTACCAAGGGTGACTGAGAGGTTATGTCTGCACCTGGAATTTGAAGGCGCGAATAAAGCAGGTGCCTCCTGTTTCACAGTACATGGCCATCATTGAAAAGGGTGACAATCCAGATTCTCGGAACTGTTCCGTATGATGTGGTATGATTTACCTTGATGGAGAAGCAAAAGAAGAGGTTAAGTCATAAAGCACAGAATGCTCCTTATTCCAACCAGTTTCCAAAGAACTGTTACAGTCTGATTTCTGGAAAGAACCATCTGAGTTTTATGGTGGAATGTCCTTCCGTGAAACGGAAGGCAAGTGCCGGAAATGGTGCAGAGAACCTGGTTGTAACTCCACAGGATGCAGAGGCAGATGAGATCATTTCTGCAGAATTAGAGAATTACGTTGCAGGTAACCAGACCATGGATGAAGCGTGATTGCAAACATGGACAAGAACTTAGTAAAGCCAAGCATCGGAAAAAGCTGAGATCGTTCAGTAATCCAGAAGATTATTTATAAGCAGCCAGGCGGTTTACTTGCTGGTGAAGACCGCCTGGTGTTATTGAAGGAGGAGGTAGAGCATGCTTAAGACACTGAAAAGTATAAGGCTCCCTATCTGTTTATTTTGCCCTTTTTTATCCTGTTTTTCGTATTTCAGCTGGTTCCTACCATCTGGACATTCTATATCAGCTTTACTGACTGGAAAGGAATAGGAGATCCGCAGTTTTAGTGGTCTGGGCAATTACAAAATGATGGTTGACAACATGTTCTGGGAGTCCCTGGGAAATACAGTTGTTTATTGGCTGACCGGCCTCGTCTTTATTTTATTCTGCGCACTTCGCTGATCGCGTGTCTGTTAAACAGCCGTTTTTAAAAAGCAACAGTGCAGGGGCGTTTTTAAAACAGCGACATTCCTGCCTAATATCTGCGCAGCGATCGCTATGGACTTTAATTTTCCGCATGCTGTTTGATGAAAATGTTGGTTTATTTAATGAACTGCTTTACCATGTTTGGTGGCAGCAAAGATCCCGTGGCTTACAAGTACCACATATTCTAAGGTCGGTCATTATGTTAAATGTATGGAGATATACTCCATGGTTTACCACGATCTTATTATCAGGCCTTTTAAATATTTCAAAGGACTATTATGAGGCAGGAACTGTGGATTGGCGCAAATGGTATCCAGCAGTTCTGGTATATTACACTGCCTTCTTTAAAAATATCTTATTCTTCTGTTCAGTGACCTTAACGGTAGATATGTGGAAGCTGTTTAATGAGTCATATATTCTTCGGGTCCTGGTACATCCAACACATCCCTGTTCCAGTATATGTATGAATCTGGATTTAATGTGTTTAACATGGGCTATGCATCAGCAATTGGCGTAGTGTTGATCCCGATCCTGATCGTTATTTCTGTGATCCAGTTTATCGTACGTCATAAGCAGGAGAAATTTAGGAAAGGAGAACTGACATGAATCATAAAAAAAGCAATGTCTTCTGTGATCACATATGGGGTATTGGTGCTGATCACCATCATATGTCTGTTCCTATGTGTGGATGTGCCTGACTCTATTAAAGATACTTTGAAAGTATTACAGGCTTTAACTCAATTCTTGTAACTCATCCTACATTGGGCAATTTCAACGGTTGTTTGAAATGATCCCCTGTAGGCCAGAATACATTTAACAGTGTATTTACTACCATTATGGGTACTGTAACATCTTTGTTTTTCTGCGCACTGGCTGGGTTTTGCTTTGCGAAGTATAAATTTCCGGGAAAAAACAGTTTTATTCTATTTTGTAATTGCTACTATGTTAGTGCCTCCGGAAGTTGGTTCTGTACCGCTGTTTATCATTATGAAAAAAGTGGGATTGATCAACAGCCTCTGGTCACTGATCATTCCGAGAATAGCCACAGCCGTTGGTATATTCTACATGAACCAGTATATCACAGATGTGCCGGATGAACTGGTAGAGGCGGCAAGAATCGATGGATGCAGTGATTTTGGCATTTTCATGAAGGTTATTCTCCCGGTTATCAAGCCTGCTATGGCTTCCTGGGGTGCAATTACACTGATCGCAAGATGGAACGACTTCTTTTGGCCATTACTTTATTTAAGAAAACAGGCAAAATACACACTGATGGTAACCATTTCCCTGCTGCCAGTCAGTGAAGGTTTATCTACTCCATGGCCTGTTATCCTTGCAGGTACAACATTAGTCATCATTCCTATTATTGTACTGTATCTGATCCTGGAGCGTTTCCAGAAGGCCGGTATGATGGAAGGCGCTGTAAAGGGTTAAGCAGGTTAAATTTTGACCCCTGGTATCTCAGAAATATTAAAATCAAAAAGCCATGTTTCAGACTGCATAAAAATGCCTGGAACATGGCTTTTGTGGAACATGGCTCTGAAAAGGCACAGACAGCTGGTTTAGTAAGTCTGCTTGCGGGATTTATAGGTCTATGGTAAAATGAGCCCAGAGAAAAAAACAAGTGATACTAAAGGCGGTACAAAAATATGAGCATTTATGATACATTAAATCCAAAACAGAAGGAGGCAGTCTTACATACAGATGGCCCCTTCTTATACTGGCGGGCGCCGGTTCTGGAAAAACAAGAGTCCTGACTCACAGGATCGCTTACCTGATCGATGAATGCGGGGGGTGAATCCATGGAATATCATGGCTATCACCTTTACCAACAAAGCAGCAGGTGAAATGCGGGGAACGTGTGGATAACCTGGTTGGTTTTGGGGCAGAAAGTATATGGGTCAGCACTTTTCATTCTTCCTGTGTGCGTATTCTGCGCCGCCATATTGAAAACCTGGGATATACTACCAGCTTTTCCATTTATGACAGTGATGATCAGAAAACCCTGATGCGCCAGGTTTTTAAGACACTGGATATTGATACAAAGCAGTTTAAAGAAAGGTCTGTTCTGGCAGCTATTTCTTCTGCCAAGGATAAGCTGATCACCCCGGAGGAGTTTTTGTTAAATGCAGGGGGAGATTTCAGGGAAAAGAAGACCGGGAGATTTATAAAGAATATCAGAAGCAGTTAAAGAAGAATAATGCTCTTGATTTTGATGATCTGATTATGAAGACGGTGGAGCTGTTCCAGAATAATCCGGAGGTACTGGATTACTATCAGGAGCGCTTCAAATATATTATGGTGGATGAGTATCAGGATACCAATATGGCACAGTTTAAGCTGGTAAGTCTTCTGGCTTCCAAGTACCGTAATCTCTGCGTAGTGGGTGATGATGATCAGTCTATCTACAGGTTCAGAGGTGCGGATATCCAGAATATATTAAGCTTTGAAAATACATTTCCGGGAACCATGGTGATCAAGCTGGAACAGAATTACCGTTCTACACAGAATATCCTTGATGCAGCCAACGAGGCGATCCGTCATAATTTTGGACGTAAGGATAAGACACTTTGGACTGCCAACGGCGAAGGGGATAAGATTTTATTTAAACAGTTTGACACGGCAAAGGATGAGGCGGATTTTGTAGTGCGCCGATCCGTGACAGCGGATATTCCTATCAGGATCAGGCAGTGCTTTACAGGACCAATGCACAGTCGCGATTGCTAGAAGAGCGGTGTATTTTCTACAATGTCCCGTACAGACTGGTAGGGGGGAGTGAATTTCTATCAGCGAAAAAGAGATCAAAGATATTTTGGCATATTTAAAGACGATTGCCAATGGTGTGGATGATCTGTCTGTGATCCGTATTATCAATGTGCCAAAGCGCGGGATCGGAGCTACTACTATTGGAAGAGTGACTGCTTTTGCGTCCGAACATAGTATGAGTTTTTATGATACATTAAAAGAGGCAAAACAGATTCCTGGTATTGGAAAAGCAGCGGAAAAGATCGAGCCGTTTTATTGCCCAGATGGAAGCCTTCAGGGCAATGGCTTATTCAGAGGAATATTCTATGAAAGACCTGATCGGTCATATTCTGGAAGATACAGGCTATGAAGAAGAACTTCAGGAAGAGGGAGAGATTGAAGCCCAGACACGCCTGGAGAATATTGAAGAATTGATCAACAAGGCAGCTGCCTATGAAGAAGATAGCGAACATCCGACGCTGGATGAATTTCTGGAGGAGGTTGCACTGGTTGCGGACATTGACAATGTAGATGATACAGAGGACAGAGTAACATTAATGACTCTTCACAGTGCCAAGGGACTGGAATTTCCAAAGGTGTATCTGGTAGGCATGGAAGATGGTCTGTTTCGGAATGATGTCTATTATGTCCGGTGATAAGACAGAAATGGAAGAAGAGCGCAGGCTTTGTTATGTAGGTATCACCCGCGCAAAAAAGAGCTGGTCCTCACAGCATCCAGACAGCGTATGATAAACGGAGAGACCAGGTGGTCCAAGCCAAGCCGTTTTATTAACGAAATCCCGCCAAATCTTCTGGATACAGATAAATTGCAGCCGGTTTTTGGAAAGAGCAAACAGGATGATCCTGGCGATTTTGGTCTTCCCTGGGATCAGGGCAGTAAAAGCGGTGTGAGCCGGTTTGGAATGGGGTATAATGCCTACGCTTCTAAAACAACATCACCGTCAGGAAACAGTGGAGCAGGTTACAAAAACGCTAAAAACTCTGGGACAGGCGGCTTTGGCAGCAGTATGCAAAGCTTAGAACCCAAGAAAAAGCCAGGCTTTGGAAAGACATTTACAGTTCAAAAGCAGCATCTCTTGCTTATAAAGAAGGAGACCGGGTAAAACATGCAAAATTCGGCGAAGGAACCGTAAAAGAGATTATAGATGGAGCCAGAGATTACGAAGTTACAGTAGAGTTTGACAAGGGCGGTCAGAAAAAAATGTTAGCTGGTTTTGCAAAAGCTGGAATGTATCTGAAAATAGTAGTAAAAAAGAAACTTCTGTGATATACTGAGTACAAAGAAAAAACAAGCGTCACCCCAGGTGACATTTACCAATGATCTAAAAAAGATAATAAATGCAGAAAGGATGGACCTGCTATGAACAGATTTGACAGAGAAAGATGGGATACCATGGGAAAAGAGGCTTTAAGCCGTGTAGAAGAACTGATGAATACCAGCCGTATCAATGATCTGATCCACAAGAGAGAAGAAGACGAAAAGAAGAAAACTGTATCCTTTGGGTACTGGCAATTATTGGCGCAGTAGCAGCAGTTGCAGGTATTGCATATGCAGTATACCGTTTCTTTACCCGGATTATCTGGAAGATTTTGAAGATGATTTTGATGATGACTTCGATGATGATTTCTTTGAGGATGAGAAAGCAGAAGAGAAGAAAAGCGAAAAGAAAGAAGAGAAGGCTGAGGAAAAGGCTGAATAATTAAGAAAGAAGCCGTAACAGGTTTGAAAGTTTATGATTTAAAAAGCGTGTCTCATATAACAGGGACACGCTTTTTATTGGGTATAGATCATAGGTTGCCATCCAGCCACTTTTATGATACATAAGTGATAGATATAGATAAAAGATAGAAAACAAAAACAAGGAGCAAAAACGTGAAAAAAGGCGAGATTTATGAAGCAGTTGTAGAAAAGATAGAATTTCCTAATAAAGGTATTCTTCATGTAGAAGAGGAAAAAAGTGATCGTAAAAAATGCCATTTCAGGGCAGAAGGTACGGTTTGTGATCAACAAAAGAGAAAAGGAAAATGTGAAGGACGGCTTTTAGAGGTTCTTGAAGCATCATCATTAGAGCAAAGCGAAGACGCCTGTCCACATTTTGGCGTATGTGGCGGCTGTTTGTACCAGAGTCTTCCGTATGAAGAGCAGTTAAAGATAAAAAAAAGAAGAACAGATCAAGGCACTTTTAGACGGTGTGTGCAAGTCTTATGAGTTTGAAGGCATCAAAGGAAGTCCTATTTCTGATGGTTACAGAAACAAAATGGAATTTTCTTTTTGGTGATGAATACAAAGGAGGTCCCCTGGCACTTGGAATGCAAAAAAGAGGCAGTTTTTATGATATTGTAAATACTCCACAGTGTCAGATTGTTCATGAAGATTTCAGGAAAATATTAACGGCTACCTTAGAATATTTTACAGAAATAGGTATGGGATATTACAGAAAGCTACAGCATGAAGGATATTTAAGACATTTGCTGGTACGCAGGGCTGTAAAAACAGGTGAGATTTAGTAGCACTGGTAACTTCAGGTCAGACAGGCGCAGCAGGAATGCCGGAGTCCTTAGAAGCAGAAAAGGTATTATTGGAAGAATGGAAGGAAACGCTGTTAGCCCTTAAAATGGAAGGAAGCTTTGCAGGCATCCTTCATATCCGCAATGATACGCTGGCAGATGTGGTACAGAGTGACGAGACTACCGTTCTCTATGGAAAAGGTTATTTCTATGAAGAACTCTTAGGCTTAAAATTCCAGATCACCCCATTTTCCTTCTTCCAGACCAATTCCCTGGGAGCAGAGGTGCTTTACGAGACAGCAAGAGGCTATGTAGGGAGAAACAAAAGATAAAGTGGTTTTTGATCTATACAGCGGAACAGGAACCATTTCCCAGATCATTGCTCCGGTGGCAAAGAAAGTAGTAGGTGTGGAGATTGTAGAAGAGGCAGTAGGCGCAGCAAAGGAAAAATGCAGAGGCAAACGGTCTTCATAACTGTGAATTCATTGCCGGAGACGTATTAAAAAGTTATTGATGAGATAACGGAGAAGCCGGATCTAATCATTTTAGACCCGCCAAGAGACGGCATCCATCCAAAGGCGTTAGACCGTATTATCAATTTTGTGTAGATTATCTGGTATATATTTCCTGTAAACCCACAAGTCTGGTAAGAGACCTGGTGATCTTACAGGAAAGAGGTTATAAGCTGGAAAGGAGCAGTAGCTGTTGATATGTTTTCCGGCAACTGCAAACTGTGAAACAATAGCCAAGCTGGTCCGCATAAAATAAGGTTTTCGGGCACTTTGGGTGACTACGAAAGTGCCCTTGACTATGATTTGACAACGCTTTTTTCAAATGTTGTCAAAGGCTTACAGCTTTTTCAAAAATCTCTACGCTTCGTCCCTGCCATTTTTTCGGTGGCGTGGGTGTAGATCTGTAAGGTGGTGTTGATGTCAGCATGTCCAAGACGCATTTGGACATCCTTGATATCAGCACCATTTTCTATTAGAGAGTGGCGTGTGTATGTCTGAGAGAGTGATAATCAAATGCCATTTTCAGTTCATGGTGGATAACTCTGGCGCAATATTTAAAAGAATCAGGGAGAGAAATTCACCATTTTCCCGGACGCATAAAAAATCAATACGTGGAAGTGTACAGCTGATGCTGTGTTCAACCGATATAATGCGCTGGATCGTATTTCCTTTCTCATCTGTCTCAGGTTTTAAATAGTGATCAGTATAATATTCCCCATATAACAGGCGGTCTTTTTTCTGTTTAATGGGTGCATGTTTTAATGCCTGATAGAGAGTATCTCCAAATTTAATCGTGCGGATAGAATTTTTTTTTTGGAGTGCCAAAATACCAGGCTGATTTTTCTTCTTTTTCCTTTTTGTTCCAGTACTTTTCGTACGTCAACACCATAGTTACGTTTTACAACGGTCTTCTTTACGGACAATGTCCGGTTCTCCATATCGATATCATCCCAGCAAAGAGCAAAGGCTTCGCTGATGCCAGACCGGTATAGTATCCGATCGAGAGGCAAGTAGAAATTATTATCTTTCGGGAAGCGCTCCAGGATTTTTTAAATTCATCAGGATGGATAATATATCGTTCTTTTGGGACCTTTTCGAACTTTGGCAGTTTTACTCGGCTGCATGGATTTTCACGGACATATTGCAGAGGATCTATGGCATATTCATAGGCTGCGGACAATACTCGTAAAATCCCAAGGGCAGAAGATTTTTGCAAGTCCGTCAATTTTTAACTGGTTCACATATTCCTGGATAGTAGCAGTCGTGAGAGATTTTAGACGGTATTGGCCGAATCGTGATTTTAGCCGGTTTTCTACAATATAGAGATAACCCAGCTGTGTATTATATTTTAAATTAACTCTGCAATAGTTCTCAAACCAATAATCCAGATAATCTGATACACTTATTTCAGTAGGTGTGAAAGCTTGTCCGGATGTGTTGTATTCATTGATAGCCTGAGTACCTGCGGCAAGAGCTTCGGCCTTTGTGCGAAATCCCCCTTTTGAGACAGATCTTCTTTTTCCGTCAACAGGTGCAGCTTCAAAACTGTATTGCCATGTTGAACCTCGTTTCCGCGTTCTTAACTGTCCCATATATCATTCTCCTTTCATTTGCGATGTCGCAATTATAAATCCCTGGTTTTGAGGGTAAAAATGAGTAAAAAAAAAGACGCCACTTGCGCAGACGTCCTGGAGATGATATAATTCAGGTGTTCAGACTGATTTATATCTGGCCGGGAGACTGGCAAGAGAAAATCTATGTAGAGGCCGTTCAGTGCTGGTAACACTGGGCGGTCTTGCACTTTATGAATAGTGTTTTATACGGCTTCTTTTCCCGTCATATGGGAAGCTGTGCTCATACATAAATTCAGGAGCACAGTCAATTTCTTCGTCCATCCAGGTAACAACTCCATTAACGACCTTGCATGAATTAAATACCTTTGTATCAGCTAAAGGCTGAAAGGCTGGCCCTGTGAGAACAGTTGCATCAAATAAGCGCTGTTCACCAGTGGAAAAGGTTAGGATCATCATCATGTCTTCTAAAGGTGTAGCCTGTGTGATTTCGATATTTTCAGGACGTTCACTGGCATATACAATTCCATTCAAAATAAACATACAGATACCTCCTTACTGTAAAGGTTTAATCTTGTCAAAGTGTTCCCCACGTACAGCTTTATTCCAGGCTGCATAAGCTTCCTCTTCGTGTAAAGCCAACCAGCCCACTAACATTCTAAATTGCTTCTGAGGTAAGGAACCGGCAAGAAGTTCACCATCAATACCGACAGAAGCTTTGTATTCACCGTATGTTACATGGACATGCGGCTTGTTGTGCTGTACAGTATCATTGAATAACATTTTTATAACCATTCCTTCAAAACGGCTTAATTCTGGCATAAAATATACATCCTTTCTGCAATAAAATATTGTAATAAATGTTTATAGAATATCTATTGAAATAAGTAGCAAAAATGATTATAGTTGAGTTAAATAAAAAGGTAGGGAGGTGTCATAGGTGAGGATTTTTTTTATAAAATATCATAAAAAATTGATGTATATTGTATAACAACCTTTCTGTATTTTGTAATGGTTTTTAGCAATGATTCCTCTAACTTCTTTTATTGAAAACAATATTTTAGAGCTGCTATAGTACTCATAATTCCGATTATTTTTCACGTAAAAATATGGCGAAAAAATTAATTTTTATATACATCGTATATTTCGATTAGAAGAATAGAAAACCTATTCTTCTTTTTCATTATTTTCTAATGTACTGCTTGCAGGCTCTTCCTTCTGCAATATGAACGTGAACGGGCTCTAAGGGTATTCCTTCGTTTGACCAGAAGTAAACGATATAGGAGCCAATCCTAAAAATTTGAAGGCGTTCAATGCGCACGCCTCCTTCCTGGAGCAAATTCAGAATAAGATGAGCATTGTCACGAATCAGGCGCTTGAAATATTCCATTTCTGATCGAATATCCGTGAATGCTTTCCCAGGTATAATCTGGAAAGATAGCAGGTGGCATCATGAAAACCGTCTTTTCATCCGGGTTTCAATATAAACTTTTCACACGGCCATCTGGACGTACTTCGGAATAATTAATTTCTGTATCATCGTTTAATGTTAAATAGGGATACATCATTGTGGACACTTCCTTTCCTGTGATAGTTAGGCAGCATGATTATAATCAACGATAGCTACTTCAGTAAGTAAGTCTTTTAAGCGTGAAATAATAGTTTCAATTCCAATTACTTTTCCCATACAGACGATATTACATAGCCTGTTCAATTTCATCAGCATCAGCTTTGGAAAAATCATTTTGCATAATATGCTGTATGGCATGTTGATAAGCTAGCATTTGGCGCTCATAGTTTAACTTGGCATTGATAAAAAATAGAAAAGCTGCCGTCAGAGTTAAAGCTGATCATTCTTCTACAGCGGTATCCATATCCAGATAGTAAACACCGATCGCTTCGGATAGTAGTGGATTATTCAAATCATTCTCCTTTGTGTATTTGACAAATAAAATGGTTTGACCTATAATATACTTAACTAGAGAGCTGAAAGCTAGACAAGCATTAGCCTAAAAATAGCGCCTTATCTTACCAGGACGAGGGCGCTATTTTTTGTGTGTAAAAAATAAGCAACGAGGGTTATCACAGCACAAAGCATAATCACAAACTGAAATAAATCAGAATATGTAACCATAAGCACCAGCCTCCTTCTGTATATCGTCCGGCGGCTGACATAATCGCCCTTTCAGCTCCCTTGGTAAGTATATTATTGTCAATGTGCTGCGTTATAGTCATGTTTGACAAATAAAACGGAATGACTTATAATACACTTAACAAGACAGCCAGTAAGGGAGGTGAAGGCTCCCCGTCCTGGCGTATGTTGAACTAAAAATAGTCGTCAGCTTACCAGGGCAGGACGGCTATTTTTTATGGTATAATGTAAGATTGCCACGATTAGTGCTGCTACAGAAACGATAAGCTGTAATTCCTCATATGTACTCATAAGGCATCCTCCTTCCAAGACTCAGGGCAGGGAAAGCCATAGGCCACTCTACTGGCTGCCTGGGTAAGTGTATTATATTGTCAATGAACTGACCGGATTAACATGGTTCGTCAGGGTCACCTTTTTCCTGAGCTTTC
>VOFH01001655.1_pt1 | contig 11853 bp, 25 predicted proteins | sample 5384091 | NCBI WGS metagenome assembly VOFH01 (sample SAMN12384727, study PRJNA508395) | human gut metagenome | isolation source: healthy gut G | host: Homo sapiens
ACTGATTTTAATTTCCAGCAGCCGCGTAATGGGCAATTTCATCACGACAGCAACCGCGCGTACGGCGCCTGTTCGCGGCGCTGGCGCGGCGGGCGTATTGTATACAGGTGGCCCATCCGCTGCCGCCGCCCGCTTTTGCTGCCCGCCGGCGGCGGTGACATCCATCCTTCCTGGGCAAAGCGTCCAAAAACGCCGCGCTTTCGGTTGATCCGGTGCGTGACAAGGAGGAGCGGGCACTCTTTCGAGGACTTTACCGCCGCCGCAAGCTCCTCGGCATCTGCCGCGGCGTCCAGTGATCAACGTCTTCTCGGCGGCACTTGCATCAAACACAGCGGCCGCGCGTGCCACCTCGTGGGCCCTCACGGCAGACGGCATCATCCAAACCCGCCGCGCGTGCCAGCGACGGCATCATATGCACGCCACCGCCCCTATCCTTGGCGTGCAGTGGCATCCCGAACGCATGGTGCCGCCGAAGATGTGGCGGGCGCGAACCACCTTCCCCTGTTCCATTGGCTGATTGAGCTGCTGACAGCTTAAGGCCTCTCGTCGTTCCGGCGCGCCTATCCCTTTCTCTCTCTGCACCGACAGGCAAAAAGCACCGGAAACAAGCTTTCTTCCGGTGCTTTTTTGATTAACCGCAGTGCGCGTTATCCCCTGAACGCCGGGCAGCAGCCCGCGCCAGTTCAGGAAGTCTTTCAGCTTTTTGGACGGATGCAGCTTGCGCAGCGCCTTTGGCCTCGATCTGGCGGATACGTCACGGGTGACGTTGAACTCCTTGCCGACCTCCTCGAGCGTGCGGGTATGACCGTCCTCGATGCCGAACCGCAGCCGCAGCACCTTTCTCGCGCGGCGTCAGGGTTTTGAGTTCGACCAGCTGCTCCTTTGAGCAGCATGAATGAAGCCGCCTCAGCCGGTTCGGGCGCGTCATCATCCGGAATGAAATCGCCCAGATGAGAGTCCTCCCGCCGATCGGCGTTTCCCAGCGAAACCGGCTCCCTGCGCAATCTTGAGGATATCGCGCACACGATCGACCGGCATATTCATTTTTGGCAATTTCTCCGACTCGGAGTCGTGTCCCAGCTCCTGTAGGGAGCTGGCGGGAAACACGGATGACCAATCGTCTCTACCATGTGTACCGGAATGGGATCGTCCGCGCCTGATCCGCGGATCGCGCGGGTGATGGCCTGCCGGATCCACCAGGTTGCATAGGTGGAAAATTTGAAGCCCTTTGGTCGAATCAAACTTTTCCGCCTTGATCAGGCCCAAAGGGTTGCCTTCCTGGATCAAACAAAAACAGCATCCCGCGGCCGACATAGCGCTTTGCGATCGAAACGACCAGACGGAGATTTGGCTGGCCAAACGCTTTTTTCGCCCGTTCGGCCTTGATGTCCTTATCCAGTCCGGCGCGCTCCTCCGGTGGATCGCATCCCCCCATTGCGGACGCGCTCGATCGCCTCATTGCCCCTCTGCATCTGTTCGGCGAGCGTGATCTCCTCCCTCAGGGCTGAGCAGGTCGACCTTACCGATCTCCTTCCAGGTACATGCGCACCGGATCGTCAATCGCAAAGGCTTCCGCCATTGCCGAGGTATCAACCAGCTCTTCCTCCGGCACCTCGACGTCCTCAGGCTCGAACACCTTCGTCATCATCGTCGCCCAGCGCCTTTTCAAGCACGCCCTCCTGATCTTCGACCCCCATCGACTCCAGCGTTTCATACAGCTTATCGATCGTCGCTTTCCATATCCAATCCTGGCCGAGCGCGTCCGCGATCTCCTTGAGCGTCAGCCTCCCGTTCTTTGCCGAGCGCCAGCAGGTCCTTCACCACCTGCTGCTGGTCCACCGCCTGCCCGGCGCATTGCCATTGCCCATTGTCGTCATATCGTTTGTCCTCCCGCGTTTTGTTTTTAATGCGTCCAAAGGTAAGCAGCGGGTCCTCGCCCGCTTCCTGAATCGTACCCATCCCCTGACACGCTGCATTCTTTATGGTATCTATGTACTCGTGCAGCGCCTGCCTCTGCTCGCCGGCAGGCAGGCTCTGCTCCAGAATCGAAGATAAAAGGCTCATTTCATTCGGCTCAAGCCAACCCTCGAACGGCAGTACGTCGACAATCTGCCCCTCCCGATCGAGCGCCAGCACCTGCGCTCATATATCTTACGCAGTACCGGCGCGGAAAACCATGCCGGCGGCACTTCCTTTTCCATCCCCGCGATCAGCTTTTGATCGGAGAACAGGAGCCGCAGCACATTTTCCTCCGCTTTCGCGGATTTTACATCCGTATAGGCCAGCGTCCGGTCCTTTGGCTGCGCCATGCCGACCGGCGAGCGGATCTCGCGGCGCTCCGCGGCCTGCCGCCGCTTACGCCGGATACCAAGCTCCCGCCGCACCTCGATATTCATAGCCTCCGCCGTTACGCCCGCCATTTTGGCGGCGCGTCCCGCGTATACCTCGCGCTCGATCGAGCTTTCGATGCCCGCGAGCATACGCGCCGCATCCCGCAGGAACAGTACGCGCCTCGTCGTCCTCCAGATCGTATTTGGCCGCGATCTGCCCAGCCGGTAGGCGTTGTGGTTTTCGCTCCGATCAATGATCGCGCGGAACGCGTCCGCCCCTTGGCCTTGATAAATTCGTCCGGATCCTGGCGCCCGGTATTTTCAGCACCTTAACCTGCAGGTCGCATTTTTTCAGAATATCGATCGCGCGCTGTGCGGCGGCCTGTCCCGCGCCGTCCGCGTCATAGGAAATCACGATCTGATCCGTGTGGCGCGCGATGATACGCGCCTGCTCCTCGGTCAGCGATGTGCCGAGCGAGGCCACGGCGGAGTCGAAGCCCGCCTGATGCAGCGCGATCACATCCATATACCCCTTCCGCGAGAATAAAGTACCCGTTCTTCGTCGTCTTGGCAAGATTCAGCGCAAACAGGTTGCGGCTTTTATGAAAAATCAGCGTTTCGGGGGAATTGAGGTATTTGGGCTTGGAATCATCCATCACCCGCCCGCCGAACGCGATCACATTGCCGCGCACATCAATGATCGGGAACATGACGCGGTTCCGGAAGCGGTCGTAAATCCTCCCCTTTTCGCTACGGCTGACTGACCAGTCCGGCATCCATCAGTTCTTCCCGCGTAGCCCTTGGCGGTCATTGCGTCGATCAGCGCGTGGAAGGAGTCGGGCGCATAGCCCAGCCCGAACTGATTCATAACGCGCCGGCAGGCCGCGGCCAATGAAATACTGCTGCGCCGCCCGATGCTCCGGCTGCCATAACGTCGGTAATAGAACCGCGCCGCATCCTTGCAGAGCGCATACAGCCGCTCACGCGGTGGCGCCGCCGCTTTCCGTTCCGCCTCCCCCCTGCTCCGGGTACCTGCATGCCCGCGCGGTCGGCCGAAGCGCACCGCATCAGGGAATTCCAGCCCCTCGGCTTTCATCACGAACGTGACGCCCCGCCCGCGCCACAGCCGAAGCAGTGGAAAATCTTTTTGTCCGGAGAAACAGAAAACGAAGCGGTCTTTTCATTGTGGAAAGGGCAAAGACCGAATAATTTGCGCCACTTTTTTCAGCTGCACGTACTGCGAAACAATATCCACGATGTCATTCCGCGCGAAAGCTCGTCCAAAAAAACACGCGGTCAAACGGCATTGCGCCCCTCCTTCCCTTTATCTTAACCGTTTTCGTCAATCTTCAATCTTATTCCAGCTTTTTCGGAATAAATAATTTTTTATAGGTGGAAATCGAGTACCGGTCGGTCATGCAGGCGATATAATCGCAACGCGCGTCGAGCGGATCGCCCTGCGTCATCAGGACAAAATAATCGCTCGGCAGCTCGTCCGGATGTTCGACAAAATATTCATACAGGCTGCGCAACATTTTTCGCGCGCTGCTCCCGCTCTGCGCCTCTGTCCCCTGTATACATAGTCAAACATAAACTGGCGCAGCTCGAGCATTTCGTGGTGCGTCTTTTTCGTCCATGCCAATCTCCCGATGCTGCTGCCCATAGGAGATCATGGCGGTCACCATCGTGTCAATGCGCCGCCCATGGGTATCGCCCAAGCTGTCGAGCAGGCGGCGCGGAATATCCGCCGCGCGGATCAGTCCCCCCGCGGATCGCGTCGTCGATGTCGTGGTTAATGTAGGCGATCCGGTCCGCGAAATGGATGATACGGCCCTCCGGCGTATCCGCCTTCCCTGCCGCCCGTATGGACACGATACCGTCGCGCACCTCCCAGGTGAGGTTCAGGTCTCAATCCGGTCGATCATACGCAGGCTCTGCTCGGCATTATGCCGGAACCCGAACGGGCAGACCTCGTCCAGCGCGCGCTCGCCGGCATGCCCGGAACGGCGTATGCCCAGGTCATGCCCCCGCGATCGCTTCCGTCAAATCCTCGTTCAGCCGCAGCGCCCGGACGCGACCGTCCGCGCGATCTGCCACCTCCAGCGTATGCGTCAGCCGCGCCCGATAGTGGTCGCCCTCCGGCGAAATGAATACCTGTGTCTTGTTGGACAGCCGCCGGAACGCCTTGGAGTGAATGATGCGGTCCCTGTCGCGCTGGAAGCAGGTGCGGTACGGGCATTCCTCCATCGGGCCGCTGCCGGCCCCTGGGCGTAGACTTTGTTGCCCAATTGGCCTAAGGTCAGCCGTTCCCTTTCCTGCTGCTGTTCACGAACAGTCATACGCTCCACTCTCCCTGCCTGAATTGCCTATATAATAAAAATACCAGATGGAACTGCGTTTTCCTCTTTCTTTTCAAAATTTTTTTAGAAAACCAAGCCGCCGGCCCTATCGGACTCGCCGGCCCATGAATTTGGTTTCACCACCTCGGCGTAGACCGAACCTGCAGTAGCCTCGGCCAGCGCCTCGTTCAGCGCCTGCTCCCCGCCCGCCGGCACCGTGCAGGTCAGCGTGACGTCCACGCCATAATCCGTCTCCTCAATCGAGCAGTCATAGTCCGGCAGCAGGTGCGTCACCATCTCATACAAGTGGTACGGGCAGGCAATCAGCAGCACGCTGTACAGGCTCATCCGCTGGACGCCCGCCGCCGCGACTGCAAGCTGCGCCCCTTTGGTGTAGGCGCGCACCAGCCCGCCGGTGCCGAGCAGTATCCCGCCGAAATACCGCGTGACCACGCAGCAGACGTTTTCCAGCTTTTCGTGCCGCAACACGTCCAAAATAGGCATCCCCGCTGTACCCTGCGGCTCCCCGTCGTCGGAGTAGCGCATCAGGTTGCTCTCTCCCGTATGATATAGGCCCAGCAGTTGTGCGTAGCATCCCCAGTGCGCATCACGCATCTTGTTTGATCCCGTGCCACCGCCTGCTCCGCTTCCACGCGCCACAGGCGGCCGGTGAATTTTTTCTTCAAACTGTCCTCGCCGTATTCGGAAAACGGCACAAAGTAGTCTTTTCCCCATACTTATCCCCGTGCGCGGTTAAGTATCCCCATCACCCGCATCATTCCTCTGCGGTATTCCGCTACCCTGCCGTAGGTCTTGTCATCCACGACCGCGCGGACCACCGTGCCGTCTGCTGCGTGTATTCGACCGCTTCGACCTGTGCCTCGCGGGCAACATTATATCCAGCACTGCCCCATCGCTGTACGGGATGCCCCTTGCGCTTGCCGCGGCCGAGCGCGCGCGCTCGATCGCCGAGCAGCGCATCCAGCCCCTCCGGTTTCGCGGAGATCGCGTCGCCCTCGTCCGGCCGGTAAAACGGAAGCGTATCCGGCGCGCATTTTGTCGGCCTTTGTTATATACCATTACGCGCGGAATATCCTGCGCGCCGAGCTGGCGACCACCTTTTCCACGGTTTCTGCCTGCTGCCCCAGTCCTCGTCCGAAACATCGACCACATGCAGCAGCAGGTCGGCATAGGCCAGCTCCCAAGCGTCGCCTTGAATGCGGAAACCAGATGGTGCGGCAGCTTGCGGATAAAGCCGACCGTATCAGACAGCAGGATCTCCTGTGTGTCCGATATCCTTGCGCGTTGTCGGGTCAAGCTGTGTCAAACAGCCTGTCGTTTGCCGGAATGCCCGCTGGTCAGGGGCGTTGAGCAACGTGGATTTCCCGCGTTGGTATAACCCACAATCGCGACCAGCGGCATCTCGGTCTTTTTGCGCTGGCGCCGCTGCACAGCACGCACCCTGGCGCACCTGCTCCAAATCCTCTTCAACTTGTCGATGCGGCGGCGGATATGGCGGCGGTCGGTTTCCAGTTGGGTTTCGCCGGGGCCGCGCGTGCCGATCGGGCCGTTTTTGCCGCCGCTGTCTGCCGCACCAGATGCGTCCACATACCGGCCAGCCGCGGCAGTATATACTGGTACTGCGCCAGCTCGACTCCTGCAGCTTACCTCGCCGTGCGGCGCGTTGCGCGAAGATGTCCAAGATCAGCGCCGAACGGTCGAGCACCGTGCATTTGGTCAGCTCCTCCAAGGTTCCGCATCTGGGAAGGCGACAGCTCGTTATCGAACAAAATAAGCGCGGGCCTCGTTCGCTTCTGCAAGCTGTCGCACCTCCTCGGCCTTTGCCCTCCCCGATGAAATACGCGCGCGTCCGGCGCCGGCCTGCGCGCAGCGTCGATGGCTGCCGCCTCGGCTCCGGCGGTTTCGGCCAGCGCTTTCAGCTCAGCCATCGTGCGTTCGTCTGCGTCCTGCTCGGCGGTAAAGCCCGACAGGATAGGCCGACCAGCACCGCGCGCTCCACCTGCTTTCGATTTGGTTTTCGGTCATACGGTTTCCTCCTCTCCGCATAACGAAACAAAAAACCATCGAACACAAAGGTTTCGATGGTTTCCGTTTTACGTTTATCCAGATTGAAACGCTTCTGAAGCGATCAACACGTCCGCCGGTGTCTACCAGCTTCGCTTGCCCGTGAAGAAGGGGTGGCACTTGGAGCAAACGTCTACGACGATGTTCTCTCCTTTGGTGGAGCCGGTCTCAATGACATTGCCGCAGGGCACAGCGGATCGTGGTCTGCTTGTACGGGATGGATGCCCTGTTTCATGTTGTTTCACCCTCTTTCCACGGTAAGTCGCATTAAACCTCTTACAGTCGTAAAATTATGATACCACAGCAACCGCCAAAATGCAAGCATTATTTTTCATATACCAGTTTTTTCGGTCCAGCCCGCAAGCACGGGAATCATGGACGCAGCGAGCCTTTTTGCGCCCGCCAGATCGTGCAGCCGGTAATTGCCGCACTCGACGCGGCTCGCGCCGGGATCCCGCCTTCATAGCCGGCGATGAACGCCATCGTCCGCTGCGCCAGCGCGATCGCGTCGGCCGCTTCCATATCCCGCACCAAAAAATAAAATCCGGTTTGGCAGCCCATGGGACCGCAGTAAATAATTTTTTCTGAAAATCTGAATTGCGGGCGAACGTTGCAAAGAGATGCTCGAACGTGTGACCGGCCGCGGGCTCGATATAGGTTCCCGCATTGGGATGCACCATGCGGATGTCGTAGGTCGTCACGTCGCCATCGATGCGCGAGGTATACATCCCCGGCTTGAGCTTATCATGGTTTACCTCGAAGCTTGCGATCCGTTTCAAGCCTTGCCCTCCTTTTCAATCCCCAAAAAACGCAGCTCGGTGCGGTATTCCTTCCACAGCAGCGCGTAGGAGATAAAGAACGCCGCGATCTCCGCAATCGGGAACGAATACCAGATCGCGCCCAGTCCGAACCATCTGCCCAGCAGCCAGGCTGCGGGAAGGGATAATAACGAGTTGGCGGCACACCGACACGATCAGACTGTTGAGGCCGCGTGCGGTCGCCTGAAACAGCGTCGAGTTGATGATGCCGAACGCCGCGCCAATAAACGACAGGCTAATGATCCTGAGCGCCGGAACGCCGACCTCGAGCATCTCCCGCGCCGCGGCCGCGTCCGTGCGGTCGACGAACATCATCAACATGGTTTCCGGAATCGCCCGGAACACCACCAGCCCCAGTCCCATAATGACCACCGCCGCGGTCAGCGCAATCTTGTAGGCGCCGAACAGGCGTCCCTTATTCCGCGCGCCGTAGTTGTAGCCCATAACAGGCAGCGCGCCTTGGTTCAGGCCGAAAACCGGCATAAACACGAATGTCTGCAGCTTGAAGTAAACCGCCAGAACGTTGACCGCGGTCTGCGAAAAGCTGATCAGGATGGCGTTCATGCCGGCTGTCATCACCGAAACCACGCTCTGCATAACGATGCCCCGGCAGGCCGACACGGTAAATGTCTTCACAGTCTGCAGACGCCACTTGAACTCCCGCATCTTTATCCTGAGCACCTTTGGTGGATAAAGACGCCCCACAGCCCGGATCAGCATGCCAAACACCTGTCCAATCACAGTTGCGGCGGCCGCACCGTATACGCCCATTTCCGGAAACGGGCCGATGCCGAAGATCATCAGCGGGTCAAGAATGATGTTGATGATCGCGCCGGTCAATCCCGGCACATCGGGATAATCATGTTGCCGGTGGATTGCTGTTTTCTCGCACATCATGGAAATCATGACGAAAAAGCTCATCCCGACCGCGACCTGCGAATACTACGCACCGCCTGCTCATATACATCGGGGCGCGGAACCGAACGCGCCAAGGAACGGCGGCGCCAGCACAAAGCCGACGACAACGAACGCCAGGCCGCCGATAACCGCCAGCGCATGCCATGCTCCGCGGCGGAATCCGCGTGTAGCTGCCTTTTTCACCCAAACGGCGCGAGATCAGTGAGTTGACGCCCACGCCCGTTCCCACGCCGATCGCAATAACCAATTGCTGCAAGGGAAAAACCAGCGAAAACCGCGGCCAGCGCGCTCTGGCGAATACTGCGCGACAAAGATGCTGTCAACAATATTGTACAGCGCGTTAATCAGCATGGAGATCATCGCGGGCAGCGCCATGGAGAAAATCAGCGGCCCCATGCGCGCCGAACCCATTTTGTTTTCCTGTTCCAATTTCATCCCCTAACGACAACGAAGCCGCCCTCGGAGCTTGTCCGGCGCAGCTCAAATTTATCCTCACTTATAGTTTACGGGATAATCGTTGATATTGCAAGTTTTTTACAACTTTCCTGCCAGTTCGTCAAAGGATGCCTCCACAAAGAAGTCGCTGGCTGCCCGCAGCTCGGCCTCCCCGCCGCATAGGCCGGCTCGGCCATGCCGCATACCCGAAAGCCCGCCCGCTTTGCGGTTACGCCTGCGTAGGGCGCGTCCTCGAACACGATGCAGTCCGCAGGGCGCAGCAGCCCCAGCCGCTCCGCCGCGCGCAGGTAGATATCCGGCTGTGCTTGAGATGCCGACATCCTCGATCGTCAGCATGAATGCGAAATAATTCATCATCCCGCGGTCGCGCAGCAGCGCCTTTTTCCCGCATGCCGCCGCGCGGTCAGCGTGGCGATCGCCATTTTTACGCCGCGGCGGCGCAGTCCCTCCAGAAACCGGAACACCCTGTCCTTCGGCATGGCTATCGTTTCATAGCGCGCGGTGATCAGGCGGTCCATCCCGTCCATCATGCTCTGCACGTCAATCGGCAGCTCCTGGATAGCGCTCGATGAAATACTGCGCCACCTGCGGCTGGGAAAAGCCCCTCGGTCACCGCATAGTCCTGATCCGTGATGTGCAGGCCGAACTGGCTCAGGTACCCCTGTGTCAGCCGTTTCCATACCGGCATGGAGTCGAGCAGCGTGCCATCCATATCGAAAATTGCGCCTTTGAAATCGTGCATTGGTTCTCTTCCCCGGGGAATACCGGCGGACGCGCCGCCTTACTTGGTTTTTCTGTCGATAAATTGCGGCCGCATCTTGGGAGTACAGGATCTTCTGTTCGCTGTACAGGCCGTAATAGCCGCTGAGCATATAGGCAATGGAAATCACAAGCGCAACAGGCCGAGCGACTGCCCGCCGAACAGCTCATAGGCCAGCAGGATCGAGGTCAACGGGGAGTTAGTCACGCCGCAGAACACCGCCGTCATGCCAAGTCCGGCGGCGAAGGAAGGGCGGACCAAAAAACCCGCCGTAAGCGGCGCCGAACGTCGCCCCGATGAACAGCACCGGCACGATCTCGCCGCCCTTATACCCCACGCCGATCGTGATGGCGGTCAGCAAGCTTAATAAAAAACGCCGTGTAGTGCGCCTCCCCGCAATGGCCCGTTCGATCACCGCCATGCCCGCGCTGTAGTCCCGTGCCGAGCAGCAGCGACACCGCTGCGAAACAGCCGCCGGCGGCAATGCAGATATACTGGTTGGGGATCTTCCTTTCAAAAAGCGCCCGATCTGGTGGAACAGGATGCGGTATTTCACCGCGTCAGCACCGCGCATACCACGCTAAACAGCGCACCAGGCGCGCGATCAGAGGCGCGTCGAGCCGATCCGCACGGCATGGAGGGCGAAGCGTGGTTTCCCCCCAGCGCGACGGCGACGCTCATGCGCAATCAGCGACGCCAGTACACACGTGGAACAGAGCCGCATAATACATCACACCCACGCTGATGACCTCCATCGCGAATACGGTCGCCGCCAGCGGCGTGCCGAACAGCGCCGCAAAGCCCGCCGCCATGCCGCACATGGTAATCGTGCGTGAATCACGGTCGTCCACCGCATCCCAGTGTCCGATGTTGCCCGAGATCGAACCGCCGAGGCTGAAGCGCCGCGCCTCACGTCCCGCGGAGCCGCCGCAAAGGTGGGTCAGCACCGAGGTGACGAAAATATGAGGCGGGACCGGAAGGTTCTCCGCACCGATGTAAAATGAAATTCGTACCGCGTCCCAGCGGCATTTCGCTCTTCTTATACCAGAACGCGATGAACACACTCCGCGAGCGGGCAGGAGGTATTCAGCAGCCAGTCATGCTGCTCCGCATCCTCCCCGCCCAGTCGAGCGCGTTGGAACGCCGTGCCCGGTCACCCCGACCACAACGCCGATCACACCGCGAACACGCACCATCCGCAAAGATAAGCGCGTTTTTCGCCTGCTTCTTCCTAGTACTCCATTCCATTCCCACACTCTCCTCATTCCTCAAACCCTCAAGTGCTAAGACCGGATCAGGCTACCCGCCCACTGCAAAAGCCGCTCGGATTGGATTGCAAACGGTTCCGTCCCTCCTGATGCGGCATGCCCGCCGTCAGGATCAGCCGTTCCTCCCCTGCGGAATAGCGGCAGAAGCTCCGACCGGCGGACAACAAACGCGCCCGTCCGACAGAAATGCACCGCGCGCAGAACGAAAAGGCGGATTTACAGCCCGCGAGCTGCCCGCTTTTTCGTGCAGGCGGTATATGTACGCACATATGGTAGATCCGCAGGCGCCGATCCTCACGGCGCGGCGGGCGTCGGACGGGCCGAAGCGCTCCCGCAGCGCCGCAAGGCTGCCGTACCACACCCTAGTATCATAGTAGAACCCGAACAACTCGGACGGCTCCCAGTGCAGCAGTTCTTCCCAAAGCCGGATACAAAGCCGCACACCTTGTCCCGTGCGGGCAGGCTTTCCAGCACCGCCCATACGCGGCCAGTCCTCCATGTGCCATGCATCCGAAGGATCACGACCACATCAATGTCGCCGTCCGGCCCCGCTCGCAAAACTGGCTGCCCAGCAGGCCACCCAGCACAATTTTTCACCGAACGCTTCCAGCACCGCCTGTGAACGCGTCATCCACTTTTCCGTATCCATGTCTGCCTCGCTCGATAAGGAATTGCTACAATCTTCTAGAGACATCTGCGTCCCAAAAACCGTATTGCGGACGTTGTGAGGTTTCCGCTACAGCACAGCATCATGCGCCCGCCCTCGACAATCAGTGGCGGATACAGCAATAATCTCCATCCTTCTTCTAAATTCGGAATGGAGGCGCGCGCAGTTGCACCTTGCTCAGCGTCAGCCCTCAGTTATCCTTGAGCGAGCCG
>VOFH01001930.1_pt1 | contig 11843 bp, 23 predicted proteins | sample 5384091 | NCBI WGS metagenome assembly VOFH01 (sample SAMN12384727, study PRJNA508395) | human gut metagenome | isolation source: healthy gut G | host: Homo sapiens
CATGGAATCAGAATCAGGCCGCGAAGCAACGCTCTTCCCTTGATCTTCTGATTCCAGCAGAACAGCCAGAAAGAGTCCCAGCACATAGCTGGCGGCCACACAGATAAACGCATACTCCAGGAATACACCAGGGACGGCCCCATGGTCCTGTCCGAAAACAGCTTGATAAAATTGGCCGCCCGTAAACCGGACCGTCTGTCCCTTCTTTAAGATATTCGTATTGGTAACACTTAAATAAATACTGTTAAACAGCGGATAAAGCTGACCAGCAGAATGATCGTCGGCATGACCAGCATTTTAAGACCAAACCTTCTCCCGGTTTCTCCATCAGCAGTCCTCCTTTTTTTTAATGAAGGTCCGGCCTTTTATAAAGCCGGACCTCTCTGGTCACTACTCTTCTGTTGCGATGTCGATTGCCTCCTGGATCTTTTCTGCCTGGATTCTGGCGATCTCGCCATGGTATCCACCTTACCGTTAAGCGCCTCCTGCGCGCTGTAATTCATCGTCTGCTCACCATTTACCTGAGAGAATCCCGGGAAAAATGTTCTCGATCGGCCAGGTACATTTGGTACTGCGGTCGGCACGATCTTATTTAACACGCCCTGGGCAACCTTGTTGTTAAGGTCTCGCCGCTGAAGAAGGGATTTCTTCGCCGGATACGCCCAGCATCCCTCGGTATATAAAGCGCCGCTGTTCTCTGCCCACCATTTTACAAACTTCTTCGCTTCCTCCGGGTACTTTGTCTGTGAGAATGCCATCAGAGCATCGCTGAAACTGGAGGTTCTGACCGCAGTTCCGTCCGGCCCCTTTAAATGCACTGTAAACCTCGGTATTTTCCAGAATCTCCGGATAATCGAAGATGGAAGCCGGGAAGCTGGTAAACCAGAACACGGACTTACCGCTGTAATACAGCTTCTCCGCATCCGGGCTGATTTATGTCCCAGGACACCGTCAGCCATAGCCTTTTTCCTTGAACGTCTTAAATAAATCGATGGCCGCCTTATATCTGTCATCCGTACTTCCCGGCGTGCCGTCCTCCTTCACGATTCCCGCGTCATTGCTCATGGCGAAGCACATAAAATAGTGCCACAGCCCCATGTCTGCTCCCCGCGAAATCCAGAGGAGTCAGATCCGGGCGGACCTCTTTGATCTTCTCACACGCCGCCAGCAGTTCATCCCAGGTTTCCGGAACCTTTTCGATTCCGCACTCCTTCAAAAATCGCTGCGGTAAAAGATCCTCTGTATCCCACCATATAAGGAACAGCGATCTGATCGCCCTCGTAAGTAAACGATTTCATTGTGGCTTCCCCATAGTCATCAATGGTTCCATCCTGTTTCCATTCCGCCACTACATCGTTAAGTTCCAGGGCCTCTCCCATTCTGGCGTACATGTCCGGAAGATCCAGAGCCACACTGGCCACGTCCGGTGCTGCATTGAGCTGACCGCGGTTAAAAACAACTGGTAATAATTATCCCATGGCTGTACCGTAACCTCGATATTCACGCCCGGGTTCTCGTTCTCATACTGTGCGATCAGTTTTTCACACGTCTCTAAGTAGGCGTCGTCGCTTCCGTAATTCATTTCCCAGAACTGCGCTGGTAATCTCGCCCTTCTGCTCCTCTTTGGCCGTCTGCGCCATCGGTCTCCGCTTTCGCTGTAGTCGTCTCCGTCTCCGTTTTCGCTCCGGTGGTGTCCCCCGCCCCGGAAGTGCCGCTGTTTCCACCACCGCCGCAGAGCCCCGCCATAACGGCCGCCGTTAGTGTCAGAGTACTCCATCTCTTCTTCATTGTAAACCCTCCTCTCGTTTGTCCTCCTGATCTGTTGCCTGTCCCATGGTGCATGTTTGAAAATAGCGTTCATTACTTCCTTATGTCAAAACTTCTTACTGCCTGATAAGTCTATTATAAGTAAGAGGAGGGACAATCTTCAACGGAGATAATTTTATAAAACCTGTAATTTTTTACTTTCGCCTGGCCGACTTCACCTTTCCTGCTAATTTCTCCAGCACGGCTGAAGTCTCCAGCCGGTCCTCCAATAAAGTCTTTGAGACCTTCATGGCATGGATTATCTTTTTCGTACCGCCTGAACTGTGCCGTCCCCTTCTCGTATTTCGACTGCGCCTTTCACATTTACTGATGATGGAAACAATTGGAGGAACCGCTGATTTTAGTTCCTCCATTAAAGAGCCTTTCTCCCAATATTTCGCAATTGTCCAGTGCTTCGTATTTCCCCGTCTCTTCACACCTCACCGCAGACAGTTGCTCCCCCATTCGCAAAAGTTCTGTTTCAACCAGTTCCTTTGAGAGATAAAGCGCCCTTATTCTGTTTTTCAAAAGCGTATGCTGAGGTGCCTTCTCTGAATTTGGTCTGTGCATTCTCGCACCTCTCCACAATCGAGACGATCACAAAAAGCGCCTCTTCCAGCGCCTCATTGTTGATATTAATCATCCTGTTTGTCTCCTTATTTCTGCTGTCTTCCACTGTTTGAACACCTTACCGCCGTCCTGTCATCGCAGATTCATCCTGACTTTTTATGCTCCCGGATGTCAGTATACCGTTGTCAATCATCACCTGCATGTTGATCATAGACCACGGCTTCTGTAAGGTTCCCATCCTGCTTTTTCTTCGTAAAACGCCTCAAGAATTTCAGCCAGCTTTTCCGCGCCTCTACATTCACTTCGTGCCCGCAGCCTTCCAATATCTTTATTCCCGCCCCATGAATCTTCTCTGCCATCATTTCGCGGCTCTTCTGTTTGCCCGGTCCTTCTCCCCACACACGATCAGTGTCCTGCAATCCACTTTTTCCAAATCTTCCTTTGAAATCTAGCGCCATCATAGATTTTGTCAACTGAATCAGTTCTCTCTTGCCTAACCCCATTTTCTTAAAAATCCCATTCGGCATCACCCGAAATATCATATTCTGCAGTCTTAAAAGCCGCTTCGGCATCACGTACTGTCCCCCAATCAAAACCAGCGACGTTACCTTTCCCGGATGCTCCACCACATAATTTAATGCAATCACAGCGCCCAAAGAAAGACCACAAAGCCCAAACTCCGTTTTTATAGACTCACAGTACGCCGAAAAATCCTCATATACTCTGCTATACGAAATCTTTCCCCATCTTTTAAAGCAAATACGTTCAGGCATTGAATCTCTTCCTGTTCTCTCATGCAGGAAACCGTTTTATTCCAACTATCTGGCCCCTGTCCAAGTCCATGTATAAAAATGTATTTCAATCCTTGTCTCCTCTGTCTTTTTATTTTTAACGTCTGTGAATTATTTTTTCATAAATTTAATATAAGCTTCTAATGCTGGCAGAGACTCCCTCAACGGTTTATTTTTGTAATAATCGATTACACTCTGCTATCGCTAGCGGAGACAGAGGGGGGGTGCAAAGGAGTATCTTTTCCCAACTATTTCAATCCGCTATCGCTAGCAGAGACTCCTTGCGGCGCTGACTGGAAAAGGGAGTTTCATATTTCAATCCACTCCGCTATCGCTAGCAGAGACACAATGGCGACAGAATTTGTCCGGAAGGATTCATAATTTCAATCCACTCCACTATCGCTAGCGGAGACATTTGGACTGTAAAACCAAATACCTTATGCATCGAATATTTCAATCCCCTCCACTATCGCTAGCAGAGACCAGCCGGGAGGCGCGGATATCTCTGATAGCATTTATTTCAATCCCTCCACTATCGCTAGCAGAGACTGCAAATTCACACATATTATACCATATAACCAGTAATAATCATGTGTATTTTGCATATATTTCATTAATCAATTCATCCAATTCTCCTATCTTCCCTCCATAACCGCGAAATTCTCGGTGCGAACCTCCCAGGGATTTTATGATCACTTCTGGTTCGCACCATAATTCACAGGCTAGAAAATGAGAGGTTTTTCTACATTTACCTTCATAGGCACCAAAATGTTTCCACCTTCGTATCATGTTTGTTGACCAGATAATATAATCTCAAACTAATCAGTAAAATTAATATAGATTACATTATGGCAATTTAAATGTTCTATATTTGTGTGAAATTCTTTAATTAAGATTATTGAATAAAGAGTCCGCAGTCCCCTCTTTATATAATAAGAAGCCAGCATTTCAACGCCATAGTTTTCCCAAATCTTCGGGATCTGCTTACGTAATAAATTTTTCTTTTGTTGAAATCTTTGTTTATTTCTTCAATCAATAAAGACTTATCCACAAAAAGGACCGTTTTTGCCTCCCTGAAACCATCAGTGATATCGCATGGCTAAAAAAACGATAGTATCCTTGCATAAATCACCTCCATTTCAGTTAATTCAGCAATAAGCACTGTTATTTTTCACAATATAAGTTTACTATATTTTATTTTACAAGTCAATTTATACAATTCAAAACCAATCATAATAAATATCTATTCCACTTCAGTAAGTAGATAAAGTTTCCTGAAGAATACCTCCCTCATATAAAGCTATTTTTCCACATATAAAGATAAAGAAAAAGACAACAGCCTCCTTTTAAGAGGCTAGTTGTCTATAATTCAAATCGTTGTTATCAGTAACCTTTGTTTTTTACCTCTAACACTCTCCCCTGCCACCATCCAATCATTCAACCGAAAACAAACTCTCCGCATAATTCACCGAAGCCATCGCATCCCTGCAATACCGGTCTGCCCGATCGTCTTTGCATAATCCTCCGTCAGTACGGCGCCTCCCACCATCACCTTTTGTTCCGGGCGCCGCTTTCTGCAGTTGCCGGATGGTCTCTTCCATACTGGGAACCGTTGTTGTCATCAGTGCGCTGAGTCCCACCAGCTTCACTGCCTGCTCTACAGCAGTCTCCACCACCAGCTCCGGAGGTACATCCTTCCCTAAATCAATGACATCATATCCATAGTTCTCCAGAAGCACCTTAACGATATTCTTCCTATATCATGGATATCCCCTTCACTGTCGCCAGAATGATCTTCCCTTCTTTCTCCTCTTCCCTGCCTGATTCGCTAGCTGCTCCTTGATGACTTCAAAGCCGCCTTGCCGCTTCCGCACTCATCAAAAGTGCGGAAGGAACACAGTGCCCTTCTCAAAGCCTTTTCCAACGCGGTCTAAAGCCGGGATCATCTCCTCAAATGATGACAAGGGGCTCCAGGAAGTCTTTCAGAGCTCCGTAACCGCCTGATGTGCACTCTCCTTCAATCCTCTCTCAATCTCTCAGCAAGAGAAGCAGACATCGCAGTTCCACTTCCATCCGCTTTACCGGAACCGCCCCTGGCGCACCGTCTGTCCCAGTGTCGCCACCTGGCCGCTGTAAACGCTGATATACTCACTGCATTGCGGATCCAGATCCGCCAGCACCCGAAAACTGTAATACGAGCGCATCATGGCCTCGGAATTCGATTAATAATCGCTCGCATTCAGCCCATTCTGCAGCGCCATGGTGAAAACGCCGCGTTGACGATCTCACGCTGGGAAGCCCGAAGGAAATATTGACACACCCAGGAATTGTCTTCCGCCCAGTTCATCCCTCACTCTTCTGACCGTTTCCAGTGTGGTAATCGCCCCTTTGCTGTCGGAGCTGACCGTCATACAGAGTGCATCGATGACAATATCTTTTCTCTCAATACCATATTCCGATGCCTTCGCATAAATCTTTTCAGCCACCTTTCAGACGCCCGTCTGCCGTCCCGGGATTCCGTCCTCGTCAAGCGCCAGAGCGACAACAACACCGCCATACCGCTTAACCAGAGGGAAATACCGCCTCCATCACTTCCTGCTTTCCGTTGACGGAGTTAATCAAAAGGCTTTTACCGTTGTAAACACGCAGAGCCGTTCCATGGCCTGAATATTGAGGTGTCTATCTGGAGGGGCAGATCGATGATACTCTGCAGTTCCATCACCACCTCCTCCATCATCGCCGCCTCATCGATCTCAGGCAGGCCCACATTCACATCCAGCACGTGCGCTCCGTTATCCTGCTGTGCCACACCTTCCCGCAGGATATATTCCAGATTATGGTCGCGAAGCGCCTGTTTAAACTTAGATTTTCCCGTCGGATTGATCCGTTCGCCGATGAGCACGGGATTCTGATTGATAACGACCGCCTGCGCATAGGAAGAAATTACGGTATAGTCCTTTTTCTCCGGCATGTGGGCCGGATGGTCCTTACAGAGTTCAATGGTTTTTTTTTATATGCTCCGGAGTTGTTCCGCAGCAGCCGCCCACGACACAGGCCCCCATCTCCACGATCTCTCATGGTCCTGGCAACCTATCCGCATCGATATCATAGACCGGTCTTTCCGCCTTCGCCTCGGAAGTCCGGCGTTTGGGATTTACAATGACCGGAACCGAGGCAGCCTTCATGATGTAAGCCAGTATCCCCTTCATCTGGACCGGTCCCAGACCACAGTTAATTCCCAGGAGCATCTACGCCCAGTCCCTCCAGCAGCGCGACTGTGGATTCCACGGTTCCTCCCTGTTAAAAGCTTGCCCTTGCTGTCAAAAAATCATCGTAGCGAAGACAGGAAGATCACAGTTTTCCTTAGCAGCCAGAACGGCCGCCTTTACCTCATAGCTGTCGCTCATAGTTTCTATCAAAACAAGATCAGCCCCTCGCGCGCACCGATTTTAACGACATCAGAGAACAGCCGGTACGCCTCCTCGAACCCAAGTCCCCAAGCGGCTTCAAAAGTTTTCCTGTGGGGTCCGATATCGAGAGCGATAAAGCCCTTTTTCTCCTGCTTTCGAGACAGCTTTCTTCGCATTTTCCATGGCCGCCGTCACAATCTCATCCAGCCCGTATTCACTGGCATCGTTAAACTTCAGCCCGTTTGGCTCCAAAAGTATTCGTCTTGACTAATGTCGGCTCCCGCCCAGATAATCGTAATGCAGCTTTGTCACAATCTCCGGATGAAGGATATTCCACGTCTCCCGGCAGTTCTCCCGGCTTCAGTCCATTTGCCTGCAGGAGACTTCCCGTGCCGCCGTCGAAAAATACGATTCTCTTCCTGATTTCTTCCATTAATTCTGTCATATCCCTTATCCTCTCCTGTACGCGCAGTCTGTTTTCGAACATAATTCACACCCCTCACCTCACAGCGGTGAGGCTTCGGGCTCACTCCCATCACCGCGGTCACGGATTTGGGGAGTCATCAAAGCGCTGTCTGTAAGCATAATACCGATCCTTTTAGCCGTCTCTAATACAGCGGTAATATCCTCTGGCATTCCAATGGAAAATCGCCGTATCCGGGACTGAACCTGGGCCGCAGATAGAGTCCCTTTTTCTCAAATGTCTCCTTCAGTGCCGTGTTTATCTCATCACAGTACGATTCGATCATGGCAGTGGCCGCCGCCTGCATGGTCACCGCCTTGCTCATCTGAAGCTTCGAGTACTTACGGATCAGGAATCCGCCTCCGTGCCAAGGGTAGCGGCAAATAAAATGACCTGTTCGCAGTCCTTCAGATTACGGCTGAGGCTCCGGCTCTTCGTCCGAAACACCGTAAAATCCAGCTCTTCCTCCGCCAAAATGAAAAAGGATATACCCTGTATATACTTTTTGGAGATACCGCGGCCTCCAGCTCCTCCCACATTCTTCTATCAGCTTCGAAACCTTCTCTATCCGCTTCCTGTCTGCCATACCCCAGATACCTCCGAATCTCTCTCCGGCTGATTTCCATACACATCACTCCACTTCTTTACCGGAACTTCCTGCAGCTTTCCCTTAATACATTCATGAAAGAATTTCCGACAAATTCTCTTTAATCTTTGACATCCGGCTTATTCATGGAATACACGTGAATCGCGTCCACTCCATTGGCTATGAGATCGATAATCTGCTCCGTGGCATAGGCGATCCCCGCCTGCTTCATGGCCGCCGGATTATCTCCGAACCGGTCCACAATCGCTTTAAACCGGGACGGCAAATACGTTCCTGAGAGCTGGCAGCTGGGGTGATCTGCTTCACATTCGTCACCGGCATAATTCCAGCCACAACCGGTACGGTAACCCTTTCTCCCGGATACGGTACAGGTAATTATAAAGGATATTATTGTCAAAGAACATCTGGGTCGTCACAAAATCACAGCCCGCCTCCACCTTCTCCTTCAGATAGTCCATGTCGATGGTTTTGCTCACCGATTCCACATGGCCCTCCGGATAACAGGCCGCTCCGATGCAGAAATCGCCGCAGGCCTTGATCTCCCGGATCAGCCCGAGGCAAAGCGGTAATCCGATGCCACAGGTCCATTCCTTCGGGACATCGCCGCGCAGAGCAAGGACATTCTCAACTCCCGCAGCCTTTAACTCTTCCAACACCCGTGCACCTTTTTCTCTTGTGGAAGAGACGCAGGTAACGTGCGCCAGCGCCGTTACCTGGTACTCATGATGCAGGGTGGAGGCGATGTCCACCGTGTACCGGCTTGTACCGCCTCCTGCTCCGTATGTCACGCTCATAAAGGCCGGCTTCAGCTTCGCGATCTCTGCCGCCGCCCTCTCAACCGATTCATACTTATCTTCCGTCTTTGGAGGAAACACCTCAAAGGATAGCGTGGGCTTTTCCCTGCCCCAGTATGTCTTTGATCTTCATGTATCAATCTCCTGTCTTTCGTAATATCCGCCTTACTGCCCCATAAAAATCCGGGCGATCGGCGAATCCGCGGGCAGAATCAGCGTATTGCCGTCTCCCTTTAACGAGGCCCGCGCCGCTTCCAGCGACCTGGTGTAGGAATAAAAATCAGCCTTCTGCGGATCGCGGTACGCCTCCGCCATAATTCTCATATACTCGGCCTCACCGTCCGCCGTAATCGCCGCTGCCTGCGCTTTCGCATCAGAAATGCTGATGGCAATTTCTCGGTCCGTTGTATTTTGATCTTCTGTGCCTCGGCCTGCCCCTCCGCTGTATAGGTGGCCGCGATCTTATCCGCTCCGAAATCATACGCTCATAAACCGCCGCCTTATTATCGGCAGGCAGATCCAGCCGCTTCGTCTCCACGGCCAGCAGCTCAATTCCATATTCAGCCATGCTGTCTCCGACATTTGTCATAATAGCCTGGGACAGTTCCCCATCCCGGCCGCTGATAACCTCATTCTGGCTCATGCTGCTGATCACATTTTTAACGGAATTATAAACCACCGTATCGATTCTTCCCTCCGTGTTCGCTACGGAAGAATTCAGCGTCTGCGCAAACTTCAGAGGATCTGTAATGCGCCACAGCACATAGCTGTCACTCAGCATAGTCTTCTTATCCATGGTGATCACGTCAGACGCCGCCAGATCATACAAGAGGATCTGCTTCGGCAGCGTATCCGCCGTCTGAATAAATGGAAGCTTCAGTGTAACTCCTGCCGTATCCACGACCCGTTCCACACGGCCAAACTGCCGGATCAGCTTATATTCATTTTCTTTTGTTACTACAACTGAACCTAATAATACTATAACGACGGCCAGTCCTGCAATAGTTCCCGTCACTTTTTTCAATGTTTTTTTCATTCTGCCCCATTAGCCGTCCTTCCCGTCCTCTGTTCCATAATCTGCTTCTTCAGCCGTACTCTGCGTGCCGGAACCGGTAAAGCTGTCTAAAGGGCAGAATCGTTTCCGTCTTGCCGGTGCCGTCGATGATCACCTTCATTCCCGGCAGTACATCCTCCATGGCCTCGTAGAACATACGCTTCCTCGTCACTTCCGGATTCCTGCTGTATTCCACGTACATGGCGTTAAATTTTGCAACCTCCGCATTGGCCTCGTTGACACGCTGCACCTTTGAAGACTCTGCCTCCTGCAGTATCTTATCCGTCTGCGCCGTGGCTTCCGGAAGCTTTTTCATTGCGGTACTTGTTCGCATTGTTAATCGCGGTTTCCTTCCCTGTTTGGCTGTTTCCACTGCCTTAAAGGCCTCCATAACCTCTACAGTCGGGGGCTCGGAATCCTGGATTGTGACGTTGACAACGGAAAGCCCCACATCGTGCTGCTCCAGCTTATTCATAATCATTTCTTTCACCTTGGACTGTATCTCATTTTTTCCATTGGTCAGCACCGAGTCCACATCATAGCTCCCTATTACGGTACGGATGCAGCTCCTGCTGATATTCTGCAAAATGGTAAACGGATCCTGCGATGCATAGACGGCCTTCACCGGATCCACTACCTTGTACTCCACGAAGAAATCCACGTTTACAAAATTATAATCACTGGTAATCATCAGAGAATCCGCTTCCTCCGACTGGTTATCCGACGGGTCGTATCCGATCGCCACCCCCTGAATGGTGGTATTCACCTTCTGCACCCGCTGAATAAACGGGATTTTAAAATGCAGACCGGGCTCCGCTACCGCCTTCGCCGTTCCCAGCGTCGTAAGCACCGCCTGCTCCTGTTCCTGAATATTATAAACAGAGCTAAGACCTATCACGGAATCGCTATCACCAGCACTGCGGCTACTCCTGATTTCTTAAGCAGACCTGACACTTTCTTTAACTTTGGTTTCTTTTCGGGATCAAATGTTTCCATAATTTCTCCGCCTTTCTTTCTGTAGGTTTCTGGTATCTCTCGTAAGGACTTCTGAAAACGCGGCCGCGTTTCCTTTCTATAAACCGGGGAGTTCTTTTCCATGATATCAAAAAAGACTTTTATTGACAGCCAAACGGTTATCAATAAAAGTCTTGCACATTTCATAAGTATGCGGATAAATGTTACTTTATCGTTCTGACGCAATCTTATCCAGTCCCGGGACTGGAAGCTACTCCCTCTTACGATTGAGAATACTATATCATAATTTAACTGGATTGTCAAGAAAATATCACATGGTTCACGGTCCTTTGATACTGTTCACGGCCTGCACTTCGTAACAGTTCAGACGACTCATCTTCTTGACTGTTACTACACCTGATCCTGCTTCCGGATCATTATAGGATACATAGACATACATGGCATCCTCTCCTTCATATCTGTAAATTTCAATGGCGAACATCCCTTCATAGATATAGCTGCTCTGCCCCTGCTTCGCTATATCCCGGGCTTCCTCCATAATTTCGCCTGTTTTCCCTGTCTTCCAAGGCGATTCCGCTGCTCTCTTCCGTTGCAGTCAAAAAACGTTCCAGAAATTCAAGAGAGGCTTCGCCGCTGTTAAGCCGGGAAATATAATCATGAAGTTCCCCGGTAGCAGTATCATAATTCACATCCACATACTGGTAACTATATTCGCCCTCCGCCGTCTCAGCCCCGGAATCCGTCAGATAAAAGCTTCTGATGCTTTCATAATACGAGGTGTCCTCGTAGAGATAATTGTCCGTATAAAATTCATCAGAATCAAGACTGTATCCAAAACCGGAACTCTCCCGCGGCCTTCAGCATCTGCTCACTCACATATGCACCATCCGCCGGAAAATGGTAGAATCCCAGACACCGCTCACCGGCCTCCATTACCTCCTCATCGCTCAGCTCTGTAAAGTCTGATTCATAATTGTAGCTATATGCCTCTGTTGTTTCCACGGATCCCCTGATGGAATCGCGCAGAAGGCCCCCTACATTTACAAACGCTATCACGGCAACTGCAAAGAAGGCCAGTCACCGCCGTAATCAGTACGGTTTTACCCGTGTGATTCTTCGTGCCCTCCGGCTTCACACTTCCGGTACCTGCCGGGCTCCTGTAGGATCCATTCAGTCCGCTGCTTCGCTGTGGCGCCTGTCCTGGCTGCCTTATTTGGCCCATCTGTGCCGGGCCGTCCTGTCTGGACCGCCGTTCCCTGCGTCCGGCTTCCATGAAAGGGTCCTGCGCCTGATGACGGATTCTGCCCCCGGCCTGCCCGGAACCGTTCCGCCTGGAGTATTTTCTGCCTGGAGTATTTCTGCCCGAGTATCTT
>VOFH01004234.1_pt1 | contig 11827 bp, 19 predicted proteins | sample 5384091 | NCBI WGS metagenome assembly VOFH01 (sample SAMN12384727, study PRJNA508395) | human gut metagenome | isolation source: healthy gut G | host: Homo sapiens
ACTCCATTACGCAGTCACTGATCCAAGTCTGCATTATGTGCATCTGATCCAATCGTAATGATCTTACCTCCCATATCATGATACAGTTTCAGAATTTCTTTTGATGGCATTAGACTTTTCAGTTTATATGCACGACTTGAAGTATTAAGTTCAATTCCTTTTCCGTCTGCGATCACAACTTCAAAAAATCTGTTTGATCAGATCCTGAATCTTTTCAAATTGATCTCCTGCTTATCATATCTTTGATCACATCAAGATGACCAAGAATGCTGTAATCTTTGTATACTTTAACAACATCCAAAATCTCCTGATAATACCTTCGATTGTATTCTAACTGTGTCTTTCCTTCCTGTGGCTCTTGTCTCCAATATTCTTTGTTTTCAACTTGATGACAAGAAAAAGATTACAAAATCAAACGGATACTGTCTGAATGTTTCTTCATACGCTTTCGTCGTATGCGTCTGAATTCCAAATTCAATTCCTGTCTTTAATGTGATCTGCCCTTTATACTTATCTTTCATTTTTCCATTTCCTTCAAAAATAAGCATCATAATCACAATTAACGACAGTTGGCACATCATAATCTGAATGTTCTGTAAAACATAATTCATCCATCCCTAATTTGATCGCTTTCTGAATTTCAAGTTCCATTGGAAATCTGTGTCTTCACTAAAATGTGAATGTACATGATAATCTGCAACATTGTAAACCTCCTGTCTGATCATTCTTCATTTAAAAAAATCATAGAATTTCTTGGGAAGCCGATTGTTACTTTCTGTGTATTCTTCTTCTTTTAGATTCGATGTAAAAACTTAGTTGTAATTTGCTGCAAAGTTTTACACAAATATAACCCCATCCCTGTTGATTTTTGATAGTTTCTTCCTGTAGTTCCAGTATACCCTTTTGTCCGTGATCCTTGCAAATCTTTTGGTGAGATTCCAATTCCATTGTCTCTGATTTCCAGAAGTATTTCATTCTTTTTTCACATCTTGCACAAAATGATATTTCTGCTTCTTCTTTTTATATTTTATTGCATTGCTAATAACTTGATTTAATATAAATAAAACCATTTTTTCATCATGAAGATCTTCTGATCCAGATTCTCTATTTTAATTTTTATCTTATTTCCGATCAGACTTTTGCATTTGCTTTTACCGCATTTTCCACCACCTTCTTTTTAAACTTAACTCTTTCACTAGATAGTCTTTTCTACACTATTACTCCTCGCATAATACAATGCCTGCTCAAATAATAATTGATCTGCTGCATTTCTTCATCCATTGCCCGTGTTATCTCACTTGGATGATTTTCAAGGATCAGTCTTGTTGCTGCCAATGGTGTTTTTACTTCCATGAATCCACATCTCAATATATTCGGTATCCTGCTGCCTCTATCTTATATTTCAATATCTCATCATTCATGGACTTGTTGCACGTCTGCAATATTTCATATAGAAACTCTCCTTCTGCAAAATCTGGCAATTCTAACATTTCTGTTAATGCTCACTTGTTCCGATCAGATATAAGTCTTCGCCTTCAATTTCGGCAAAGCTCATAACGCCTGTAACAACGTTGCTTCTGATCATGAAAGGTGGGATACAGTATGTGAATCCACTGATCGATCATAAAGTCACGTGCATAAGAGATAACTGCTGAGTGAAGACGTGCAATATCTCCCATCAGATAATAGAAACCATTTCCGGCAACCTTTCCTGCACTTTCAAGATCGATTCCGTTGAATTTTTCCATAATTTCTGTATGGTATGGGATTTCAAAGTCCGGGACAACCGGTTCGCCAAATTTTTCAATTTCAACATTCTGGCTGTCGTCTTTACCAATCGGCACAGATGGATAGATGATATTTGGGATAACCATCATATCTTTTTGATTTTTGCTTCTACTTCTTTTTCTTCGGCAGAAAGTTCTTCCATACGATTCTGCCGTTTTTCCTGAACTTTTTCTTAAGCTCTTCGGCTTTTTCTTTTTCGCCATGAGCCATGCATGCACCGATTTCTTTGGAAACTTTATTTTTTCTCAGCACGGAGTGCTTCTACTTCCTGCCTTTGATTTCACGGTTTCTTTGTCAAGTTCGATTACTTCATCTACAAGTGGAAGCTTTTCATCCTGGAATTTTTTCTTGATGTTTTCTTTTACAACATCCGGGTTCTGTCTTAAAAATTTAATATCTAACATAACTGTTCTCCTGTCTTATTTCTTTATTTTTATTACTGTGGTTTGATCGCATCCTGTACATCCGGATCATACATTTCCTGGTAAACGGCCTGATCTAGTGATTCGGCCTCTTCTTCAGAGAGCTCAATGTAACTTTCACCACGCACAATTTCTTTTATATAAGTGTAACAGCCTTCTCTGCTGTGCATGGAATTGAGGATCCATCCATTGTTGTCATTGTCAAGCATTGTGAGGCGAAGCTGAGTTTTCCACCCATTTCACACGAAAGCATCGTATTTTACAATACCTACTTTCTGGTAGCTGCTTCCAACGCGCGATACAATATGCGGATGTCCGCTTTTTTTTCGTGGGCAATGTTGGAAATTTTTTCGAGTTCATCGAATCTTGCAAACTGAAGCTTGATTTTTCCAGCGTTTTCCGTTTTGTCCGCGCATGAATACGTTATAGCTGTTTTCAGGCGGTTGTATTTTCATATAAACATTGATATAAAGAAGAAACATCAATATGATCAGCATGATAAGAAAAAGAAATATATACGCCGGATCAATTCCAAGTGATTTCAGAATTTTACCCATTTCCATATATTCATTTTCCTTCCTGTATTGACATTAACAATTCAAATATACGTTCCAGATCGTTGTCCGAATAATATTCAATTTCAATTTTGCCTTTTCCGTTGGCTTTTTGATTGACATGGACTTTGGAACCGATGATTGACTTTATACGTTCCTCCAGATCTTCATATACAAATGCATTCTGGATAACAGGCTTTTTCTTTTTCTTTTTTGGGTTTTTTCAGTTCTTTGACAAGTTTTTCGGTATCCCTGACACTGATTTTCATCAAATACTTTATTTGCAAGAATGAACTGCTGTTCTTCATCTTCGATTGCAAGAAGAGCACTTGCATGTCCGGTTGAAATCATGTCATCGATGATCATCTGCTGTACTCTTCGTCCAGTTTTAGAAGACGCATGGAGTTTGTAACAGCAGTTCTGCTCTTTGAAACTCGCTCGGCTACCTCGTCCTGCTTCAGACTGAAATTCATTTAGCAGGCGTTTGTATGCCTGCCTTCTTCGATTGGATTCAAATTTTCACGCTGAATATTTTCAATAAGAGAAATCTCAACGATTTCCTGATCTGTGTATTCTTTAATGATAACAGGGAACCTCTTTGATACCGGCCTGCTTTGCTGCACGCCATCGACGCTCGCCGGCGATGATCTCGTAGTAATCGTTCCGTTTCTGAACAATCAGAGGTTGTCGCAGGATTCCAAACTGTTTGATTGAATCGGCAAGTTCCAAGAGAGCACCTTCCTCAAAATGTTTTCTCGGCTGGTCACGGTTTGGCTCCACATCATTGATCTTCATCATGATTGCCCGGCATTCACTACTTCTTTTTAACCGGTGCAGTATGTTTTGCGGTTTTGTTTTCTTTGATTAAACTATCCAGACCTTTCCCAAGTCCGCCTCGTTTTGCTGTCATGCTTACTCTTCTCCTTTATGAATTACTTCATCTGCTAATAACATATAACTTTCAGCTCCTGTTGAACGAGGATCATATAAGTTGATTGGTAAGCCATGACTTGGGGCTTCTGCAAGTCGTATATTACGTGGAATGATAGTTTTGTAAATTGTCTGATCAAGATTATCTTTTACATTTTCAACAACTTGAAGAGAAAGATTGGTTCTGGCATCATACATGGTAAATACAACGCCTTCCATTTCAAGGTTTTCGTTCAATCTTTCTTTTACAAGCTCGATTGTTTTAATCAGCTGGCTCAATCCTTCAAGTGCATAGTATTCACACTGAATTTGAATTGATTGTCAGCATACTAAGTGAAGGTGGGCAGTCGATAATGACGTAATCGTAATTACTTCTTATCTTAAGCACCTCATCTCTTAATATGTATTCTTTTGTTCTCAGTATCGAGCAACTCTATTTCGGCGCCAGACAGATCAATGTTTGCGGGATGATTACGTCGAAAGATTTTCAATTGCTTCTTTGCATAACACCTGATCTCATAGTGGCTTCGCCGATTAAAAGATCAATGTATAGGCAACATTATCCTTATCTATAACCAAGACCGCTGGACATTTTCCCTGTGGATCCATGTCGATTGCGAGAACTTTCTGCCATAATTCCACATATTTTTAAACACGAGGATAAATTGATCGCTGTTGATTTTATTAGTTTTCCCAACACTGACCCTTTTTTGATCCAAACCATCTTTATTCGTCCCATTGCTAATTACCTCCTTTCTAATAGTGTGCAAATATATATGAAGTTTTATTTACATCTAGGTATAATTGTAACACTAAACTTTATCTAAATCTACTAAATGTTTCACGTGAAACATTTATTTTGGCATTTTTATAAATAAGGGATTTTTTGCGCGAAACATTCTACAAAGTGAAATGTCAAATGTTATAAAAACATTCGTAATCCGATTCCTGTTTTTTTGAAAAAAATGGCGCACGTGCATTTTGTACGGGTCAAGAGGTCAGTTTCCCCTTGCAAAGCAAGCTTGCATCGACTTTCTGACCTTTTGCCCATGGCATCATCATGATTTTAGATATATTAAAATATATTTGGCTATGATTCCAACTGAAAAAAGAGAAAACAAAATGTTTATCCTTGAAACATTTTGTCTGCAAAATTTCAAGGAACAATAACATGATGAATTCTTTTAAACTGTAAGGAGATTATGGTATACTTATCTATAAGCCACAAGGTGAAACATTACTAAAAACAGATACTATTTGAATATGATCTTTGAATCGGGGCAAAATGATTCGGAGAAAGGACAATTAACGATGAAAAATAAATTGAAAAGTTGTAATTTTGCAACTAATCTTGTGCGATTAAATCCATTTATCAAATAATTCTTTCTTATAAAAAATAGCAGCAAAGACAGCTTGTAAAACTCATCCGTCTTTATTATGACCAGACATTTGGAAATATCTATTATCAAAATCAACGAAATTGTAAACCACTTTCTTTTGCTAGATTCTTTGATTTGGATTCTACAACTGCTGCTGTCTTAGAATAGAAAAAACTTAAGCGGCAATTCTAATGATCAAAAGCATACTGTTTATACTTATGGATCTGCTATATTCTACCATCTGAAAACCAAACCATTCCCTTATACTAATTTCTTTCATCCCTTGTTCCATTTTATTAAACCATTCATTGGCGAAAAGGCAGATGTTTAACGGTAGAATCTTTCTCTGCTTCTTCATGAAATTTTAAATGATTGAAAACAGTTTGGAAAGATTTTTTCTTGAATCTTCTGTCACTTACGGATTTTGCAAAATGTCGAACGATCAGAACCAAACGCTGAAGTTCCTTATCAAATACCGATTAATTCTTTCTACCTTATAACATTATTCATTCAAAATTGATGAAAATTTTGGATAATCGTTATCTGTATGACGAAGATACGATAGATTATCAGATGTTTGAAGATATAATGAATCTGCTCATAATGAAAACGCACATTCAAAATTTGTTTGCAACCAGACAAAAGTACCGTGGATTTACAAAGTATCTTCAAATATTTATCATTGTATTGCAAGGCGACAAATAGTATAGAATGCATGGTCCCATTGGACAATTTTATTTTGATACATCTTCAATTCAGGAATCTTTTTCTGCAATATAGTTATGATCATATTCGAGCTTTTACGAAATACTTTTTGCTAACTGAAAACATGGAAATGCAAAATCTCCCATATCATCTTTTGGTGGTATTTCAAGAATCCCATCAATTTTTCTTTATCTAATTCTTCAATTGTTTGATCTAGTAGATCAATAACTTTATTTCTCATAATCTTCGGTTACATCCTACATCTCTATCATAGTCTGGATCACCACTGCATTTGTTTTCCATCGTTCAATAGAAAATTCTTTTGTTAGTTTATTTTCTGAAAACAGAACGCTTCTCATAGAAATCTTTTGCATTTTTTATCACTTTTGGTTTTTTTCCTGAAAAACAAAACAGAAGGATATTTTGGGCTCATCAAATTCATTTCAAAATTAAATGAAAATCAAAAACACCTATCTCATTTAAAAGACTCTCTAACACTGCCTGCTTTTTTAAAAATGAAAATGTCAAATAAATTTTTTGAAGAATTGATGAATCCTGATAATTGATATTTTGTGTTGGATAAAGTTTCTTAACATATCCCATCAACTGTTCAAAATAGAATAAACTATAACAATTAATCTTGAACTTTCCACAAAAGAACTAATAGCTGCAAAAGGCAAGTTCTTCCAGTCCCTTCTGGTAAAAAGTTCAATTTTTGTTATCTTTACTTCTGTTTTTCCGTGCAGGATCATTGAAATTCATGAAGTCTCTTTTTCAATCTGAATCATATCTTCCAGAAACAGGCTTGATTTTTTTGATCTTTCCAATGAACGGGAGAAAATGCCTTGGATCTGAATACAACTGGTTTATTTTGTGATCGCACCTTCGGTTTTTCATTCGGAAAGTTCATGAACAATATCCCGGATTTTATGATTCAAAGAATCCACCAAGTTTTCAATTCCTGAATCTGTATTCGGAAATAGATAAATATAACTGATCGATCAGGTCAAACTTTATCTTTGTCTTTTTTCCAAAATTTTCTGCTTTCTGCCGTATTGTAATGGATATCCGAAAAGAATTGAACTCTTCAAACACTAGTCAAAATCGGTTCTTATTTAAAGAGTCAAAATCCTGCTTTTTCAGGAAAACGCGGAAAGGCGATTTTGTAAATGAATCTTTAAGAATCCGCGCCTGCCATATCCGATCCGGAATCTCAAAAGAAATAATATCCAGATGCTGCCGCCTAAAATTTTCACTGCTTTCTTTGAATTTGCTTTCCTCTTTAATATCTCCTCGGATTTATATGGCAGAAAATATCCATCCTCTTTTACATAAGGAAGACAATATTTATAAAACTGATTAAATTGGCAACAGCGTTAATTGAAACAACATAATCAAATTGTTGCTCTATATTTTTGTTTTGCAAAATCTTTCTTCCATGAATTGTACACATCTTTACGGAAAATAAACAGTAATTTACACTGTTTTAAGAAATAGGTACACAATTTTGAAAGATAGCACCTTAAAGGTACACGATAAAGTGATAATGTTTTTAAAAAATACAATCATGCACCTAAAAGGTATACGAAAACCAGAAAAAACATACTTTTTGCCCTATAAAGCACACGATATCGATCATTCTTTGTAAAATAGATGTGTACTTTTGGGTGATGCCCTCAAAAGTACATCATCTATATAAAGGGAAAAACAGAAACCAGAAATAATGGATTCTGTAATATCCCAAAAAAGATCAAAATACAGGTTGGGTTATCTGGCGGTCTAATGTCCTAGATATACCAGTAATACAGAAATATCGGCAGGTGAGACACCGGAAATACGGGATGCCTGACCGATGGAAAGCGGTCGGAACTGCTTTTAATTTCTGCACAGCTTCGATTCGCAGGCTCGGAACAGCATCGTAATCGATATCTGCCGGTATTTTCCTGGTTTCAAGCTTTTAAACTGTTCCACCTGTTTTAACTGGCGCTTGATATATCCGTCATATTTGATGTTGATATCAATTTGTTCCATAATCTCTCGGCTGAAGCTTTCTGTTCGCATATGGTCGATAGGTTCGAGAAGCTCATAATTCAGCTCAGGACGCTTAATAAGCTCAGCAAGTGTAGATCCTGAAGTAAGAGGCGTACTGCCGCAATTTGTGAGAAAATCCGTGATTTCCTGGGAAGTTCCAACGTTGGTATGCTCAAGCCTGTGGATCTCCTTGCGGATGATTTCTTCTTTGTCTAACAACATCTGGTATCTCTCGTCTGAAATAAGCCCTATTTTGTGCCCTATTTCGGTTAGTCTCTGATCGGCGTTGTCCTGGCGCAGGAGTAACCGGTATTCGGCTCTTGAAGTCATCATACGATATGGTTCGTGGCTTTCTTTTTTGTAACCAGATCATCGATCAGAACACCGATATAAGCCTGGGAACGGTCTAAAATAATTGATCTTTTTCAAGAAGTTTCCGTGCAGCATTGATTCCTGCCATCAGACCTTGTGCTGCTGCCTCTTCATATCCTGAACTTCCATTAAACTGACCACCGCTGAACCCGTCAATCTCTTTAAATTCCAATGAAGCTTTTTAGCTGTCGCATCAATACAATCATATTCAATTGCATAAGCATTTCTCACAATCTTAGCATTCTCTAATCCTGGCACACTTGTGATACATCTTATACTGTACATCTTCCGGCAAGCGAGCTTGACATACCCCCAACATACATTCTCATTCGTTACTCAGCCCTCTGGCTCAATAAATACCTGATGTCTATTCTTATCGGGAATTTCACAATCTTATCTTCAATCGATGGGCAGTATCTAGGTCCTGTTCCTTCAATCGCACCAGAAAATAACGGTGATCTGGAATATTTTCTTTAATGATTTCATGTGTTTCTTCCGTCGTATAGTTAACCAACAGGAAATCTGTCTCTCTTAATATCTTCTTCCTTATTTGTAAAAGAATGGAACAATTCTCTCGTCTCCAAACTGTTCTGCCATTTAGAAAAATCAATGCGTATTCTTATCGATACTGGCCGGTGTCCCGGTCTTAAATCGTCATCATGGAATTCCATGACTCTTCAGACATCTGTCAGGTAATTTGCTGCCTGAAGTCCATTTGGTCCTGTATGATTGCTTACTTCTCCATAAATACAGCTTGCCTTTAAATATGTTCCTGTCGTTAAGACAACGGCCTTTTGCATAGTAAACAGCTCCAGAATATGTCTTAACGCCTTTTGATCTTCCCATCTTCAACAAGAATCTCTGTAACTTCGCCCTGACGAAGTGTAAGGTTTTGGTGTTTTCCCATCACCTGTGTCATGGAAATAGAATATTTCTTCTTATCTGCCTGTGTTTTAGGGAATGAACTGCAGGCCCCTTTAGATTTATTCAACATCTTTAGACTGTAGATAAAGTCTTATCAATATTTTTACCCATTTCACCGCCGAGCGCATCCATTTCTTTTACCAGATGTCCTTTGAGGTACCGCCGATATTAGGATTACATGGCATCAATGCAACTTTATCCATGCTTACTGTAAAACAAATCGTTTCAAACCGATTCTGGCTGCTGCAAGTGCAGCTTCGCATCCGGCATGACCTGCACCTACAACAATAATATCATATTTTTTCTTCTAAATTATTCATCTTTATTTACCCATACAAAATTTGCTGAAAATCTCATTTACCAGATCTTCTCCCACAGATTCTCCTGTGATAAATCCTAAATGCTCATATGCATCCAAAAGATCAATGGAGAAAAAGTCTTCCGGCATTCCATCTTCAATACTCTGCAACACCATAGCAAGACTCTTTAAAGCTTCACTTACTTCTGTTTTATGTCTCATGTTCGTCAAATAAATCTCATCATTAAAGGATACATGTCCTTCAAAGAAAATATCCTGGACAGCTGATACAATTCTTCAATTCCAGTCTGCTCTTTGGCTGAAATCTGCACAATCTGGCTCAAATCAACTTTTTCTTTGAGATCTTTTATCAACAACCTGATCAAGATCTGCTTTGTTTAATAATACGATCGTCTGCTTATCTTCAATCAGCTCCATAATCTCTTCATCATCTTTTGTTAATGGATCTGAAGTATCCACAACATATAATACAAGATCCGCTTTTTGTCAACAAATCTTTTGCTTTATCCACACCGATCTTCTCAATGAGATCATTCGTATCTCTGATTCCTGCTGTGTCAATGATATTCAACGGAATCCCTTTAATCTGAATAGATTCTTCTAACGTATCTCTTGTTGTTCCTGCAATATCTGTGACGATTGCTCGTTCTTCTCCAAGTAATACATTTAACACAGATGATTTTCCAGCATTCGGTTTTCCAACGATAACTGTCTGAATTCCCTCTTTCAGAATTCTTCCATTATCAGCATTCTCCATAAACTCATTTAACTGATTTATGATCACTTCGACTTGATCTTTCAATTCATCTGAAAATCCGTCCACACTGTAATGTTCCGGATCATCTAATGCAGATTCAATAAACGCCACACTGTGAATGATCTGTTTTCGAATCTCTGTGATCTTCTTTCCTAACGCACCCTCTAACTGCTTTAAAGATGTACTCATTGCAAATTCATTCTTTGACTGAATTAGATCCATAACTGCTTCAGCCTCAGAAAGATCGATCCTTCCATTCAAAAAATGCTCTCTTTGTAAACTCTCCCGGCTCAGCTGGCGTTGCTCCTGCCTTAAATACTGCTTCCAGAACCTTCTTCATAACAACCACACCACCGTGGCAGTTAATCTCAACAACATCTTCTGCTGTATAAGAATGAGGTCCTTTCATAACTAATACAATACATTCATCTAGCAATGTGCTTTCATCATAGACATGTCCATAATGTGCCGTATATGTCTTTACATCTTTGATCTTCTTATCTTTTTTCTTCGGTTTAAATACTTTTCAATAATATCAAGTGCCTCATCTCCACTGATCCTGATAATTCCAATCCCACTGTTAGTCATTGGAGTGGCAATTGCTGCAATCGTATTTGATTTCATATAATATACCAAAAAGGGCTTGCCTAAATTAAGGCAGCCCTATATCTTATTTTTTAAGCATAACAACAACTTTACGATAAGGATCCTTACCTTCGCTCTTTTGTGATCACTTCTGGATCTCTGCAATGCAGAATGGATGATTCTACGCTCATTTTGGATTCATTGGTTCTAAGTAAATAGGTTTCTTATTCTTCTTTACTTTATAAGCAATGCTTCCAGCTAATTTCTCTAAAGTCTGCTGTCTTCTTTCTCTATAATTTTTTTCTGTATCAAGCTTTGATCTTTACAAAGAATCGCTTTCTTTATTCACATAAAGACTTATAAGATACTGCAGGGCATCCAGTGTCTGTCCATGCTTTTACCGATCAATGCACCCATCTTTCTCCAGATACATTGATGTTTAATACGTTATCTCTGCGGTTGTAGTAAAAGATTTAGCTTTGGATCAAGTCCCATTGCTCTTAAATACTTCATCTAAATACTTCTCTGTATCTTGGACGATCTGATCAATGTTTTCTGGTGTCTTATTTTTTCTTGGTTCCTTTACAGGAACTTTATCTTTTCACCTTTGACTCTTCTTAGGCTGACGATTTGATTTCTCATCGACCTTCTTTTGATGGCTTTTTTTCTCAGCTTTTTTCTTTTGGTTGTTCCTTTTCTATTGTCTGAGACTTCATATTTTTCTGTCTCTTTTTTCTTCTTTTTAATTTCAATGATCACAGGTTTCTTAAATAACCCTAAAATCCATTACTACCTGAATCGATCACTGTGTAACTTGAGGTCTGTACTTGGAATTCCTAACTCCATTGCAGCATTCATAACTGCATCAGATTCAGTTTTACCAGTAAATCTCTTTTGCTGACATCCATATTTACCTCCCTTGTTTTTTTGAGTGCATTTGCTTTTGAAGCAATTCCTCCTTTAGAATTTCCTGAATATTCAATATTCTGTATGTTGATTTCAGGTTTGCACTCTTCTTGATATTAGAATCTGCTCCCTTGCTGTCCCTGCTGTTCTGCTTG
>VOFH01002572.1_pt1 | contig 11825 bp, 20 predicted proteins | sample 5384091 | NCBI WGS metagenome assembly VOFH01 (sample SAMN12384727, study PRJNA508395) | human gut metagenome | isolation source: healthy gut G | host: Homo sapiens
CAGAGCGCATCGCCTCCATGCGGCGCATGATTTGGCGGACAACGAACGCCAGCGCAAGGCAGCGCTGGAAGAGCTGCTGCCCATGCAAAGCAGGATTTCAAGGCGCTGTATAAGGTCATGGGCGCCGCCCGGTCACTATCCGCCTGTTGGACCCGCCGCTGCATGAATTTATCCCCAAAGGAAGAGGAAGAACCGCGCGCTGGCCACGAATCCATGGGCGTAACGTTTGAAGAGCTCAACGATAAGGCCATCTCCCTGCGAGACCAACCCCATGCTGGGGCATAGGGGGCTGCCGGCTGGCGGTGACCTATCCGGAAATTGCGCGCATGCAGACCACGGCCATCATGGAAGCGGCCATCGAGGTATGCGAAGAAGAGCGCGGGATGATCCAGCCGGAAATCATGATCCCGCTGGTGGGCGAGGTCAAGGAGCTGGCGTTTGTCAAAAAGTCGTCAAGGAACGGCGGAATCGGTTATCAGACCGCATGGTGCACATCCCGTACCTCAGTCGGTACCATGATTGAAATTCCCCGCGCCGCCTGACGGCCGATGAAATCGCCAAGGAAGCCGAATTCTTCTCCTTCGGCACCAACGACCTGACCCAGATGACTTTCGGCTTCAGCCGCGACGACGCGGGCAAATTCCTCAGCTATTACTACGACAACAAGGTCTACGAGAGCGACCCGTTCGCCACGATTGACGCCGGTGTGGCGAAGCTCGTGGAAATGGGTGTGGCGCTGGGGCAGAGGGCAACCCCGATCTCGTCTGCGGCGTCTGCGGCGAGCACGGCGGCGACCCGGAGAGCATCCACACGTTCAACCGCATCGGTCTGGACTACGTGAGCTGCTCGCCCTATCGCGTGCCGGTGGCCCGTCTGGCCCGCTGCCCAGGCAGCCATCAAGCAGCGCTAGGCGTCTGCTGAACAAGCTTGAGTCCCGAGGGCCGCTCCGCACGACGGGGCGGTCCTCTTTTGCTTGACAGCGCGAACGAGGGCGCTATAATCGCAACTGAAATGGCAGGTGGACACCTTGGGTAGGACGGCCGCCTCTCATTGTCACATTACGTGAAGAGGGGCCGTTCCGCTGCTGGTGGGACGGCTCTTCTCTTTTCTTCGACTCAAAGGTCTACCGTCAAGCGTATGAGCTCAATTACTATTAAGCAGAACGCGAATAGCTCTTGCAAAGAAACCATGGTAGCTCCTTCCGAAGAAGAGGCGACCACACCACCTGCCACGATTAATATAGCACAATAGTATCATGCACGAAAGTGCTAATATGAAAGATATGACATGAATCTTGATTTGGGGAACCTGCCGCGGACGATCTGGGTTGAGAAGAGCGAGGGAGGGCCCGTGGTGGGGTTCGGGACCAGCGGCTTCGCCAGATGATCTGGTCTCTTGGTGCGCACCCGCGGACTGGCGCGAGGTCGTGGATGCCGCGTGAAGACGCTGGCCGTTGCGGCGCGCCGGCTATCGGCGTGGCGGGGGGGCGGCGGTGATGCTGGCCGCCTTCGAGTGCGCGGCGGACGAGAGCGCCGCCAACCTCGTGAGGCAAGGCGATCCGGAGGCAGGTGGCGGTTTCGGGAGGAGGGCGCTCGTGCCGATTTCTGACCGTCGCTTGAAGAGGCTGCCCGCGTGATCACCGGGGCGCGGCCGACGGCGGTCAACTTGTTCCTGGGGCGTGCGCAGGGCCGTGGAGGCGGCCCAGGAGGCCCGCAGCGCCGGCAAGACGGGCCGCAGAGGCGGCCGAGGCGTCTACGGCTCGCAGGGGCCCTCATTGCCGAGGACGAGGCGGTGAACCGCCGTATCGGCGCCCATGGGGCCCAGCGCTGCTGCGCGAGATTGCGGATAAACGGGACGGGAGGGGAGACGCCCCTGAGCTCCGCATGGCATCGACGGCTCTTCGCGCGTGGCCGCACCTGTTCGGCAGGGTCTCAACATCCTCACGCACTGCAACGCGGGCAGCTTGGCGACGGCTTTCTACGGCACGGCGCTCGGCGTTGTTTATGCGGGCTGCGCAAGAAGGGCTTATCAACCGCGTCTATGCCGACGAGACGCGCCCGGTGAACCAGGCGCGCCTGACGGCGTGAGTTGGCGCGCGCTGGGGTGCCGGTGACGCTGCAGTGCGACGATATGGCGGCGTCGCTTATGGCCGAGGGGAAGGTGGATGCCGTGATCGTCGGGGCCGACCGCATCGCCGCCAACGGGGGATACGGCCAACAAGGTGGGCACCTTGGGGCTGGCGTTCGGCTCAAGGTCATTTCCAATTTCCGTTTTATGTGGCTGCCCCAAGAAGCACCCATCGATTGCATAACGAAGACAGGCGACGACATCTCCATTGAGGAGCGCGATTCGTCCGAGGTGCTCGCCGAACCCCTCTTCGGCGTTACGGTGCGCAACCCGGCTTTCGATGTGACGCCCTACGCCCTCGTCATCACCGGCCATCATTACCGAAGATGGGATTTGAGGCCTTGAACTCTAGAACCCTATAGACAACAACATAACATTATATGTAATAGTACGTCCCATAGAGAACGGCGCAGTGGGGCGAGGCCTCGTCGGGCAGTAAGGGAAGGCTATGATCACACTGGCGGCCGCCTCAAAAGGCGCGGCGTTGCGAAGGCGACGACCAACTTGGCCATCGGGGCGAAGCTGGTCGAAGACGGGGGCGCGGGTGCTCTATATCGACCTCGACCCCAGATGAACCTCTCCACCACGCTGAAAGGCTCAGACAGGCGGCGTTCTGTCGTCGCTTGACGTGCTCACGGGCGAGGCGGGCGTGGCCGCTGCGGCGCAGACCATCGATGGCTACGATGCCGTGCCGGCCAGCCGCCTGAACGGGAAGGCCGACGACCTCATGCCCCTCGGTGGGGAAGGACTACCGCTTGCGCAAGGCGCTGGAGGCCCGTCTCCCGATCGCTATGACTTCGCGATCCTCGACACGCCGCCGGCGCTCGACACGCTCACGGTGAACGCGCTCACGGCGGCCTCCTGGGTAGTCATACCCGCCAGGCCGATGCCTATTCCCTGACGGCGTCACCGATTTGGCGGCTACCATCCAGGCTATCCGCGAGTACCCAATCCCGATCTCAAGATAGCCGGCATCCTGCTGATGCGCTACACCCGCGCACGCCCATATCGAAGATCATCCGTGAGACGCCGAGGCGATGGCGGCCGAACTCGATACCAAGGTGTTCGCGCCTGGATTCGCGAGGCCACCGTCATCAAGGAGTCCCAAGCGGTGAAACAGTCACTTTTCGCGTACGCCCCCTCGGCGAAGGTGGCCTACGACTACCGGTTCTTCATCGAGGAAGCTGCTGGGAGGACATCAATGGCTAAGAAGGATCTGCGCGCCCAGATGGATGCGGCGCGCGCGGCAGCCGCCTGGACATCGGCGCCGCCCAGGAGGATCTGGCGGCGCCCGAGAGGGGGATCTCCCCTTCGGGCAGCTCGGCGAGATCGTCCGAGAAGGACGGCGCGAAGGCGGCGCCGAGACGGTCGCGAACCCATGAGGTGAGAAGCGCCTCCCTTGATGTGACCCAGGCCGCCGCGATGCCCGATTTTTTCGCCGAGGACTATACGGAAGAGCCTCGGTGCGAGGCAACCCATCGGTCTCCTCTACGGCATCGCCTCGGTGCTAGCGGCATCTGACGCGGCGGGGACGGCCGAGGCCGCCGATGCGGCGGGGATGGTCGAGGCCGCCGATACGGCGGGGATGGTCGAGGTCGCCGGTGCGGCGGGACGGCCGGAAATCGCCGGTGCGGCGGGGACAACTGAGACCGCCGATGCGGCGGCTGCTGCGGTGGAGGATGCGGACGCGCCTCCCGGGCCGCCGGCGCGTCTAGGGCCGCTGCCCGTACGCGCAAGCCGCGCAAGAAAAAGCGTTGAGGCCGAGCCGCCGGTCCAAGCCGGAGAGGGGACGAGCGGACGTATGACCGCTCAGGTGCGGGTGCCCATGACGGCCGAGCAGAGAGAACACGCCGACCTTTTGGCGTCGGTCATGAAGATCACGCGAGCCGAGGTTATGCGCCCAGGCCCTTGACGAGTACTGGGAGAGCCACAAGTCCGACCTTCAGGCGGCAGTCGCGGCCGCGAGGCGCTCACCAAAAAGCTCATGAAGTAAAACCGCTCGCCCTCGATTAGAAAAGAGGGGCGATCGGATCGCTCGTTGTGCGCCAAAGGTTGAAGCACCCGACCAACGGATTCGGAATGCTGGTCCGTTGGTCGGGTTTTTTGCACGGAAATCTCCTCGACGAAAAATTTTTCCGAAGTTTCTCCTCTGTTACCTAGCAAGGGCCAGGACGTTGAGCTCGCCCAGTGGTTCTACCTTGAGGGCACGGGTACCGTGGCCGAGGTGACCGAGGGCGAAGGCGAGGCGAAGCGCACCTACAGCAAGGTGACTTTCACCGCTGCCAACGTTTGAACAACAAGGGCACCGAGCTGCGTCCCGCCAAGACGTTCACCGGCGAGGAGTACTACGAGATCGAGCTGGTGCGCGACGACGCGAACGCGGTCGTGGGCGCCTGGATCAAGAACCCGGCCTTCGGCGACAAGGTCACCGAGACTGTGACCGACGAGGCCTCCGGCACCACGGCCACCGTGGTCACCGGGCCTACCGGCTTCTACACCATGAAGACCGACGCCGATGGCGCCTTCGCCTTCAACGACGACAACACCGCCGGGCTTCTGCCCTACGCAGTTCGACACCAACGACAACCGGTGGCGGCCGGCGATGCCGCGGCTACCGACGACACCCTGGCCATGGCGTCCTACCGCCTGCCCGAGCCGAACCTGCCCGAGGGCCACGTGCTCACGGTGTTCCACAACGGCGACAAGAGCTCCTCGCCGGTGTGGGCCACCAACGCCGACTCGGATGCCAAGCGCGACATCCACCGCTCGGCCATGGTGGACGGCTACGACACGGCCATCCGTGACGAGCTACCCGCAGTTCGCCGCTACCGACAAGAACGGCGCCATCACCGGCGCCGATGGCAAGCCTGTGGAGCAGGACGACAAGGGCCTGGCCGAGAAGACTGGCTTCATCGTGACCGCCAACTCCTCCACGCCGGCCGCCAACACCCCTACACCTTCTCTATGGAAGGCGTGGCCTACGACGTGGCCAACCAGGTGTTCAAGCGCGAGCACGTGAACACGGGTCTCTTCAAGGCGCCCTACCTCCCAGATCACCGGCATCGTGTGGGACGACACCGAATCCGACGACAACATCGGCTCCCTGATGGCGTCCGCCGATGACGAGCAAGGGCTTGTCGGCGAAACGGTGCTTGCCACCCAGTGGCACTACGTGCCCAAGGGCGCCGCGGCCTTCGCCCAGATCAAGACCGGCGATGACGCTGGTCTCGTGGAATGGGTCGCCGCTGACGGCACCAAGTCCACCGACGATACGGCCAAGGCGTCGCCGTGGGTGCCTGGGTGCAGAACATCGGCTTCGGTTCCGACTGGGTGACCACCAAGGCCACCATCGTCAAGGATCCGGACCGACATCACCGACCAGGGCAAGGTCGTCTGCATCCCGGTTGTGAGCAACGGCGAGAACCGTGCCGATGCCCGCAAACAAGATGGGCGTGGTGGCCGTGAAGACCTATGCGGCCGGAGGTGCCCAGAAGGTCGTGGCCGACGCGAAGGAGGCCGCCGGCTACAAGCTGGTGGACGTGGTCGACGGCGAGTACGTCGTTCGACAACCTGCCCACGGCCGTGGTGGTGCTGACGCCAACAGCGGCATCGACGAGTACTTCTTTGCCGCCTACCGCGTGGGCTGGCGGCCCCCAAGAACTACCTGAAGAGCGGCTACGCGAAGGGCGAGCAGGACCCTGGCACATCACCCGCCGCATCAACCCGTAAGCTTCGCCGACACTGACGCGACCGCCAAAGGCTCGCCGTCGACTCCGACGTGCCCGGCACCAAGGCGGGCGTGGCCGGCAACGCCGATGAGCTCGACATCACCGATGGCGCCATCAAGGCCCTGTACCAGAGCTGGCCCATCCAGCACCGCTACGCGGCGACGGCTCGGTGCGCCAACGACGGCCAGGTCATCCTGGCCGAGGTGAACAACGGCAAGACTGATGGCATCCAGGCCAGCTTCGCCGACATCCCGGTATCCAACGCCATGGACACCGCCGATGCGGCCACCTACCAGTGGACGCATCCGTAGTGACCGAGGTGGCCGGCGACGTGGGCGAGATCGCTCCGGCCTACCGCGCCATCGGCGGCTACGTGTGGAAGGACAACGACTACAAGGACGGCATCTACAACCTTATTCCCGGCACTTACGAGGATATGGTCAACACTGGCATGACCATCGAGCTGAAGAACCCCGAGAAGCAGCCGGTGCCCGATCGCCCGACGAGGCTGTACCTGCGCCAGTGGTACTACGATCCCGACCGCACCAACGGCGGCAACGCGAACCCCGAGGCGGACGCCCCGGCCGACCACTGGTTCCCGGTGCCCCAGGGCGCGTTCACGGAGTACGGCAACGATCGCGACTGAGCCCGACCGAGGCGACCAAGGCGCCCTTCTACCACAAGACGGTGACCACCCGCAACAAGAGCGTTACCGGCAAGGAAGCGGACAGCTACTACCAGTTCGACGACCTGCCCGTGCGCGTGTTCATCGACGCAAGGGAGTACCTGGCCGGCTATCCACACCGTGGCCATCCGCGGCAATGCCGACTTAAGCCGGGTAACTACGAGGCCCAGACCTCCGACTACCTGGTGCAGAACAACCTCACCGCTCCGGACTACCTGGTGGACCAGTGGAACTCCAAGGGCCTGGCCAACGTGCGCGGCACCTCGTCGTTTGCCTACCGCTACGGCCCCGAGACCTTCCCGCTCGTCCGCAGCCAGAAGTTCAGCTCCAACGGCGACATCCATACCATGGACTCCGTCATCGTGCTGGCCGGCTCCACCACCGCCGATGCCAAGGGCGCCCGCACGGGCAGCACGCCGTATGTGGTGAACTCCGCCGAAAAGAACGGTGATGCGCCGCTGGCCTCCTTCGATCTGGCCTTCGGCAAGAACGAGACCCGCATGAACGGCGGCTACATCAGTGCCGCCCTCCGCTCCCATTGAGGGCTACATCTGGGAGGATGCCAACTACGACGGCATCCGCCAGGAGGATGTCTACGATAAGGACGGCAACCTCGTCTCCGAGGGCGAGCGCGGCATCGGCGGCGTGCGCATCCGCCCGACCAAGTACTACCTGGACGACACGGACAAGACCGGCGGCCCGGACGGCACGTGGAAGCGCACCTACAGCCTCGACGAGGACGGCAACCGTGTGCTCGACCCGTACTATCCCTTCACCACCTCCTACGGCACCGACCCTGAGGAGGATCTGAGCTGGGCCAGCAATCGGCAATCGACCTTTGTGCCCACGAGCTTCAAGAAGCCCGATGCCCAGAAGCTGGGCGAGGCGAGAGCGACCGCGAGGGTCGTGCGGCTACACCGTAGCCGTGGCCGACACCAACCCGGCCGACCTCACCAGCAGGTGCCTAACGAGGCCATCGCCGGCTACACCCCTGACCCGTCCGCACGTCGCGGGCGACCTGGACGACGGGTGGCGGCGGGTGACGCCGAGGGCATGCGCACCGAGTCCGATGCCTTCCGCTACACCTCCTCGAGGGCTTGGACGCCCTCGACAGCACCACCAAGGCCTTTGGCCTGGTGAACCGCTTCATCGACATGCAGGACTCCGTGCCTGCGGCGGGCGATACCGACAAGAACGCGGCCTTCAAGCAACCGCGTGCCGGCCGGCCGCGCCGACGGCATGGTCATCGTGGCCCACGAGGCGGTGGAAAGCTCCACCTCAACGACAAGACCCAGAAGAAGTACAAGGGCGTCACCTACGACACCGACGAGAACGTCCAGGTGCAGCAGGGCGGCGACGGCGGCTTCATAAAGATCCCCGAGACCTCCGTCACCGGTGTGGTGTGGGACGACCCTACAGCGACCAGTGGGCCGCCAGCAACCCGGTGCTCGACCGCGCCGAGCGCGAGCGCTCCTACGACGGCATCTACCAGCCTGCCTTCGAGAACGGCCTGCCTGGCCGCACCGTGGCGCTGACCCAGTGGCACTACGTGACCCACGACCTGTGGAAGAGCTTCGCCTTGCGCCACGCCCATCTGGTCTACAACCTGCTGACCAAGGGGAGGATCTTGAGAAGCTGGGCATCGACCAGGTTGAGCCCATCGAAGCTATGAAGACCATCTACCAGGCTACCGACGCGACGCTCGAGCTCGCCTGGCAGCTGCTGTACGACCGCGCCGAGCAGGGCGCGGCGGCGATGTGCGCGCGGCTCGCGGCGACGAGTTCCCTGGGCTTCTGGTGCGCACCCGCGCCTTGGCGGCGATGTCACCTGGAAGAACAACGGCACCGCCGAGAATCCCGATTGGGAGCGCGTGGGTCACCTACAATCCGACTAAGACCGAAACAGTGCGCGACGGCAGGTCCAGTATGTCATCAACGGCGACGGCGACCGCACGGTGACTACCGGTCCTCCTGGGCCTCGACTACCTGGGCAATGTGGGTAGACGACCTGGATCCGGGCACCTACGCCTTTCTACAACCTGCCCACCAGCTGGGTGGGCTGCGGCGACGAGGTTCACAAGGAGATCGAGCTCGCGCCGCGCTACGTCGGCAAGGCGGACGCCGCGGATGCCGGCACCACGCTGGTGAACGCCGAGGCTCACCGACTACCCGGCCGGCTCGGCCCCGATGTACGGCGATACCTATTCGCTGGCCAGCTACGAGGTGGAAGTGGACGGCTCTGGCCCACGACGGCCCGACGTCGAGGCCAACGGCACCAGCTGATGCTCACCCGCTACCACGCCGGCAAGGCCGATGAGGTGGAGTCCGACGTGGCCTCCTACCGACCGCTTCGGCGTGGTGAACTGCAAAATACGAGGGCGACGGCAAGACCGTGCGCCTGGGCCGCACCGTTACCGACCGCACCGTCATTGCGGGCCGAGGGCGGCCTTGAGATCGCTGGCACGCGCACCTCGGTGGGCGATGTGGACGGAGAGGAGCACGGCGGACGCATCGTGGTGGCCAGCGAGGGCGTGACCGAGGGAGAGAATAAGACAAAGCTGGGAGAACATGAGCGACTTTGCTCGGGTGTGAGCACCGAGCAGTTGGTTCGTCCAGACGCGCCGTTGTACGGCGGCGGCCTACGACTGGCTGACGGTGGACATGGAGACGGTTGTGGTGGATTCCCGTTCCTGACGGCAACGGCGGCACTTGGGAGCGGCACTGGTGCCGCTGCCCAAGGTTGTCCAGGGCGGCGACATGGGCATGGTGCCCCCACCCTGCAGTCCATCTCCGGCGTGCTGTGGAACGATGAGAACAACAACGGCATCCAGACGTGACCTTTCGACGAGAACGGCAACGTCGTCGAGGAGGAAGAGGCCTCGACGGCTACGAGGTCACGCTCGAGCGCTACTACTTCGATGGCGCGAACTGGGTGCCCGACACCACGAAGTGGGCTGCCGGCAACACGGCGTCCGTCGCAGTGCATCACGACCGACCGCGCTCATCGAGCGCGATACCGACAAGACGAAGCCCACCGAGCTCGGCGAGGACATCGACGCGCGCGCTGACCGGCACGCCCGATCTGTACCGCTCGGGCACCTACCGCTTCGACAATCTCGAGACGGCGGGCCTGCGCAACGTGAACGGCACCGACACGTGGGTGGCCTACGGCTACAAGGTGCGCGTGAGCGATCCGCGCGTCACCGAAAACGAGCTCTTCCGCGCGAAGTACCACCTGACCGGCGCCGGCTATCGAGAACCCGACCTTGCCGGCGACAACAAGCTGGTGGAGCCCGACGAGTACATCAGCCTTCGGAGACGGTCCGACGACGGCACCACGCCCGATGGCTTGGTGTCCCACGAGTCGAACATCGTCTACGCGCCGGCGTCGAACAACGACGACCAGACGTCCGAATCTGGTGCTGGACGAGAACGGAAACCCGGTGCTGGATGCCGACGGCAAGGCAAGTGAAGGGACCCGATGACCGCCACCGTCGGCGCAAGAGACGCTCAGCCTACGACTCACATGGGCGCGAGCCGCGACCACAACGACGGCGGCCTCATTAAGCCTCCCGGCCTACGCCATCGACTACGTCTGGGAGGACGCCGACTACGACGGCCTGTACAACTACAAACACCGAGACGCAAGCGTGACCACCGAGAAGGACGGCACTCAAGACCGAGGCCGACTACCCGAGTACGGCTACAACGACAAGCAGGTCATCCTGAAGCAGTACGTGCTCGGCGCCGACGGAACTGGAAGCTCAACTCCGCACTTCTGGCAACGACGGCAACGTCATGGCCGAGAAGGTGGCCGACGGCGTGACCGAGGCGAAGACCGACACGCTGAACCCGACCTCTGGCACCTACAAGGTGCGCAACGAGGCGGGCCAGATGGTGGACGCCTCCCGGCCGAGCGCCTCACCTTCACGGTGCCGAACCCACCTACCTGGGCGGCGGGCAAGGTGGCCGTGCTGACCGGTGACAACGAGAACCTGAAGGCGCTCGCCAAGGACGGTACGACCGAGCTGCACGACGTGTCCGGCTACTACCTGTTCGATCAGCTGCCCACGGCCGTGCGCACCTGGAACTCGACGGCGAAGAAGTACGAGTACGCGCGCTTGCCTCTATACGGTGGAAGTGAACGGCGAGAAAGCCGCCGACGGCATGTCCCTCGCTGCTTGTGACCACCTTCGAGGCCGAGAGACGACCCGCCCACGACGTGGTGAACTCCCCATGTCCAGCCCATGGTGACGGCCGAGGAGCAGCACGAGGACACCAACACCGACGGCATGGCTGAGGTGGAGCCGCTACGAGACCAACAACTACCCGGTGTTCCTGGACGAGCAGAACATCCAGACCGCCGATGCGACGCACTCCGATGGATCGTACACCATCGAAGGAGGTGCGAGACGTCGAGGGCGAGATCTCGAAGAACAACGCCGCCTGGCGCACGTGCTGGCCGGCTTGGTCGATGGCGCCAGCTGGGCGAACCAGCGCACCGCCTACGGCTGGTCCGAGAAGCACGAGGCTGTCGACGCCAACGGCCGTCCGACGACGGAGACGGTGACCGGCACCTTCGATTACGACTCTCGCCATCGGCCAGAACCAGAACGCCATGAACGCCGGCTTCGTGCCGCCCGACCGCTCGAGCCTGGTGGGCCAGGCGTGGTACGACGAGGACTACGACGGCAAGAACGATTCCGACACTCCGACGACCGCATCGACACCGACGACCGCGACAAGACCGAGCAGGGCGTCGAGGGCCCAGGTCATCCTGACCTCCAGTACTACTTCGTGCCCACCTACGACAACCACGGCAAACCAGCTGCTGGAAGACGAGGAGGACAACAACGTCTTCTTCCTCGACCGCGACCGGGCCAACGACGACTACCCGGACGGCCAGCTGCATTGGTGGAGTCGCGCGGCGGTGCAACGCGGTGTCCGGCGCCGACGACAAGGTGTACCTGGTTCGCTCCGGCCGCACTCTACGACTACGACGCCCTGTACAAGGCCGGCGTGCGCGAGCTGAAGGACCCGGCTACTGGGTGGAGAACACCAACCTCAACGGCGGCCGCCAGTACAAGGACGGCGAGGACGTCGAGGTGCTCGAGACCCCGGTCGAGCCGGAGAATCCGAACCCGGACCGACCTGGAGAACCCGGGCGACGACCGATCCCGAGAACCCGAGCCCCGTGGAGCCGGTACCGGCGAGGATGCGGCATCCGCATCGTGTGGCCGAGCCGGCCATGCGCAGCTTCTCGCTGGCGCGGATGGCACTGGCCGC
>VOFH01003300.1_pt1 | contig 11813 bp, 17 predicted proteins | sample 5384091 | NCBI WGS metagenome assembly VOFH01 (sample SAMN12384727, study PRJNA508395) | human gut metagenome | isolation source: healthy gut G | host: Homo sapiens
AGTTCCGGCTGCCACACTTGAAATCAGATCTGCATCTGCACTTGCATCAGAACGAAGATTTAATTCTGATGACGCATAATAGGTATCGGATTTCACTTCTACTTTTACACCACTGGCTGTCTGCTCTGCTGCCGGCGTCGGTGTTGCTTCCGGTGTTGGTGTTGCCTCTGAAGCCTCAGGAGTAGGTGTGACTTCCGGTGTTGGTGTTACTTTAACGATCATAACGCTGGAATCAATAGTAGATCAAATCCGCATCCCTGAGCAGCAAATGCAAGTCCCAGCATAAGAACCAGCCAAAGTGATTTCTTCCATAAGTAGTTTCCTCCTTATCAAACACGCTCTCTGTCCCCTGTGTTTTCTGTGTTCGCTTTATGTATTAATATACACGATTCTTACAGATAATTCAAGTATGCGTTTTGTCCTGCTTTGTCTGCTTTCTTCTATTTGCGCGGAATTGCTGCAGGGTTACTGTTCACTCCGTTCTCAGTAACGTAGCCAAAATTCATTCCAGATTGCCTGTGGCAATGGAATTTCAGCTTGTGTGTCTCGGGATTTTGGCATAGTCATGCCAAAACATCTCGCGGGATAATGATATGTGAACAGCAACGCTGTAGGTTCCGTGTTTATCTACAACATCATAAAGGACTTCCACCTCGCCACCACAGATCATTCCCAGATTCTGCACCGCCCTGGTTAGACAGATTATATTTTCTGATTTCACCATGCTGCGCTTGGTGATATTTCAAAGCCTGAAATTCTACATTTCCGCCTCCGATGCTTCCATATGAATTTTGCCTTTATCAATAAACATTTTACTTCCTGTCCCTCTTGGAGAAGAACCACTTTTTGATATGATCGTGATCATAATTCCATTTTCTTTTTTCCTGACAGCATCCTCCACAGCTCCATCAATATAAGAAACATCATACCTGTTTTTTCCTGAACGATTCCGCAGCAATACTTATGCACTTGCCGGCGATATGTCCTCCGATCGGCAATCCAATCGGTGCATGGATACTGTTGAGCTGTTCTTCGCTGAAACCTTCTCCGGAGTAATTTTTCTCTGGTCAGTTTTACCTTATTTTTACTGCCGATCATTCCCCAGATAAGTATAAGGGCGTCTCAGGATCTGTCTGGCACAGGCACTGTCTCCGAGATGACCTCTTGTCACGATCACATAATAAGCATTTTCATAGGCCGGTATTTTGTCTGAAAGTTTATCATAGCTGCCTTTGATCAGCCGATCGGCATCCGGAAATCTCTCTTGAAGTCACAAAATCTTCTCTGTCATCCATAACAGTCACATGAAATCCCAGCATTTTTCGATTTTGCAACAGGCTGCGAAACATGTCCGCCTCAAAATGATAACTGCGGATTTTCACATAAATTTCCAAAGAAATCTACATCTCATATGGAACAACTTTTGTCTCCTGGCACTCCGCCAGATCAGCTTCATATTTTTTCCAGAAATCTGATGTATTTTCATCGGATGATACACAATGGTTTTCTTTTATCAGACATTTTTCGCCCTTATGATTCCCGTTTAAAACCATTGCTGTTTTTACTTTTTCCTGTTTCTTCAAAATTTGATAAATTTTTCTGTACATAACTCTCTCCTGTTTCGATATAAATACCTTTTGACCATGACATCATTATATATTATAATTGACAGAAAAAAGGGGGATTATTATGAAAAAAACTTTTTTCTACACAGTCTGCCCTTCAGACTGCTTGTCGGCGTGGCTTTGGAATCTGTATCGGACTTCTTCTTAATATAATAGATGAATCTGCCATTACGACTGCAGTACTGAATGTGGTTGTAACATCGAAGTATATTCTTGGTCAGCTTGATCAGCTTTTCTGTTCCGCTGATCATCATTGATTTATCGCACCATCTATTACCAGACTCGGAAACAATGCTTCCAGAATGTTAGGTGTTGCAGCCAGTATTGCTTATGCTTTCCTCACTGGGGAGCTTTTATTCTCTGCATTATCCGGATACCTGCTGATCCCACATTTGTCCTTCAGCTCCACTGCCAGTCATCTCAAAGCTTTGCCGGATGTATTTTTTTGAACTTTCCATTCCACAGATAATGCCTGTCATGGAGTGCACTTGTACTGGCCATTATGCTGGGACTTGCATTCAGACAACAAAAGCCAGTCTGATTTCTTCTTTCTTGAAGAATTTCAGAAGATCATACTGGCTATTGTATCAAGAGTCATTATTCCGATTCTCCCATACTTCATCGGACTGACTTTCTGTTCACTGGCATACGAAGGAACAATCACCAGACAGCTTCCTGTATTCCTTCAGGTAATCGTCATTGTTCTGATCCGGACATTTTATCTGGATAGCTCTTCTATATATATGCTTCAGCAGGAATTTATTCAGAGAAAATCCCTCTGAAAGTTGTGAAACATTATGGTCCCGCCTACCTCACAGCCATAGGTACCTATGTCATCTGCTGCCACACTGCCGGTCGCCCTCCAATGCGCACACAGGGCAAAACCTCTCCGAAAGGATCTGGTAGATTTGGTATTCCGCTGTTTGCCAATATTCATCTCTGTGGTTCTGTCCTCACAGAAGTATTCTTCTGTATGGCAATCTCCAAAATTCTTTATGGTGCAGTTCCTGCGCCGGGGGGGGCCATGGTTCTTTTTCTGTGTCCTGCTTGGAATTTTTGCCATTGGTGCTCGGGTGTACCGGGAGGCACTGTTATGGCATCTCTCGGTATTATCACCGGTATCCTGAAATTCGGCGATTCTGCTACAGCTCTGATGCTGACTATCTTTGCCCTTCAGGACAGTTTGGGACAGCCTGTAATGTAACAGGCGATGGTGCCCTGACTCTGATTCTTACCGGATATGCCAGATACCACAATATCAGAGAACAGAAATTGCAATAAAAAGTTCAAAATACCATCATATCTGTCTTTTTTCTCAAGATATGATGGCCTTTTTCTTACGGACGAATCTTATCTGCACCTGTCATACGCTCTGCAATCGTATACATATCGTAACTTTTCCAACCATCAGTTTCTCCATCGAATCTTCTTCCATCCAGATCTTCAGACTCCAGAGTCTTCACCATTTGCACCCCATTATAGAAACATTTGTATCGGATGTGTTTTCCATCTACCGCTAAACCGTCAAACTTTTCCCAGTTCATCATCACCATTTCCCATAACATTTGAGGGAGCTACCGCAGACAAATTCGCAGACAATTCCTCTCCTTCAAGGTACCACCTGTCTGTTCAGTCTGTACTGCCATCTTCACCTGATACTTTTTGTCTCCCAGTTTTTCAGATACAAACGTACAGCCTGTTTTATTTGCAAGTCTGCTCAGATTATTCACTGCGGTTTCATTATCGATCAAATTTCAATCTCATCACCGACTGCCGCATTATCAATAACCTTCTTTGTCATCACTACCGGAATCGGGCACTGTTTTCCCATTGCATTTACTTCATGTTTCATTTTCTGTCACCTCTTGTTATTCTTTATATTCACTGCTTATTACTCTTCGCTAGAGGACTTACCTGATTACAGCAATTCCATAAAATATATATTTTACATCTGATTCTTACCGCGTTTAATATATTTTCCTGTTTTCTCAGAATTACTTTTCCATCCTGCACCACATGAACTCCTCTTAAATATACGCTGTCAATATCTCCATGAGCTTAAATCCCTCATATGGATTATTATCCGTATGATACAGATGTGTCTTTGCAGAGATAACGTTTTCCTTCTCAGGATCAAATACAACAATATCTGCATCACTTCCCTCTCGTATCACGCCCTTATTGGGATACACTCCGTAAAAGTTTAGCTGCATTCTCACTTAACAGACGGCATCTGTTCCTGCGTGATCCTGCCTGTGCGTACACCGTATGTATAAAGCAGAGTTCCTCTCGTCTGTACTCCCGGCAGCCCTCCCGGAATCTTCGTGAAATCATCTTTACCAAGAGCTTTCTGCTCCATTGTAAAGCTGCACTGGTCAGTTGCAACCGTCTGGATCTGATCATTCGCCAGTGCTTTCCACAGGCAGTCCTGATCTGCTTTCTTACGGATTGGAGGTGCACACACGTATTTGGCACCTTCAAAATCCGGTTTTGAATATACGCTGTCATCCAGAAGCAGATACTGCGGACAGGTTTCCGCATATACCTTTTGTCCGTTCATTCTGGCACGCATCACTTCTTCAAATGCTTTCCGGTTGGTAAGATGTACTACCATTACAGGAGCATCTGCTGCATCTGCGATTACAAGAAGGCGGTGAACTGCCTCTGCCTCCATAATATCCGGACGCACCAACGGGTGATTCTCAGGTCCCAGACGTCCCTCTTTTTTTGGCTTCTGCGATCAAAGCATCGATTGCCCCTGCATTCTCACAATGTACCCCTGCAAAACATCCATATTCATTTAATTTCTTAATAATCTTATAAAGGTCACCGTCATCTACGATCATTGCCGGATAAGTCATGTAAAAGCTTAAAACTGGTAATCCCTCATTGATCATATCCTGAATTTCTTTCTTTGTCTCCTCATTCCATTCTACAATGGACATGTGGAAAAAGAATAGTCACAGGAACATTTCCCATCTGCTTTCTTATGCCACTTCTCAAGGCCTTCCTTCAGCGTATGACCACCTTTATCCTGAGACGCATAATCGATCACCAGAGTTGTTCCTCCTGCAATGGCAGCTCTTGTTCCTGTTTCAAAATCATCTGCCGTCACTGTTCCTGCCACTTCCAGGTCAAAATGTGTATGTCCGTCTATAAATCCCGGAAAAAAGCAGCTTACCGTTTACATCAACTACTGTGCATCCTCTGCTTCCAGATTCCGGCCTACTTTTACAATCTTCTCTCCATCTATAAGAACATCTTCTCTGACAGACATATCCCCCGATACTACTGTACCATTCTTCAGTAAAGTTTTCACTGTTTCTGACACCCCTTTCATTTATTATAAGTTATCTGCAATTTCCAACCCAGAGCGTGTCTGAAAAATCATTCTTGCAATCAAAAACGCCCAATTTTTGCGGGATATTTCACCTTAATTCAGTTGCCGTAGCCCACTACGGCGCCCTCATCCGGGCAAAATATCCCACAAATTGTGACGCACATCTTGAAAGCCTTTTTCAGACACGCTCTAACTTATCGCAATTCTCATGTTTAAAATATACCACGATTCCTATATCACTTCAATGATTTATGATTATAATCACAAATTTTCATTAAGGTATTCACATTTATTTTTTTTAGGCTCTTTTTATTTCCTTTTTTTATGATAGAATATAAAAATGTGCAGTTTCCATGGTCTGCACTGAACGTTTTGACGGATAAATTTATCCGCTTTACTACATGCTCATAATCGAATGACTGTTACTGCTCAGACTATAGAAGCCCCTGCCTGATTCGGTTATGATCCGTTTAAAATCAAATAAAATAGGGAGGGAAATCAAATGGGACGACTTAACTGTGTTAAAACAAATCGCTGCTGATCTTGCTTCCCAGTTCGGACCTGACTGTGAAGTAGTAATCCATGATCTGAAAACTTCGGAGCCGGAACATTCCATCGTCTACATCGTAAATGGTCATGTTACCAAACAGAGATATCGGTGACGGTCCATCCAATGCTGTTTTTGATGCGATCCGCAATCAGGAAAAGGAGCAACCCCGAAGACCATACCGGTTATCTGATGAAAACAGCAGACGGCAAGATCCTGAAGTGCAGTACTTCCTACATTCATGATGACGATGGTACCCTTCATTATGTTTTCGGAATCAATTATGACATTACCAAGCTTACTATGATCGAATCTGCCCTTCATTCTCTTGTCACCCGGAAAATAAGGAAGAGAAGCCCAAAGAGATCACTCATAATGTCAATGATCTTCTTGATCATCTGATTGAAGAATCTGTAGCTCTTGTAGGCAAGCCTGTTCCTTTAATGAATAAGGAGGATAAGGTTACTGCTATTCAGTTCTTAAATGATGCAGGTGCTTTCCTTATTACCAAATCCGGAATAAGGTTGCAAATTATTTCGGAATCTCCAAATATACATTTACAGTTATATTGATGTAAATAAGTAAAAACAGGAAAGAATGATATAAAAACAGACCTGCATGGTACTTTTCCATCAGGTCTGTTTTTCTTCTGTTTTCTTTTTTCATCTAGCGCCGGTATATCGTTAAATATGCTCTCTCTTTCATCTCCTTCCTCGTAATTTTTTTCGATATTCCTTTATAGACTGATTATAACACAGAACAACAACATTTTTCTCTTTCACGCGAACAGTAATTATATGGTGTGAATGGTATGGAAAAAGGTTGTCTTTAAATTTGAAATCTTTTATACTTGATATATATACAACATTTTGATGATAAATTTTATTAATCCTTATCAGACGGAGGTGCTGTTATGTCTGAACAGATTTTATCTGCTGTTCATGGTGTCACTACCATGCTCTTTGGAATTTACTGTTCTGCATTTTTCTTGGGATCAAACCGATCAGAAAAAATATCTGACTATGTTTCTGTTATTTTTTAGGGCAGGGACTGTTATATGTAATTGATCTGGCATTATTTGGGGAAACTCTTGCAAATATGTCCTATCCTCTGATCGTACATTTTCCATTGGTTTTATTCCTCTCCGTTCATTATAAGTATCCTCTGATTTCTTCCGCTGTTTCTGTCTTTTCTGCCTATCTGTGTTGCCAGATAAGCAACTGGACCGGATTATTCGCTTTGGCAATAACAGGATTACAGTGGTGTTATTATTCTGTGCGGATCTTAACAACAACCTTAACTTTTGTCCTTCTTTATCGATATGTATTTCGATCTACAAAAACAATTTTTACAAAGAATGCACGTGAGCTTGCCATCATCGGTTTCCTGCCATTTGTATATTACGTTTTTTGATTATGCTTCCACCAAGTTTTCAACTTTACTTTATTCCGGAAATAAAGCAGTTGTTGAGTTCATGGGATTTGCATTCTGCATTGCCTACCTGGTATTTCTCATCATCTACTTTCAGGAATATGAGAATAAACAGGAGATAACGCAATACAGCAATCTTCGTGAAATGCAGCTTCAATCCATGCAAAAACGAAATTGAACAGGTAAAGATCAGCAGCCAGAGACTGGCGATCCTGCGGCATGATATGCGCCACCATCTGAGTATTATTCTGACCCAGCTGCAAAACGGACATCCGGATAAAAAGCACAGGAATACATCCATGAAATTAATTCTGCATATGACGATACGATCATCGCCGCCTATTCTGGAAATGAAATGCTGAACTCTGTGCTTTCCATTTATCATTCCCGTTTCACAGACAGAGGATTGTCTCTTATATGCAATGTTTCTACAGGAAAAAGAACTTCCATGCTCCGATCTATCCCTCTGTACAATCCTGTCCAATGCGTTGGAAAACTCCATGCATGCACTGGAGCAGCTGGAATCACCTTCAAAATGGGCCCGGCTTACTCTTTCACAGAAAAAAGAATCACATTCTGTTCCAACTGGAAATCCCGTAGAAAAAAATTCCGGCATTTGTAGATGGAGTTCCGGTTTCTACCAGAAACGGGCATGGAATCGGTGTCAGGAGTATTATTTATTATGTGGAACAATTGCATGGACAGTGTCATTTTTCTATCGTGGACCATTGTTTTGTCCTGCGAATTATCATCTGACACAGGATTTCCACTGCCGGATACAATACATAACATTTATTCACTCACAGAAAGGTTTTGATAAAAATTATGAATATTGCAATTTGTGATGATGAAATACTCTTTACCCGGGAATTAATTTCACTCCTGACGCACTGGGCGAAAAAAAATGATTTTTCACTTACCCTGTATCCATTTTCCAACGGCGATGATCTGTTAACAGCTCTCCGGACAATTCCGATAGATCTGATCTTTCTCGACATCATCATGCCATTATTAAACGGCATAGATACAGCAAGAGAAATACGCAGCATGGGACTGACTGTTCCTGTGATTTTTCTGACTTCTTCCAGAGAATTTGCCTTGGATTCCTATGATATAAAAGCTTTTCATTATCTTTTAAAACCAGTAAATACTTTGAAACTTTTTTCTGTTATGGATGATTTTTTAAAACCTATCATGTTCCGGCGGAAACTTTCATCGCACATACTGCAGACGGATTCTGCTCAATTACGCTCAATGATGTAGATTATCTGGAAGCTCAGAATAAACAGGTTCTGGTCTGCCTTTCAAATGGAACTACTTTAAAAATCCGCGAATTATTTGTAAAGTGTGAAGGATCTTTACTCCGGAAAAAGGATTCTTTAAATGTCACCGAAGCTATATTGTAAACCTGTCCCACATAAAAACAGTTCACAAGAACTATGGTCACTACCGGCATTTCCTCTGTCCCTATTTCCAGAAATAACTATTCTGCATTCAAAGATGCCTATTTTTCATATATGTTTGATTCTAACTCGGTTAATCCGATAATTACAGCATTTGCGGATTACTATCCCCCTCCGTTCTCAGCAATACATTTTGCAGTTCACTGCTTTTCGTACACCCTCACATATTCTTATCGTTCCATTTCATGTGCCTGTTTGTAGATTTCACAGGCAGCATAATTCACACATCTGTCATGTGCACAATCCATAAATGTGAGGGTTCTTTTATCTCCTTCCATCGTATATTCGCAGCAGACAGTCTGCCCTCCATTACATGTTCTGCAAAATCCCGAAATAAACTCTTCTTCTATCTCCATTTTATCCCTCCTCAATTTTCCTTATGTCTCATTATCGTTCCGAGAAACCAAAATACAGGCAACAATATATTCGTTACTGTTCACAAATATTTTTATTTATTCGTCCGTTTTTTGTTGCATTTTACAACAAACAGATTTATAATCAGTATAACATAGAAATGTGCGGAAACACTATAACAAACATAAAATTATCGTAACTGTTCAGTACCTTCACAGTTACGAGCCAAAATGCATTTAAAAATCACCTTCGGTGATGGCATTTTGGCTTGTATGTCTCGGGATTTTGGCATTTACGTGCCAAAACACCTCGCGGGATAGTAGACTACTGAATAGTTACAAATAATCAAAAAAGAGGGAAAATGTCATGAACAGAGAACTTTATGATGAGGCAATACGCTCCAATATCCTGTCACGCAAACTAATCGAACAGTTGATGGAAAGTATGAATTACAGCAATATCTCTTTTTATCAACTGGACTGTAGAGGTACTAAAGATTATTAGAACTCGTCTGGAACGCGGAGATAAAATCACAGACAGTATCCGGAATCACTTATGATATAAAATCTTTCCGAAATTTTGTAAGCACCAATTTTTCTTCCTATATTACAAGTCAGGTCTTTTGATGCTCCTGATAAGGCAGAAAAAGTATATTTTTTCTCTGAAGCCACCGAAGACGGACATGCCTACAATATGGTTATGGCAAATTCATCAAAGAACAAAACATATAAGTGGATTTCCAGTCTCAGCGAACGCTTTTCATTAGTGGAGATGATTGCTACCGGAATTGTATATCTTAAAGATAACAGGACTTGAAATGAACCTGACGTCCTGCTGGTGACATATCCAATAAGAAGTCTTTTGCAAAAGTACCATCCTGGATATCGGAAAGAATCTGTTTCATAGCTTTCTTGGTATCCTCTGTGATGATCTTAGGTCCAGTGATGTAATCACCGTACTCTGCAGTATTGGAAATAGAATATCTCATTCCTTCGAAACCTGACTGGTAGATCAAGTCTACGATCAGTTTCATCTCATGGATACACTCGAAATATGCATTTCTTGGGTCATAACCAGCTTCTACTAATGTCTCGAAACCAGCCTGCATTAATGCACAGACACCACCACAAAGAACTGCCTGCTCACCAAAGAGGTCTGTCTCTGTCTCTGTTCTGAATGTTGTCTCTAAGACACCGGCTCTTGCTCCACCGATACCAAGTGCATATGCAAGTGCAAGATCCTGTGCTTTTCCAGTTGCATCCTGCTCAACAGCGATCAGACAAGGGGTTCCTTTTCCAGCCTGATACTCAGAACGTACGGTATGTCCCGGAGCTTTTGGTGCGATCATGGTAACATCAACGTCTGCTGGTGGAACGATACATCCGAAATGAATGTTGAATCCATGAGCGAACATTAACATATTACCTGCCTCTAAGTTTGGCTCGATATCTTATGAGTCCCTATCTGCTCCGGTTTCGCTGTCACCTTGATCATCATTAATTCATCATGCGCTTGTTGTCCGGCTGGCATACGATTCGTGTCTGCTCCAGTTCTCCGGTAATTCTGGACGCTCGTCTTTACACCTCCGGTAATCTGTCTTACTAAGATAATCCAGATACTCTGGTGTTACCTGCAGTATTATCTACTAACTTAGGGACTAATCTTTCTCTTCTTATGCCCACCTGCTTTCAACGTGTATTTTCACTTTTTGTTATTATAATAAATAGCTCGTATGGTTACCATTATATCAATAATCGTGATTTTGTCAATAAATTTTTCGCACAAAACAAATGTCTTTTCTGTGACGTTACTGTTCACTTCGTTCCCAGCAACACGCTTCGCGGGATGTACCATTGAACAGTAACTCTATGAGTAACTTTTGTAAAAACATCCAAATCAACTGCACCTATATCAGATATTTATTTCTGAACTCTTCGATCATTTCGGTTTCAGATAAAATACGGTCTGGAAAACTTTTCCATAGAACCATAAGTCTTTTCACTGTTTCAAAAACAGCGGCAAATACTCTCTTTTTACATTATATATAATTGGAAGCTTCTCGGTCATTTTCTCATCTGCCTCCGGCCAGGTCTGTACAAGTCTCTGCATATATACCAGTTTGGGCTCCATATAACGGTTTGTGCGCAGAATAGTCTTCATATATCACATCTTCCTCCACCCCCAGCAGACTGAGCAGAAAAGCAGTCCCGATCCCTGTACATGGTCCTTTCCAGTTCCGCAATGCCACAAAACAGCACCTTTTTCCTGCCTGAAAAGAATATCGATAAACTTCGCATACTGTTTCAACACCAGCTGATCCATGCATAAATTCCTGTACTGTCTGATCATATATTCTTCCATATCATCCGGGAGTCCTGCAAGCATTTTACAAACTGTTCTCTGTTGCTGATAACCTGCACATCCTCATCCACAACCGGTACATGGTAGTATTCTACTTCTGCTATAATAGTATCCGGTTTACATTTTCTCTCTTCTGCCGACGCAGGTCGATCACCGTCTTCAGATTGTATTCTTCTCTGAGTCTGTTTCTTATCGCTCTCTGAAATGTGATAAAGTTCCCCGCTTCTGAAGCCTCCTCGGCAGGATGTGTCTGTCATCAGCTGTAACGATCGCAATCCTCTGGTATTCGGCGACTATGAAGAGATATCCTGCCGCCCTTCGGGAAACCTGTTGCCATATCCGGGTTTAATATCTTAGAATGCGAGATACACTCATGGATCTCTTTTCTGTCATATCGAACTTGTATCTCTTCTTCTTACGTCTGGTAACAATTACAAAGATAATTTACACTCAGCTGTCTGTCATCACCTTCATCTGCTCCCCTCTTTTCGCATATATGCCCATACAATGTCTTTACATGGAAGATTGTTTATCATCATATGTCTGGTAAAAACCAGAAATCCATCTTCTATTCTTATCTTTCCATATTTCATGAACCACCACTCCACTGTGCAATTTTATTACTGTTCACTCTGCTCTTAGAGCGTGTCTGAAAAATCATTCCACCGTCTGCAGGCATGCTGAACAGCGGC
>VOFH01004309.1_pt1 | contig 11811 bp, 16 predicted proteins | sample 5384091 | NCBI WGS metagenome assembly VOFH01 (sample SAMN12384727, study PRJNA508395) | human gut metagenome | isolation source: healthy gut G | host: Homo sapiens
ATACCGGAACAAACCTATAATAGCAATATTATCATTATGAGAGAATCCGGCAATTAGACGTCAACAATTTAATAGATTTGCTGCGAGGTAATATTGCCGGATTGCAGATTAATTATTCAAACGGACAAAATGAAGGCTTCAATACGGGAAGTTCATCTTTCCCTCAGTACCGAACCGCTTTTCATTGTGGCGGAACCGAATATAATTCATTGGAGGAAGCCAATAATGCAGTGTCAGTAGAAGATATACGAGAAGTCGAAATTAAAAAGATGGCTCTGAATATGGAAATGAAAGGGGAACGGGGTTATTATTATCATACGGATAAAATAATTTTTTCAACCTTCTGCCATGAAAATATCTTAAACGATTCTTCATAAATGAAGTTATTCTTTGGGAAATTATTATCTATTGCAATAAAATTGCAAACTTTTGAGATGTATGATATTAGGTTAATAAATTATCTTTCTTTTGTATCGTTGTTAGTCTAAACTTACTATTATGAATATTCCAATACTAATTTTATAGTTATGTATATTTTTTTTATATACATGCTGTGGCTTATGTAATGGAAATCATTTAATAATAAAACGAGAAAGCGTTGGAAAAATGCTTTGTTTATTTAAGTCTAATCAAAAAGTAGTTTTAATGAAAAAAGAAAGAACACAAAGTCAAAATCGCTATTATGGCGTATTTTGTTGGTACTGTTGAGCTTCTTTTAGTACTATAGTACAAGCTCAGAATATAACAGTAACAGGAAGCGTAGAAGACCAGAATGGTGAACCATTAATTGGAGTGACAGTTGCAGAACTGAATACTACTAACGGAGCAATCACTGACATTGACGGTAACTTTTCTATTAAATGTGTTAAGGGTTCGATTCTTAAGTTCAGTTACATTGGTTATAAGGATGTAACCAAAGTCGTTACTGAAAGTAAACTGAAGATAGTCTTGATTGAGGATTCACAAGCTTTGGATGAAGTAGTGGTAGTAGGTACGGTACGCAGAAAAAGGGAAGTGTGACGGGTAGTGTAACTAGTGTTGATGCCAAAGCTATTGAAGATTTTCCATCAGCTAATCTGTCTTCAGCATTAGCAGGACGCCTTTCAGGTGTATATATAACTCAAGGAACAGGTAAACCGGGAACTTCAGCCTCTTTCAGTGTACGTGCTAAAGGTACTCCTAATAATTCTGATCCGTTGTATGTTATTGATGGTGTGGTAAGAGATAAGATGGCATTTGATGCACTGGATGCCAGTGAGGTGGCTAATATATCAGTATTGAAAGATGGTGCATCGGCAGCAGTTTATGGTGCCCGTGCTGCTAATGGCGTTGTATTGATTACTACTAAGAAAGGTGGAAACGCGAAACCGACTATCAATTATACTGGTAATTTGCGGTAGGTATCGATGTAGCTGCTATGATTCCAGAGACGCTTAGTGCTTATGAACATGCTGTTTATTTAAATGACCGTGCTATACAGGGTTATCTTAACAATGCCATTTGGAATCCGAATGTAGAACAGCAAGATCCGACTACTAAGTCTTCCTGGTATACAGATGACGAGTTGGCACATTTCAAGACAACTGATTATAGTTTTTGGATGATGCATGGAAAACTCCATGGTCTACGCGTCATGCTATCAATATTACTGGTGGAACCGAAAAAGTACGTTATTTTATTGGTGGCTCTTATTTCTATAATGTAGGTTCATTTGATAATCTGAAGTATTCTAAATATAATTTCCGAGCTAGTATTGACGCTGATGTCAGTAAGAATTTTACAGTTGGTTTGAATATCAGTACAGATAATCGTAAAGATACCAAACCCAATTGGAAACCGACGGTGACCGTGATCGTATGAATGATTTATACAAGGGATTATTACTCCGTACCAAGATGATCCCAAGTATGATTGATGGAATGCCAGTAGGTAACTTTATAGAATGGCATCCATTAATGCTTATTAGCGAAGAATCAGGTTTACATACTAAGAAATGGCAAAACGTTAACGTCAATGCAACTGCGGAATATCGAGTTCGCTTTTGTAAAGGGGCTGAAACTGAAAGTACAGTATAACCGTACACTGGATAATCGATTAATTAAAAAGGTGAACTTCCCGTATGAAATGTACAATTTCCAGACTGCCGGAACAAACAATCATTATATTGACCCAAGCAATGTAGTAGTATCTACCAAAACTCGTGATGACGGCAACTATGTATTTAAAGAAAACCAGTTGGCAGAAGAATATCAATTAAACTTATTTGTAACTTATGACCGTAAGTTTGGTAACCATGATTTGAGTGCATTATTTGTTTTATGAACAATCTGAAGGTGATAGTGAAAAATTTGATGCACAGCGCAACAAACTAATCACTTGGGAAATGCCGGAGTTTTTTGGTGCAAGTGGTGATGCTTCTGAATCTATTGTTGGGGCTGGTTCTGTGAGCGAAAGTGGTCGTCTTTCCTATGTAGGTCGTCTGAACTATGCTTATGCAGACAAGTATCTACTGGAAGCTGCATTCCGTGTCGATGGTTCTACAAAATTTGCTCCTGATCAACGCTGGGGTTTCTTCCTCTGTTTCAGCAGGATGGCGTATTTCCAGTGAACCTTTCTTCTCAGAAAATATCAAGTTTATCGATTACATGAAACTACGCGGTTCTATTGCTACATTAGGTAACGATGCTATTGGCGGTTGGCAATGGATGGCTCGCTACGGAATTACTACAGGTGCTGTATTCAATGGTTTATTTATGGATTGGAACCTAAAGAAGTTCCTAATCCTAAATTGACTTGGGAGAAGTCAACTTCTTATAATATCGGTTTTGATAGCCGTTGGTTTAGAAATAAATTTGATTTCAGTTTTGAATATTTCTACAGACGTACATACGATATTCTTGATAACCTGAATGTAAGTGTACCTACTACATTTGGTGCATCTTTGCCAAAAGAAAACTATTCTGAGGTTAAATCCCGTGGTTTTGAAGTAGAACTGGGATACAATGACAGAATCGGTAAGGTGGACTATTATTTAAGAGGTAACTTTAGTTTTGCGAACAGCTGGTGGTCCAAGAAAGATGAAGCAGAAAATATCCGGGCGTACAAATCTGAAATCGGTCAGTCATTGAGCCGTGAATGGGGATTTGAATGTATTGGTATGATTCGTACCGAGGAACAGTTACAGCAATATATGGAAGAAAATCCGAATATGACCATTAAGGGACAAAAACCCGGTTTAGGTATGTTGATATACAAAGATGTACGTGGTCCTGAGAGTGATGAACCGGATGGTATCATTACAGATGATGACAAAGTTGTTATTATTGAAAATAAAGTGGCTCCAATTACTTATGGTTTCACAATTGGCGGTAAATGGAAAGGATTCATGCTTGATATATTCTTCCAAGGTATGGCTGGTCATAAGAAGTTGATGGATTTCCGTGGTAATGGTATCAATGCCCATACAAGTACATTCAAATATTATAATGATCACTGGACCCCGGAGAATACAAACGCTTCAATGCCAGGTGCTACACAGTATAAGAATAATGAAGCTTCTTCCTTCTGGGTACGCAATGCTTCTTTCTTGCGTTGCAAAAATATATCCATATCTTATGATTTGCCGAAGACATTCGTTCAGCGGATAGGTATTGAGAAAAGCAAGACTTCTCCTGAATGGTACAAACCTCTTCTTATTACAGGATAAAGTAAAATGGATGGATCCCGAAGCAACGAGTATTTCAGACTATCCGTTATGAGAAACTTCTCATTTGGTTTGAATATAACGATCTAATTATATAAAAAACACTTGAATATTATGAAATCAAAACATATAATAGCTATTACAGCATTGGCATTTGCAAGTTTAACCAGTTGTACTTCCGTATTGGATAAAGACGACTTGACAGCTGTCAGCGAAAAGGCAACATGGAATAGTGAGATTCTGTCTACAGCTTTTTGGATAAATGCTACAAAGATAATCTGCCGTCATTTAGTGGTGATTATTCTAAATATAGTGATGAGGGTAACGGAGGTGGTGATTTTATTCATGGTCGACTGACGGCGGTAGCTACCGCCGGAGGCCCGCTAGGAGAGCACTGGCCTTATGACAAAATATATACTATCAATGTTCTGTTAACCAGTATTGATGGAGGTAGCCTGTCGAGGATATCGGAACCGTATAAAGGCACAAGCGCTTTTCTTACGTGCTTATCAGTACTTTGAGATGGTAAAATTTATGGAGGTGTACCTCTGATTTTAACTCCGCAGGACAGACATAGTGACGATTTATATGTTACTCGGAATACAGCAAAGAATGTATTGACCAGATAGTGAAAGACCTTGATGATGCAGCAGCCTCATTACCCAGTATTTGGGGAAAATGACTTTGGACGTATCACCAAAGGAGCAGCTATGGATTTCAAAGGACGTGTGTTGCTGACTTATGCCAGTAAACAATTTAATCCGAACAATGATCGTACCCGTTGGCAAACAGCATACAATGCCTGCTTAGCGGCCCAAAAGGAACTGTCAGAGAATGGACAACGTGCTTTTACATCCTATTTATAAGGAGATATGGACAAAAGAAACTACCTCTGAGACTGTAATCACTACCCGTTTTCTTGATCCGGTGCGTACACACAATTTCATGGCAGGGCTTCGTCCGTTGGAGTTTTCGGTAGGAGCTACCGGTAACCACCATCCTACATTGGATATGGCACTTGCTTTTTCCAATGGCTGACGGTACTACCCGGGACTAGATGTAAATGGTGATGGTGTGAAGGAAGCTTTTTGATCCTACTGCTACTGATGCTACCGGTATGTTTTGGTTGAACCGTGACCCCCCGTTTCTATGATATCATCGTTTACAATGGCGCTGAATATCCATTGAATGGTATGCCGGAATGGTTTCAAGGTTGTATGTACACTTACAAAGGTGGCGAAGATACTCATAGCCCGACTGGCACAGGATTTTATTCATGCAAGTTCTCTATCCCTGAAAAGACAGCTACCGAAGCCAAGGATCACGGTGACATGGACTGGATTGAAATGCGTTATGCAGAAGTGTTATTGAATCTTGCTGAATGTGCAGCGGAAGTGGGAAATAAGTCAGATGAAGTTTATACAATCCTGAAAGATATTCGTAAACGAGCCGGCATAACGGCCAATGCGGACGGACTCTATGGTTTAAAAGCAAATATGAGTCAACAAGAATTGATTGATGCCGTTCTTTATGAACGCCGCATTGAATTGGCTTATGAAGGCAAACGTTTCTGGGATTTGCTTCGTCGCAAAATATTCTCTGATATGCAAGGATATTCTCGTTACAGAATTGAAATACAAGTGAAGAACGAATATGCTGCTATGGCACGAAGAGATTTTATCACTATGATAAAGAGCGATCCGGAATTAATGACGAAAAATTATTTCAAGTACTTCACTACTCAAACCTGGAGAATTGACGAAACTTACCAATGGGATGTGAAAGACAACTATTACTTTCAGGGATTAGCTCGCAAACACTTTGAGCAAAATCCTAAACTGCAACAGACTATTGGTTGGGAAAGTGGTGATTTCGATCCATTAAAATAGTATACCAAAATACATAATCTCTTAATTAAAGTATTTAGTTAAACCAATATTGAGCAAACTTTTTACTCTCAGTAGTAGAAGTTTGCTCTTTTTTTTACAAGCTTTTGAGACAATCTATATAATGGAAATCATTTTTTTTTCCTTTTCCTTTGTTACACCATTAATTAACTTTATTTAATAAGAGAAAGAATGAAGAACATTTATTATCTATTATGCCTTCTTTTCCCCTTATCCGTTATGGGGCAGGAACCGACAGGCAAAAGCCAGTGGGTTTATTCGGATGCTAACGGAAAGTTAGTGTATAAAACTACTAAGAGAGGTGACCGGATTATCGACTTTTCACATGCCGGATATAAAGGCGGTGGTGTAACCTTGCCATACGTTCCGGCAAAACTGACCGTACATCCTTTAGGAGAAAATGAAGATTGCACGGATTATATTCAAAAAAGCCATTGATATGGTTTCCGCACTTCCCAAAGATGCCGATGGCTTTCGGGGGCAGTTCTGCTGGCACCGGGACGTTACGTATGTAACCGTTCTCTTCAGATAATGACGGATGGCGTCGTATTACGCGGTAGCGGAAGTGATCCGAGTGGAAGCGTTATCGTCATGACCGGAGATAAGCATACGGCAATCGTGGTGAATAACGGCATCCGCCAACGTGCGGGTAATCGTTTAGGCGAAGCTGCTCCGGATGAAAAAAGCATAAAGGTGACTGACAAGTACATCCCTGCCGGTTCATATCGTTTGACGGTAACTGATGTTTCGAACTTTCCGTCGGTGACAATATAGAGATACGCAAACCCGTAACCGAAAAATGGATCAAATATATGAAAATGAATGATTTGGTTCGTGACGGAAAACCTCAGACCTGGATAAAGGCAGGACGGCAACTGATTGCCGAACGGACCATTGCAGGTATTGAAGGAAATACAATTGTGCTGAGTGTCCCGCTGGTAGACTCTTACGATGCGAAATTCACTGATGACAATACTACATTGGTAGTGATCAATAACATACAACGCCTCCGTCAGTGCGGTGTGGAGAATCTGCGCATCGAGTCACCCGCACAAGCGGTCAATCACGGAAAGCATTATATTATGCACTAAGAATCAACGGAGAAGACTGTTGGGCAAAGGACATCAATGCATTAGAAACCATGGAGAGTATAGGTGTAGGCGGACGACGCATCACTTTGCAGCAAATTAACGTAATCAGAAGGGCTTTGCACCAAGGAGCTTCCAAGCCGGCGGAGTTTGCACCAAACGGAGGACAGATTCTGATTGACCGTTGTTCGGTAGAGGGAGATAATATCTGGTTTGTGGCACTTGGTGCAGGGCAAACAGGACCAATTGTATTCCTTAATTGTAGCTTCAAAGGGAATGGCCGTATAGAAGGACATCAACGTTGGAGTACAGGTTTATTGCTTGACAATTGTAATTTACCGGGCGGAGGTATTGATTTTAAGAACCGTGGTTCCATGGGGTCCGGTCATGGTTGGGGTACAGCCTGGTCTGTTGCCTGGAATTGCTTGGCGAAGAGTTATGTAAATCAGATTCCCCGGGCACTTATAACTGGGTAATAGGCAGTAAAGGAGAAAGTACTCCGTTGCGTCGTCCCTTCAATCAGTCCGGTCCTACGTTGCCGGTAGGTATTTTCGATTCGCATGATACTCCGGTTGCTCCTCAAAGTCTTTATCTGGCGCAACTGAAGGAGCGTTTGGGCGAATCTGCATTGCAAGCCATTGGATATGGACCTACCGTGCAGCTACCTTCTCCTGTCCGTTCCGACTATACTTTTCAGGGAGGTATGCAAGCCTCTCGCGAGTTAGTGGGAAAAGATTATAGAGCTATACACGAATATATGCGTGCCTTTGGGTTGGGACTATTCCGAACATCCCAATATCTCGAAAAACGACCATTATGACGGTGTGCATTGTGAAGTTCTTTTGATGCTTCCTGCAGCAATATGTTTTCAAATTCACCAATCATGCCAATGCCGGGGCTCTGGACAGTGATCGGGGAAGATTGCTGAGTGATCGTCAACGCAATGAGATGAAGAGCCAGACAAACCATGACTGGTATCATCTGAACGGAAACTGGAATGAGTGGCAACGGCTGGAATGGAAATTCCGCATACCCAAAGGTTTCCAACCCACCACCAAGTTCTGTCATCTTCACCAACTGAAGGCACAGGAAGGTAATAATGGCGCACCACTCATTACTATCAGTACCCGTTGTGATGAAGACGGAGGGAATAAGCGTGTACAAGTGATTCATACAGGCGATACACGGACGTCCGGCAAGGGTGTTATCATAGACAACCTTCCCCTTGCCGACTTTGAAGATGAATGGATACAAGTGGAGACAGAAATGCATTATACCCATCATGGTACATTCCGTATCAAACTGACCCGTATCAGCGATGGGAAAGTGCTTGCCGACCAATCTTTCGCAGATATAGACTTATGGAGGAAGGGGGCGACAAGTATCCGGAATAAATTCGGTATTTATCGCAGTCTGGGGCGGAAGATGCAAAGTGCATCCGACAGACCCCGATAACGGACTTAAAGATGAAAGCCTACAGTTGGCTGATTTCAAAGTTTATGAAGCGCATACCAATCCGAATCCTCAGCCGCACGACTAATCGTTTTTTCAGAAAATAACCTTTAAAAATCATTTTGTCAGCCATGACAAAATGATAATCCTATTGTCTCAGATTCCTTTCTTTCCGCCCAATGGTGGGAAAAAAGAAAGAACGCAAGCATTCCCTATTAAATAAATGCGGAAAGAAAGGAAAGGGGACAGAATCATAAAAAGGGACGTAACGACTGTCATATCTTAGATGAAAATGATAGCCTGCATGTGTTCTATGCGTAAAAAAGAACACTTTCTCCGGATCCTTTCCCGATACAACCAGAAAAGAGTATAACCCGATAAGTAAAGGGCTACACCTTATATCCGGGATGGTGTCACCCTTTATGCAACATGGCTACACCCTTTCGGGCATTAGGTGTAGCCTTATCACGAAAAAGAATGTTAGTTTTGCCCGAAAAGATGGTATGTTTAGGTGAAATACATGGTTTGTTGAGGGTAAACAGACCGTCTGTTCGGTCAGATAGACCATCTGTTTGGGAGAAACAGATGTTTAGTCTGGCTAAAAGATCGTTTTCTCCTCAAAGCCCTGTCAGAATAATCGCCTATAGAATGTCTTTGTGTTGATGAAATGCTATAATCTTTGTCACCTTGAAACAGAACGATACAATATTGCAAGGAAATGAGATAAGGCTACAAAATGAAGAGAAGAAATCTCCCTTTCTTTACATATCACAAAAAATAATAAATACACATGAAATCACAACTTGTATCTTTATGTATCGGGAGCTTATGTTTTGTAGGCAGTTATTCCCTTAATGCCCAGGAAAGTTGGCAATCGCAACTTGTTATTCAAGATGAATCCGGAAATCTGACTTATAAGAAAGATAATGATGGTTTTGTTATCCCAGATTTTAGTCAGGCTGGATACGGGAATGGAAAAGACATTCCTGTGGTCAGTTTGCCGGAACGCACCATTACTATCAGTCCTTTGGAGGACAAGGAGGCTGACAATACGCAACATATACAGAAGGCCATTGACGAAGTAGGAAAATATGCTTTGGACGCAGAGGGTATCAGAGGAGTCGTATTCCTTTCAGGTGGAAGATGCAAGCGCCTATCAGGCGGGCGACTTGATTTGTATAAAATATCCTACTACAACAGCTTGGCTGGAGGCTGTCTGGTATGGCGGCAATACAAAGCGCAACACAGATGAAAGCAAGAAATGGAAAACTAAGGATATTGATATTTCCTATCATCGCTACGTCACCAAAGTGGAAGGTAATATGATTGAAGTGGATGCTCCCATATTTTATGCGCTCGACGTACAGTATGCACAGGCATATATCTACAAGATTTCAAATTGGGAACAATCCGCCACAATGTAGGCATTGAGAATCTGCATATTTCTTTTGAAAGAAGTCCGGAGAATTCCACGGCTAACGTTGATCAGAATTGTATCTATATGAGTTCGTTGGAAAATTCATGGGTGAAAAGGTGTTTCAATGTCCGGTTTTGTTCATGCGGGCATTAAAACGACTTCTACTACAAGGAGTACAATTGAAGACTGCTATGCTATTGATCCCTCCGGACTTTGCACAGGGGGTACGTATTATAATTTTGAGAATTACCATCGTTAACAACTCATCTTATTGAAAAAACTGTTATGCCCGTAACGGGCGTCATCACTATATCTCCAACGGCTGTGCCTCTACCAGCGGCATTGTTGTGTTGAATTTTCGTTCGGAACTTTCTCTTTGCACAAGCTGAGGGACACCGGTTGTGGTCGCAGGGATTTTGTTTGATAACTGGGCGGAATTGGGAACTATAAAATCAAATACCGGGAAAATCGGTATGTACTTACGTGATAACATGGGAAGTGGTCATGGCTGGGGAGGTACTAACAGTGTCTTTTGGAATTGCGATGTACAGGGAGGTGCTATTTATCTGGATAAAGTGCCTACAGGACAAAAATTATGCTATCGGATGCACAGCTAAAACAATACGGAGATACCGCAACAATATGAGTGAATATACCAATGGATATATAGAAGGGCAGAATCGTAAAGGCTTGCAGCCCGCATCACTCTATGAGGCTCAGAGGGCGGCAAGAGGCATCTCTACGGGGCTAATGCCTGAAACAGGCAGAGAAGATATCCCTCATATTATTGTGGAAACAAATCGTGTGAGAGTAAAATCGCAAAAAGATGCATGGATATCTATTTACACGGCCCATGGAAGTATGGTGCAGATGTTCAAATCTTCTTCTGACAATTGGGTGGAGAGTATGCCATTGAACAATGATTTTACGTAGTTCGTGTGCACGAAGCCGGTCAGAAAGCTTATAGCCGGAAGGTTCTGATAAGAACTGTCGGAAAATAATATAATTATAATATCAGCAATAAATTTCTTAACGTTTATGACTAAAAGAACTTTTTCTCACTCCTGTATGCGTTGATATGTACTGTCAGTTTCGGACAGAAATTCGCACATCCCGGAATGTTACATACGACCTCTGATCTTGAATTCATGAAAGCCAAGATCCTTGCAGGCAAGAAACCTTGGAAGGAAGCATGGAGCCAGCTCAAGTCATCGGAAATTGCTTCGCTCAATTATAAACCGACTCCTTTTTAAGATTGTAGATAACGGACCTTATAATAAACCCGATAATGGAGGGAAAGAGTTTGTACGTGATGGTGCGGCAGCCTATACCATGGCTTTACAATGGTATGTGGAAGAGGATAAAGCTTATGCGGAAAAGGCTATCGAAATATTCAATGCTTGGGCTCAGACTCTTGAGTCGGTCGTAAATCACAACCGTCAATTGAAGGTGGGTACGGCTGGAATCAAGTATCTCAATGCTGCCGAGATAATAAAACATACTTATAAGGGCTGGAATGCCAAAGATCGCAAAGCTTTTGAAGATATGGTCATCAATATCTGGTATCCGGTAATAAAGGATTGACGCCTCGTTATAATGGCAATTGGGATGCTGCCAACGGACAAACACTTATGTGTATAGGCATTTTCCTTGACCGACGGGATATTTTTGACACTGCATGCAAGCAGCTTACCGATGGTAACACGAATGGGGCTATCAAAAATTATTTTTATGAAAGCGGGCAATGACTGGAGAGTGGACGTGACCAACAACATGTACAGATGGGCCTTTGCTTTCCTTTGCTTGTGCTGCCGAAATTGCCTGGAATCAAGATATAGACTTATATGGAGCATTTGACAATCGCCTCTACAAAGGATTTGAGTATACGGCCCGATACATGTCCGGCGAAGAAGTTCCTCATGTGCAGTATATCACTTGGTTTGGAAAGCCGGTCTATGGACCTGAGATCTCATCCAAACAACGGGAGAAGATCTGTCCAGCCTGGGAACGGGCTTACCATCATTATCACGACCGCAAAGGAATGGATATGCCATACACTCGCAAGATGATTCAAAAAGTCGTCCGGAAGGAACGGACAATCAATCGTTTATGCCTTTGGGCGTCGCTGACTAGTGTAGGTTTACCTGCCCGATAAGATTTTTTTTATGGAATAGAGTTGTGCATGATTCGAACAAATCTGAATGAAAACAAATTTTTGTAGCTGTTTTTTTTATAAAAGGTGAG
>VOFH01002968.1_pt1 | contig 11806 bp, 24 predicted proteins | sample 5384091 | NCBI WGS metagenome assembly VOFH01 (sample SAMN12384727, study PRJNA508395) | human gut metagenome | isolation source: healthy gut G | host: Homo sapiens
CATCAAGCACTTCTTTCCGACAATGCGGAGTTTCTTACATTCTCCAGCATAGAGCAGTTATTTTGTCTGTCTTGAAAGCCCCAGTTCCTTTGCGCACGGCTTCTTCTATCAGTTCTTCTCTGAAGGTTATCTCTGCCTGTATCTGTTCTTCTGCCACACTCTGTTCTGCAGTTTCAATCCTTTTATTTTTCAATCACTGTGCCATCCTGGGAAAAAATTGCCAGTATATAACCTGCTGCAATCAAGTCCAAAAGACTGCGCCTGCTTTTTTATAAACCTTTTTCTATTGTTCGCCTGACATTTAACTGCTCTCCTTAATTGCGCAGCATCCCATATCTTTTATCAGGCTCAAAAAGAGCAGGCCTTTCTATTATCTTTTTCATTCTCCGGCTCACTGCACACTCAGAAAGCTGATTCATTTCCCCCATAGCTCTCTGAAACCATATATACAGCATTGTCTGCCCGATTGCATACACATCTGTACGCTGGTCTGTCTGTGTATAGCCATACTGCTCTGGCGCCGCAGTTCCTCTGGTACCCACCACAAAAAGTATCACGCGACCCGTCTTTTTTGTATAACTGCGCATAGTACCGAAATCAATGAATACCACCACCACCAGGTGTGACCACTATATTCTCCGGTTTTATCCCGGTGTATCATAGGCTCATCCGATTTTGAACGTTTCTAGTTGTCTGGCATATCTTCCTGCTGATCCTGCAGATTTCCGCTTCTGATATGCCACCTTTTTCAAAACCATCTGAGCCAGAGACATTCCTCTATATATTCCCTTACCAGATACACTTCTGCCATTTTCTTCAAATATCCTTGTATGCTTTGGAACCCCGGACAATTTCCTGTCCGCCATTTTTTCCATGATTTCCATTTCATTGCGCAGAAACTCCGCCTGCCTGTTACGCCCCCATTTAAGCACGCACAGGATTCCGGTAACGTCTCTTTCACCAGGAAAGTGGATAACTTTCACTTTTCCTTCAGACATTCATATACAGTCCAGTGTTCTTGCATGTCTTCTGAAATAATCGTTCCATATCTTGTTCTCTTTCATACAATCTCCTGCTTTTATAACCGACCGCCGACAATCAAAAAATTGGTCACATTTTTCGCATCGCCATGATAATTTTTATCAGTTTCCCGATAAATCCGGATTGTCTGTTGTTTTATAGAATTACTATAGATTGTATCAGAAAACTTATGAAATCCTATATGTTTTTAGAAAAAGATTCCTTTCCAGTTTTACCTGAAAAGGAATCTCCTGTTATCTTTACTTATTCAGCGTCTTCTGCAGTGTCAGTTGTATCTGCATTTTCTTTCTGCTGTGTCATCTGCATTGTCTGCGTGTCTTTGCTGTCTGCATCATCTGCTTCTTCTGTATCTGCTTCTTCTGCATCTGAGCTTTCTTCAAAAAGGAATTACTGCACCATCATATTTTCATTGATAAAATCTTTAATCTCATCAGATTTCAGTACATCTACAAGTGCCTGTTACCATTTAATACAACGTATGCTACTTCATCTGCAACTCTTGCTACAGATTCTGCTGCAAGCTCCTGAATCTCAACATTGTAAGGATTTTCAGCGATATCGTTTACCGTTGCCTCTAAACCTGCACCGTCTTTTAATGTGATGATTCCGTTATCCTGTAATAATAAAAGTGCACGTGCTTCGTTTGTGGTATCGTTTGGAACTGCGATCACATCACCATCTGCGATATCATCTAAGCTGCTCTTTGTTCCCGGATAAATTCCGAATGGCTCGTAATGGATTTTTCCAACTTCAACTAAGTGAGTTCCTTTCTCCTCGTTGAAACTGTCAAGATATGGTACGTGCTGGAAGTAGTTTGCATCCATCTCACCGCTCTCTACAACTTCGTTTGGTAATACATAATCATCAAACTCTGTAACCTCTAAGTCCCATCCCTGCTCAGCTAAAATAGGTTTTGCTGCTGTTTTCTTTCAGATACGCTTCATCATTTCTGTCCTGGTACTGCCTTCCATAAACTCCAGTATCATCTCCTTTGGCTACACCACCTACATTCTTGGTATCTGCCTTCAGGATATTTACCGGTTCTCCGAAGGTAAGGATCAGATTTTGCGATCACAGGCTCAAAAGCTGAATTGAGAAAATACGATTGTATTTTCTCACCACTTTTAATCTCTGCCTGTCTTTTTCCCTGCCTGCATCCAGTCTGCTGTCTGCGTCGATATCAGAGCCTGTATCCTTTCAGGATCAGTTCTTTGGCAACCTCTGACTGAGGATTTTGCAAAAAATATCTGCAACCAGTCCTTTCTCAACCACTTCACCCTCATACATAATCGCACATGTGTACAGATTTCTACGCACCACCGACATCTGATGAGTAATGATCACTTATGGTGATTCCAAATTGCTTATTAATCTTTTCAGCAATTCCAGAATGGAAGAAGTAGTCTGCGGATCCAGTGCACTGGTGGCCTCATCACAAAGTAAAATCTTTCGGATCTGATGCAAGTGCTCTTTGCAATGGCAACCCTCTGCTTCTGACCACCGGAGAGCTGTGCAGGATAAGCATTCTGCCTGTCCCCCAGACCAACGATCTCCAAAAGCTCTGCTGCCCTCTTTTCTGGCCTCTGCTTTCTTCTTTTCCCTTTTATATAAAGTGGAAAACAGACATTATCAATCACTGACTTCTGCATCAGCAGATTGAAATGCTGAAAGATCATACCAATCTCTTCCCCTCTGTTTCCTCAATTCCTTCTCTGTCAAATCTCCAAGAGCCTTCCCATCTATCAGAACCCGGCCCTCTGTGGGAACCTCCAGAAAATTCACATCGTACCAATGTACTCTTACCTGCCCCCTGACATACCGATAATCCCATATATATCACCGGAATCGATATTCAGGTTCACATCCTTCAAAGCCTCGACCACGCCATCTTTCGTGTCAAAAGACTTCCGGACCTTCTCAATCACAATCCCAGACATCTCATTCTCCCTCTCTCTTATTCCCCGCTCCGTTGAGCATGAACATACTATACCACTCCACTTCCAATTATGCCAATTCATAATACCTAGTGCCAGTTATAGTTTAAAGCTATTATTTTCATCACTTTACTACATTAAATTCTATATCTCTTGGATTTATTCAGAAAGAAAACAGCAGGAGAAAGGTCATATTCCTTTCATCCTACTGCTTTGAAAACGTAATATTCATTAAAGACCATATTCCTTATATAGTTGCTCACGTCTTTTAGAATCTGTTGATACAATCGGATTTCTTCCGTTCTCTGATCCTGAATCAGTCGAGTAATCAGGCTTCCCAGTCGAGCTTCTCCCTGAATCTGCCCGATTGCCTCTCCTCTTGCCTGTCCCGATTGTTTCACCTCTCGCCTGTCCGATTGCCTCTCCTTCTGCGTCCAATTGCTTTTCCCTCTGCTTTAAGTCTTTCAGATTCCAATTCAGAACTTTCCACCATAATATCACCTATTCCTTTTCCGAACATTGTCCTCTCGCGGAAAATATAATCCGCAATTTTTTATAATTAGTTTTGTCAAATCTGTTTACCATCATTAATGGTAAATACAGACAAATAATTGATTTTCTCCGAAAGGCATCTGCAATTAGTGAAAATTGTATTTTTTAAATCCTAAATCTTTCAGAGCAACACCAGAATCTCCTTGTTTCAGACAGGATTCAAACAGAGGAAGTGCTTCCTGTAAGAGCTTGTTACCTTTTTCACTCATCTGTTCCAAAAGTATAATCTTTCAGAGTATTACCATAAAACCTAACATTTGTTTCTTTTGTAAAATCATTTGCTGCCATTTTTCCTTCAACTGAATTATCATTGTTATTTATCCTATAATTCACTGATATTTCACCCTTCGAATTATCCAGCTGATAGACTTCGCACCAGGATAATGTAATAACCTCTCTGTTTTGAGAATTTATTTCCTCATTCACAGAATAGGCCATCCAGAGCATACTCTTCTGGTCTCCCCTGGCTTTCTGATATTGTAATGTTATACTTCCGTTTCCAACATCCAGATAATCTATTGTATAATCTGTTCCGTTTGATGAATCCGTCCATTCCTGTCCATTTTTTATCAGATAATCGATTAATTTCTGTACTGCTTCAGGATATTTCCAAGCAGATGACTGTGACTCAGTCGGCTTAACATCTTTTTCTTAAAAGCAATACTTTTACCGCGCTGCTTGCTCCTTTCACTGCCTTACCGCTGATTTTTCTGAACGGAACTACTTTATAATAATATGTCTTTCCTTCTTTACTTTTTTTATCTGTATTTCAATGTCTTTCCACTTGTAATGATTTTAATCTTACTGTACTTTCCTTTTTTACTTGTAGCACGATAAATGTAGTAACCTGATGCTCCATTGGTTTTTTTCCAACTTACAGAAACGGTATTATTTTTAATCTTCAACGAAACAGTCGTATTTAATTTTCCGGATAAACCTATTTTATCGTATCCACTGTAAACTTTCTACCGTCAATAAGCTTATAAGCTTTAACAGTATAGGAATATTTATAGCCTGCCTTTGTATCCTTATCTTTATAGACTAATCCAGTTGTAGTTTTCACTGATTTCCATTTTACCTTGAATTTACTTTTCTATAAACCTGATAACGATCAGCATTTGAACTGTACCCCACTTTAAATGTAATGGCATTATACGCTGGAATAATGTTCTCTAATTTAGGCATTTGGGGCTTCTCTGTCGGTGTTACTATTGGTTCCCGGTGTTGGAGTAATATCTGTTCCATTATTTGTTACTTTAATTGTAATATCCACATATACTCCAGATTTTTCCACAGTTATTGTTTGATAGTCGTTGTTCCGGCAGAAAACCAAAATTACCCTCTGTATTCATTGCTATTTTGTATCCTCTGATGACCACCCTATACCTTTATTCGTTGCATTCTCCGGACTACACAGTCAGATTTTATAATCTTTTTTCTCTCCTTGTAATCTTCTTATTTGTTTGGTCAGCTTTAATGGAAGAAACCGCTATATTCTTGCTTCTCTTCTTGAACTCGATATTCTTTCTTGTTTCCATCTTTATCCTCTAATTTACATACCGGAACGGACCAGAGATATTATCAACCTGAATCTGACTACCTTTTTTTTCACCGGTATTTCGCCAGCATCCTTCCTAATGATACTACCATCCTCAGATATAGAAGAAACAGAAATATTAACCTTACCTAGGTCATTACCTACACATTTCAAAAATATAACCGCCCTTTAACGGCAGATTAATAACCTTAACATAATCTTGTTCTAACGCATTATAATATACATTATAATAAATACCATTTACTGTTCCTGAACTTGTCTTTCCATCGTGCACAGTCAGCACATCATTACCAAAAGAATCACAAACCATTATATCAACTGGACACGCTACCACAGAACTCAGATATTGATTCATCAATACGCCATTTTTTCAGTAATTTTTATGCTTTCCTTAACGTAGACGTTATTTCTAGGGAAACATTATACTGTCTGCTTCCTTCTTGAATTTTATCAGCTCCATAAATTTCCTGCAGCTTTCTTCGCCTTTCATACGTGTTTCTAATAACATATAATAAGCAAATACTATTTCTTCTGCAGCCTCATTTTTAGCATTCCCTGAAGAACTGATATAAGTTGCCTTATTAGTTTTCAGCCACTATTGACAGATAAGTTTCTATAAGCAACGCATCGCATATTATCACTTTGTTTCTGCGCATCAGCCGTATCAAAAAGTAAATTTGCAAAATCTACACTATACTTATAACTATTATATATGACAGCTGCCATCGGTATCCTGGCAGTAACCTTTTCCAGTATTATATCCACTATTCTTTCTTCAACTTCATCTGTAATCTCTTTTTGTAAGATCTCTCCTGTGACTTAAGTTCATTATTAACTACATTATTATAACAAATCATCTGCTGCCTGCTGAACAGGCACATATGAACAATTTTGCTTCAGATATAAAAGCATCTCGCAGTATCTCTGGTCTGCCCTGCTCAGTGCCTCAATTTCATAATATTTCTTGATTGTAGAATCAGACAATTTCAGAACTGTTAATCCGTCACCCAGAAATTTCATTTTTTTGACACACTCTCTATTGCCTCATCTGATTCAGTAAATTTTTGTATACATTTAATGATTCTTGAGTCCTCGCCATATCCTCCAAGCAGAGCAAGATATTTAGACAGATCATTATAATTCCCCTCCAAAAAAGAAATTTTCAATATGATCTTCCGAACATAATTCATATAAATCCTCTATTGCCTCACTGTTCAGACCATATTCAATCGCATATGCCCAGTTTGCCTTCTTTTAATGCAGAAAGATATACATCTGCAAACTCTTTTCGCAGTCTCAGCCATGGAAAGTGTCTCGACTTCATCATTATAATTCGTTAACAGTCCTGCCTGCCAGTATTTTTTCATTGCTTCTTCCCGTTTCGTACGTACCTTTCCAGTAATTCTTCCAGCCCTCTAGACCACCAAACACAAACTCTGACGTATTCTCCCCAAATTCACCAAGATAGCTATTCTCCGTCTGGGAAACCATCAGGTATTGATATAATTTTGTTACTTATCAAATAATTTATTGAATTCTCAGTACCCTCATCATTCATCCATTTTTTCAAAAACAGCCTCATAATTATAATTCGGTACTGCAACTGTACTGGTTTTTCTGTTGATCCGCAATCTGACAGCCTGTCCTCCCTTACTGGTACATATAACATATCCATCCTCTGTACCAACATTTTACATAGCCGGCAAATTCTGCTAATTTTCCATCCTCTGAAATAATATATCTGGTATCTCTAATAGTCACAGACCCTCAACCGTAGCTTTTAAGGCTCTTCATAAAAAGACTCCAGATACTCCTTATTTGCTCTCTCTCCAGCTTTACAGAGAACAAAGAGTAACCAACGTTTCCTTTAAAATACTTACTGAGTTCTTCGCAATACCCAACTCCGGCTCAACTTCAACCTCTACCGAAGCCTTCCTGCCATCCACAGAAGTTCCAGTTATCACAGTCCTTCCCACATCATACGTCAACAAATTAATCCACCCAGAACCACTACTGTCATCCTGACTCACAATCAATCCGGTACTCTTCTGGTCAATCTCCGCAACAGAAGGATTACTCGACTCCCACTTAATCTGCTTTCCCTCACTGGCAACCATCCCACTGGCATAAGCTTCATATTCCACAAAAAAGAGCATTATCCCTACCAAAAACAACTGCACCATTGCTTACCTTAAGAGAAAACTTCTTATCATATGAAGGAGCAGAACTCTTGTAGTGAATTTTTTGCTTTTTTCAAACTCTCATTCCATGTATTGATGTATATCTTTTTTCCATTCTGCCTCATCACCTTCATAATATACATCTTTCAATCCATTACAACCATAAAATGCCCCTGATTCTATATTAGTTATACTATTCGTAACTCTTATGCTCCTCAAGCCACTACAATTTTTAAATGTATTAAATTCTATATTTTCTACTCTATTCGGAATCGTTATACTTGTTAACCCAATACATCCAGCAAATGCAGCAGCCCCTATGCTTGTCACATTATCTGAATTGTTATTTTCGTTAATCCAATACACTTTTCAAATGCACCATCCCCTATGTTCTCCACTCTACTGGAATTGTTATACTCGTTAATTTACCGCATGCATAAAATGCCATATCACCTATACTCATCACACTATTTGGAATTATTATTCTCGTTAATCCAATACATCCATCAAATGCCCAATCTTCTATACTTGTAACACCATTTGGGATTGTTATGTCTGTTAATTTACTACAACCAGTGAACACATGATTTCCTATACTCATCACACTACTCGGAATCGTTATACTCATTAATCCGCCACATCCATAAAATGCCCAATTTCCTATTCTGGTAACACCAGCTTTTATTTCTATTTTTTAATATCATTTTTAACAAAGTCCCAAGGGAGCTGTCAAAGCATTGTAATCTGTCATCTCCCCTATTCCGCTAATCGTCAATGTTCCATTATCCAATCCCCATTTCAGATTTTTCCCACAGGTTCCATATGTCAGTGAAGCAGTAGCTGATTCTGCATTCTGTTCATTTTCTCCATCTGGAGCTTCTTCCTGAACCTTTTCTTCTTCATCCAGTCCACCCGAAAACTGTTCTTCTGCCGTATTTCCATCACTATCAGAAAATTCTTCAGATTTACCACACACTTCGACTCCCGTTCCATCCGAAAAATCTGCTCCGTATGCCATTCCTGCTGACTGTAAACCAGCACCCCGACAACATCAACGCCATCAGTTTCTTTTTTTCATACGCCTCACCCTCCCCCTGTTTTTTATAGCTAACCAATTTTCTCACTAATAGAAATTCTTTTACCAATATCCAACACTTCCCACACCATTAAAGATGTGGGAAGCCTTAATTTTTATTTATATCTTACCGTTTTTGATTCGCCTTTTTTGATCTATGATATATGCAGAATCCTTATAAAAGCTATATACTATACCTGAATATTTCTTTCCAGCTGCCGATTTTTTTCCAGTTTTTATATTATATTTCAAATCTGTGAATATGGCTTAGATGTTGTTCCTGAAAAAGCTGGCATAGTATATCAGATTCTTTTCTTTTGTAGTTTCAGTCGTCACCATCTTGTTTACCAATTTAAATTTCTGAGAAACAGGATTAATATGTATATACTATGAGGATAACAATTATATTTTCCCGAAAACTCAGAATACCCAGAATATGTGTCCCCTACAAAAATATATCTCCCATCTGACAATGATCCTGTTCCAATAACATCATTTTTGTTATAAACAGGGTAAGCAATTCTTTTGGATGTAATCTTTTTTTGTCTTCAGATTATAGGCATATAAATATTGTTTTCCAGATCCCATTGTGTGTAAATAAAAATTATTCTTTGAATACCCCACCAGATCACAATTTTTATTTATCGTACACAATTTCTCTGTTTTTCCTGTTTTGATGGTATATTTATATAAACTTACCTTTTTGTAGGTTCCCTCCGGTTACCCGAAGCATAATAAAAAATCTTTCCATCTGTCCATGCACGGTACAAATCTTTTTTGTGTAGGCGAACAGTTTCTCCATTCATCGGTTCATAAAACAACTGAGGTGCTGAATTTGCATAAGAAAGATATGCCTGTCCACTTTCAACTTTTAAATAAGCCATTGTTGGCACTTGCTGATATGTGGGTGACTTTGCATTTACAGAAATCAACTGTAATCCCAGTACACTGATAATTGTTAAAATAACACTACGGTTTTTCTTATAAAAAGCATTCTTTTTTCATATCTCTTATCCTCTCTTTCAAATGGATAAATATCTGTCAACAGTACCATCAATCGTTTCACATAACACTACTGCCCTAATTATTATCTACTCTAATAGAAACATAGGCATTATTTTTAGTATTCTTTAACTTGATAAAAGTGCCATAAAATCTTTTGGAAGCTTTTGTCCTTTTTTATAGAATACATTTTTTATGCTTCCGTTGTTAGCATTAACAAATCTGCTGTATTCTATCTTTTCTACTTTATATCCTGCTTTCAGACTATAAGTCAGTTTTCCGCTCAGTCTGCTTACAACTCCATATAAACTTGGTTCCGGCTCTTTTCGCATAGTAGGAAGCCAGGTTCTTTTTCCCAATTTTCAGCGTTTTAAATGGATTTGCATATTTTACAAATGTATAGGTGCAGGTTTTTTTTATATGTTTTTCCATTTACTTTTACAGTAACATTAACCTTAGCTATTCCTTCCTTGATTCCAGTTACCTGGTAAAATGCATTTTCTTTTCGCACCACCATCACTGCCGGATACACGATGAAAACACCGTCATTACTTTAGGATTACTGCTACCGCAGAGATTTCTATATTTTCACGATTATAATATACCGGTGTAGAATAATTAGTTACATTATCTATGCCACACCCCCAATGTAACTTTCATCTTTGTTGGCATCTTCGCCAATGGATTCTTCTGTGCTGCCCTAAACATTCACAGACATGGCAAGCATTGCTACTACTGTCGCAAGAATCATTAATAATACATTTTTCTTTTTCTTCATGAATTTTTTCCTCCTTTATTTGCGGTTTTTGTTATGTGAATTGACAGTTACTTCTTCCAGCTCTGTCAAGCCCCCATCATATTTTTTCAGCATCCTGCTGAAGCATCAGGTGTCATGTTCAGATAAGATGCTATATCTTTTTGTTCACCTTTTTTTCCAGCCCCGGATAGGTTTCCAGGAAATATTCATATCTCTGTACCGGATTACAGGTAAGAATCATTTTTCTGTATTCATATTCCCTCATAGATGCCACACTCTGCATTCGATTACAAACCAGAGCAATTTTATTCTTCCATAGCCAGCTTTTCGAAGAACATCCGCTGATATCCTACAATTTCACAATCCGTTATCAACTCCACTGTCAGGAAAGAGGTTATCTGCTTGTCCAGATTCATAATCCCTACCAGAGCTTCCCCCTGAAAATGCGCAAAGCAGTGAACCTGTTTTTTCCGTCTGATTTTTCATAATATGATTTTACAAGACCACCCTTTTTATACAGAAAAGAAATCTCATCTACCTTCTCGTTCTCTTTCATCAGCAAGGTTCTTGCTTTCAAATTACAGATTTCTGAGGTTCTCCGCCAACACCTCCAGCACAGCTTTCCCGACTTTATTCCTATCACATTATGAAAAAAAATCCTTCAGTTTTTCCTCTTCATTTTCCCCTTTTTCTTTCATCACTCATACTTTTTCCTTTTTACACGCTCAAAATCACCAGACAAAAACATATTATTTAAAGTCATCGTTTATCCTGTTCCTTTGCAAACAAGATTTTCTCTAATTATACTTTATTGTCTGACAAATAGCAATTTTCCAACTTGATTCAAATCAAGTAATCACAAATATTTTCCCAAACATACCCTTCACAATTTTTACTGCTACACAAAAATAGCTATAAGACTTCATTTTTGAAATCCTATAGCTTTGCTATTGATAATATTACGTTGTATTTCTAATCATCAATTATTTTCCAGTAACCATTGGAACACGACTAATAAACCGAACAATACTTGTGTCTTTATTCTTTATCATATTCAAAAATAACCGAAATCCTACTCATTTCTAAAACATATTTCGATAAGTCAAAATTACAATTTTCACACTTTAATTGATATAATATTCAACAACTAAACAAGGAGGCCATTTAACCATGAATAATGTAAAATTCTATGTATCGCAGGCAGTATCAGTACTCGGTAGTATATTTGCTATCCGGACAAGCTTTTGGCAAAGCCCCCTCAGATCTAATCACCCTTTCCGCCCCTAAAGGAGCCTGAGGGGCAATATGTATCTTATGATATAGATGGTTCCGGCTCTTATTATGATAGTGATTCAGATATAACTTACTATTTTGCTGGAATTCCATTTTAATAAAGAATCAATCTCGATATCGAAGCCAGGCTCGAAATGCTGCCAATTCGACCCCAGCCGTCCACATCACGCCGCGATTTTGAGCCGCATGGACCAGAAGGGACGCGCGCGATCTCTAGCTCGGCCAGGAGTGTCTCCAACTGCCACTCATTTAAGTACGTCCCCAATGAGTGACTGCTCGCCGGGCGCCTTGGTCAGGAGGCTATGAGGATGAGCACGCGAAATCCACAGCGGTCAGACCCGCCCCCTAAGGGCCTGAGGTGCTCAAGATTGGGAGCGACAAGCCCGACGAAGCGTACTTAGGTACGCGAGGAGG